>Ga0102944_1000904_pt1 | contig 21228 bp, 21 predicted proteins | sample SalPonD_shore_MG_FD_78172 | JGI IMG/M metagenome (GOLD analysis project Ga0102944, IMG submission 78172) | Salt pond soil microbial communities from South San Francisco under conditions of wetland restoration - Salt Pond MetaG... | ecosystem: Environmental > Aquatic > Marine > Intertidal zone >...
CAGGCGCTGTTGGCAGCCTACGAGAGCGCCAGCGTTTCGCAAACCGACTGCCAGGGTTGAGCGCAAATTGCTTTAGAATTGTCCCGGCGGACGGGCCGGCAAACGCACCAGGGATGGTGATTCATGAAAGCGTGTCGAGAATGGCTGGCGTAGCTCAGTCGGTAGAGCAACTGATTTGTAATCAGTCGGTCGCGGGTTCGAATCCTGTCGCCAGCTCCATTTCCACGGCCGGCGTTCCCCGCCGGCCGGAATCGCCGCACAGCAGATTCAAGTGCAAGGCGTCATGGACAGCGTCACCTTGAACGTGCTGCCGTTTTTTACCACGAAGCCGGGGCCCAGTCTGACCAGGTCGCGGGTCTTGAAGACCATGTTCGCCGGCGACTGGACGTCCACGCTGCCGAAGGTGCGAATGGACGAACCGGATTTTCGGGTTTCGTCGCTGATCAGGCTCTCGTTGGCGATCACCATGTCGGCCGGGCAGGCGCCGCTCGGGCAGAACTTTCCGAACGCGGTGCCCCATTCGCCGAACTGGTCCTGGCCGGGCATGCCGCCGCAGTGAATGCCGCTGCCCGGCGTGAGGGAATGCTCGTTGTAAACCCAGAAACACCCGTCTGAAGGATCCACCGCCGTGCCGGTGTAGTCGCCCCAGCGTACCCGCATACCGCAGAAGTCCAGGTCATAGTAGCCCTGGCCGGCGCGCAGGGTGCCCGGGTTCTCGGTGAAACCGGGCCCGTCCGTGGCGCTGCGGCTGGTGTAGTAAGAACCCGGGTGGATCGTGGACGCGGAACCGGCGAATCCGAACGCGGTCTGGCCGGCGCCGTTTATGGCTACCGCGGGGTAGAAGGTATAGGTTCCGGAGGCGATGGTCTCGCCGGAGATGTTGCCCTGGTCGAGCAGCGCCGGTGCACCGGGCGTGGAGGTGTCCACCTGGAACCAGTGGGCGGTGGCCTGGCCCGCGTCGGCGCCGCTGGGTGGATTGACCATGGTGGTCAGCCACAGGGAATCCCGGTACCAGACGGCGTCCAGGGTGCGTCGGTCGCCGGCATCAAGCTGTGCGGAGCCGCCGGTCTGCGGTGCAGCGGGGATTGACGGACATGACATGGAACAGGTGTTGTCGATATCGCCGACGTCACTGGTTGCCAGCAGGCTTGAAGTGAATGTCGGGGAGCCCAGCGGGTCGTCAATGCGCGTGATCTGGACGGACTCGTTGGTGCCATTGGTCAGGCCGTCGTAACCCACCAGGTACGTGCCCACGCCCGCCGGTCCCGGTCCGAACATGTTGGCGGGCTGGGAGAAAACGTTAGATGCTGAGGAACTCGACAGATAAGGATCAAACGGCGCCACGCTAACCGCCGTGCCCTGATAAAAACCGCTCTTACCGATGATCCACATTCGGACGTCGCAGAAGTCTCCACCATCGGCGCTGAACTGAAACATGTTGGCGGTGACGTAGATCGCCTCCTCGTCCACGGCGAAGCCCGGGTAGTCCGCCCAGCAGGATTTCCCGGCAATGGTCGTCTTGGAGTCGATGGTCGTGCTGTACCAGGTGCCGTTCGGATTTGAGTTGTCGGAAACGGCAATACGGATGTGCGACGTGTCGGCTGCGTCGCCATTACCAGTGTCGGTCTGGTCCATGGCCACCACGACCCAGCGCCCAGCGTACTGGTCGAACAGTACCTTGGGGTCAAACAGGCTCAATGGGGACTCGTCACTGAAGAAGGTGTCAAGCGCATTATCGTAATCAACAGCCCCGTTCTTCTGGTGAATTCTCAGCGTGGTGTTGACCACGCTCACGACGTGGTGGGGGCCGGCCGCGCCGTGCGGGTCGGGCGGGATGTGCACGAAGCCGCCATTGTTGCCGCCGTCCTGCTGGAACGTGGTGGAGCCGAAATCGGTGGAAAGCGATGGCAATGCCTTAACCACCCAGGCCTGCTTTTCCCGACTGTATTCCAGGATGGCGCCCGGCGCCGGCCCCGGACGGGTCACGCGCCTTGGCGCCGGTGGCTCGGACTTACGGAACTCGCGTTCCTGCCCGGTGAGGATCGTGTGGTAGGTCGCTTGCCTGTGCTGTATCACGCTGGGCACGTGCACGGTTTTCAGGCCGGGACTGGGGATCGGGCGGGCCTTGAGCAGCCACGGCACCTTCAGGTGCTCCGGGCGCGTGCTGCGCGGCCCGTGCGTGGCGGCTTCCTCTGGTAACGATACCGGCCCTGGCAAGCTCGCGGCGGCACGGGTGCTCGGCAAGCGCCCGGACTGTTCTGCGGCGTATGCGTGAAACGGAATGGCCGCGATAAAGCACGCGACAAAAAGGGCCAGTGACGATTTCATGGTGCTCTTCCTCTTCAGCCAGCCCCCGGGGCGATTCTACGCGGGCTAAAGGGGCGGGGTTCGATCACAGGGTCAGCGCCTTCCGCCGGTGAACACCATCAACAGTCCGCCGACTGCCGCCACGGCGCCGACGATGATGTACACCATGGTCTGGTCGGAATAGTGACCGGTGAGGTTCTCGGCGAGCTGCTCGCCGGTGGCCTGGGTGGCGTTGTAGCCGAACACCAGCAGGATCACGCCGATGACCAGAAGGATGACGCCGATAATCTTGCGTTGCGACATGGTCGATTCTCCGGGGCTTCCCTTTTGGCGGCGAGTCTAGCACCATCGGCGCCCGTTGGCCGTTCGGGGCCGATGGTCTAGGATGGCGCCGTTCCAGTTCCCAGGTCCCCGTGAACGAGCCCCCGGAAAGCATCTGCATCCTGCGCCTGTCCGCCATCGGCGACGTGTGTCACACCGTGCCGGTGGTACGGACCCTGAAGGCGTGCCTGCCCGAAACCCGGATCACCTGGATTGTGGGCAAGGTGGAGGCGGAACTGGTGGCTGATCTGCCGGGCGTGGAATTCCTGGTCCTGGACAAGGGCGCGGGATGGGGTGGCCTGCGTGCCCTGCGGGCGCAACTGGCTGGGCGCCGATTCGATGTGCTGTTGCACATGCAGGCCGCCCTGCGCGCCAGCATCGCCAGCTTCGCCGTGGAAGCGCCTCGGCGCATCGGCTTCGACCGGGCCCGGGCCCGCGACGGCCAGTGGCTGTTCACCAACGAGCGCATCGCCGCCCGCGAGCGCCAGCACGTCATGGACGGCCTGTTCGGCTTCGCCGAGGCGCTGGGCATCACCGAGCGACACCTGGTCTGGGATCTGCCGGTGCCCGACGACGCCAGGGCCTTCGCCGAGGAGTACCTGCCTCAACCGGGCCGGGTGCTGGCAATCAGTCCCTGCGCCTCCCACGAGTCGCGCGACTGGCGCCCGGAACGCTATGCCGCCGTGGCCGATTACGTTCGCGAGCGCTTCGGCCTGGACGTGGTGCTCACCGGCGGGCCCTCGGCGCGCGAGCGAGCCATGGCCGAAGCCATCCGCGCCGCGATGAAGTCCGTGCCCGTGGACCTGGTCGGTCGAACCTCGCTCAAGGAACTGCTCGCGGTGTTCGGGCGTTGCGCGGCGCTGGTGGCCCCGGATTCCGGGCCGGTGCACGTGGGCAGCGCGGCGGGCATCCCGGTGATTGGCCTTTATGCCGTGAGCAACCCGGAACGCACGGGCCCCTACCTGAGCCGTCGCCTGACGGTGAACCGCTACCCGGAAAACGCCGAGCGTTACTTCGGCAGGCCAGCGGCGGAGGCGCGTTGGGGCGCGCGCCTCTGGCTGAAGCATGGCATGGACACGATCACGGTGACCGACGTCGAGGACCGCCTGGACGCCGTCATGGCGTGTTCGAGCATTGCCACGGGATCCGGCCCGGAGGGCGGAGGCTGACCGCGCCCGTCGTGCGCGATCTACGCGCCGTCGGAGGAGTACGCCCGCGTCAGCGCCCGCCAGTCCCCCGGCTCTAGGTGGAGTCCGCCGCCCAGGCCCCGCAATTTCTCCAGGGAGCGTTCCAGCCGCGACAGGTTGCCGCGCGTCCAGGCGCCCGGTCCGCGCAGCGTCGCGCGGTCGAAATCGATGAGATAAACGCCGCCTTCTTCGCCCAGCAGGATGTTGTGGGCGTTGAGGTCCGCGTGCCACACGCCGGCGTCATGAAAGCGGCGGATGCAACGGCCGATGTCTTCCCAGCGGTCCCGGGGCAGGGCGTCGGCGGCGAGCGCCTCGGACAGCGGGGTGGTGTCCGGCAGCCGGCGCGTCAGGATGTCGGCGCGGTACACCGGCCCTTCGCGAACGTAACGCGCGGCCAAGGCGACGGGCCCGGGCAGGCCGCGGTCCTCCACATAGCGCAGCACGCGCCATTCCCGGGCCGGCCGCGTGCGCGCCTCCCCGGTATACAGGTACCAGTCGTGGATGAACCTTCCCACCACGCCGCCGCGGCGGTAGCCCCGCAGTACCAGGTGCCGTTCCCCATCGCGAATGAACCAGGTGGCGCCGCGGCCCGCCGTGGCAGGGGAGACCTCCGCTTGCGCGCGCCAGGCCTCGGGTTCGAACAGCTCCGGGCCGGGCGAACGGACCCGCTCCGGGTGGAACCAGATGCGGCCCTGGGACATTGCGATGCTGGCGTCTGGCATGCGCTGGCGGCGAGCGGAAAGCTGCAGATGGTAGCAGGCTAGCCGGTTGCCAAGACGGTCGTGCACGGCGCCTGGCGCTTGAGTGCCATCAAAAGCGACTGGGTCATGACTACGTCCCCCACCCAGGCAGGTGCGACGAGCAGCACGGGCCTCGCGGGGCCGACCCCGCGCTGCCCCGGCAATCAGCCGTCGTTGCCGGCGTGTTTGACTTGAAAGGTGTTGGCGCCACCCCCCGTACCCCGCTTCAGGGAAAGCGCGCATTCTAAACCACGGGCCTCGCCCTTCGGCGGCGACATGCGCCAGCAGGGGCGGTCCGGGTGGTAGGGAACCAGCCGCTCGGCCGGTGCCGGCGGGTGATCCATGATCTCGTCTGTGCAGGGCACGAAAATACGGTTTTTCACGATTTCGTCCTCCGGTGACCCGGAGCCCATTGGACGCGGCCGACATGGAAACCGTATGTCCGGAATCGGGCGAAATCCGGGCATCGCGCACCCTCAGCTCGCGGTTTTGCGATGATGCGAAATTGAGCGATCCAGTTGCGGGCCACCGGGCGATTTGTTAATTTATTTCGCGTTCGAAATATTCGCACGTCGAACTATTCGTGCCGAAAACGGATTTCTCCCAACCGAATCAAAGGGATGTAGAACTGGACCGGGATGTCCTCCGCTCCCTGCGGCGCATCATCCAGGCCGTGGATCTCTACAGCCGACGCCTGGCCAGCCAACACGGGCTGACCGGGCCGCAGATCGTTTGCCTGCGCGAAGTCCAGCGCAACGGGCCCATGAATCCCGGGTACCTGGCGCGCCGCGTTTCCCTGTCACCGCCCACCGTGAGCGGGATCCTCGACCGGCTCGAGGCCCGCGGACTGCTTACCCGGGAGCGGCGCAGCCAGGACAAGCGCCAGGTGCTCGTGAAACTTACGCGGCAGGGCCGGGCCCTGCTGTCGCATACCCCGCCGTCGCTGCAGGAACTGTTTACCCGGCGTTTCAACGAACTGCCGGAGAAGCGGCGATCGGCGATCGCCAAGGTGCTGCAACAGGTGGTGGAGCTGATGGAGGCCGAGGACATCGACGCCGCGCCGCTTTTGGCGCGCGGCGCCGCGAACCCCGCGCTGCTCGAGATGCCCTACAAGAGACGCAAGCGCGGCGGGCAGCGCGAGGCAAGTTGAACCAAAAGACAATCACAACAGACGAAGCCCCGATAACATCCGACAGGGAATGAAATGAGCATCATCGTCCAGAAATACGGCGGATCCTCGGTCGCCAGCGAGGACAAGATTCGCCTGGTGGCCGGACGCGTCATGGAAGCGAAGCGCAACGGGCACGACGTGGTCGTGGTGGTGTCCGCCATGGGCTCCACCACGAACGAGTTGCTGGGACTGGCCAACAACGTCTCCGACAATCCGCCGCCGCGGGAGCTGGACATGCTCCTTACCGCCGGCGAGCGGATCTCCATGTCGCTGTTGAGCATGGCGATACAGCGCATGGGCACGGACGCCATCTCGCTGACCGGCCCGCAGAGCGGTATCCATACGAAGGGCGCGCACTTCAACGCCAACATCGACCGCGTGGACCCCAGGCGCGTGCTCGACGAGCTGGGCAGGGGCCGCGTGGCGGTGGTGGCCGGGTACCAGGGCGCCAACCCGGATGGCGAGGTGGCCACTCTGGGCCGCGGCGGCTCCGACACCACCGCGGTGGCGCTGGCCGCGGCGCTCAAAGCCGAGTGCTGCGAGATTTACTCGGACGTGGACGGCGTGTATTCCGCCGATCCGCGCATCGTCAAGGGCGCGAAGCGCATCGACGAGATCAGTTACGCGGAAATGGTGGAACTGGCGCGCCACGGGGCCTCGGTGCTCAATACCCGCGCGGTGGAATATGCCTGGAAACACGGCGTGGAACTCCGTGCGCGCAGCACCTTCGACGCCGACAGCCCGGGCACGGTGATCCGCGAGCTGCCGCGCGAGGATGAGCCGCGCGTGATCGGCGTGGCCTGCCACAAGGCACTGGTGCCGGTGGTGGTGGAAGACGACGACGCACGGGCGCTCGGCGACGAGGTGCTGGAGCTTTTGGGCAAGGCCGACATATTCCTGGACCGTGCCGAGGGTCGGCGCCGCGAGCTGTTGATTGCCGCGGAGGACGTGGCCGACCCGGAAGCCTTCGCCGAGCAGATGCAGGAACATTTCGACGGGCGGGTCAGTGTCGAGCCCAGGCGTGGCTCGGTCTCCGCCGTGGGCCTGGGACTGGGTGAGACCAACAAGCCGCTGCAAAAGGCAAGGGCATGCCTGGACAAGGCGGGCGTGAGCGTGTACGCGGAATTCCGCAACGAACATTCATTCACCTGCCTGGTGGACCCGCCGCAGGTGTCCCGCACCATGAACCTGCTGCATGACGAGCTGATAGGCTCCAGTGTGCGCGAACGGGAGGTGGCATGAGTACGCCGAGTGACAAGGTCACCGGGATCGAGGAGAAGGGGTCGCGGCACCACAATTCCGCGGCGGACATCATTTTCCGGCCGGCCACGCCGGTGGACGGCTCCGATATGTGGAAATTCGTGCAGGAGGCCGGAGTCCTTGAATTGAACCCTTCCTATGCCTACATCCTTATGTGTCAGCATTTCGGCGACACCTGCCTGGTCGCCGAGCGCGACGGCAAAATGGTGGGCTTCGTGCTCGCCTACATCCCGCCGCGACAGGCGGACACGGTTTTCGTCTGGCAGGTGGGCGTGAGCAAGGCCGTGCGCGGCAAGGGCGTCGGCATCAGGTTGTTGCACCAATTGCTGGCGCTGGACGGATGCCGCAACGTGCGTTACCTGGAAGCCAGCGTGACGCCGTCCAACAAGCCGTCACAGAACCTGTTCCGGGCGTTCGCGCGCAAATCCGGGACGACTTGCCGGAAACTGCCATTTTTCCCGAGCGAGTTCTTCCCCGAGCCGCACGAGTCGGAACACCTCTACCGCATCGGGCCGATCGAGTGGCCCGAGGCGTGAGCGCAAGCTGAAGCATCTCCTGTGGGAGGGCCCTCGGGCCCGACCGCCATCGTCGGCCGCAAGCGGCCTCCCACAGCCATCGCATTCGAATTAGTGAATCGAACGGAATCATCGTTATGAACAAGATCATCGACCAGTACGAATCCGAGGTTCGCGGCTATTGCCGCACCTTCACCACCACGTTCGAGAAGGCCAAGGGCGCCTGGCTCACCGACGTTGACGGCAAGCGCTACCTGGACTTCTTCGCGGGCGCCGGTGTGCTCAACTACGGCCACAACCCGGACCCGCTAAAGAAGAAATTGCTCGAGTACATCGAGTCCGACGGCATCACCCACAGCCTGGACATGTACTCGCTGGCCAAGCAGCGATTCCTGGAGCGCTTCCACGAGGCGATCCTGGATCCGCGCGGCATGGACTACAAGGTCCAATTCCCGGGGCCCACGGGCACCAACGCCGCGGAAGCCGCCATGAAGCTGGCACGCAAGGTCACCGGCCGCACGAACATGGTGTACTTCACCAACGCCTTCCACGGCATGACCGTGGGCTCGCTGGCGGTAACCGGCAACCAGGGCAAGCGCAACAGCGCGGCACAGCCACTGCAGAACGCCCACTTCATGCCCTTCGACGGTTACCTCGGCGAGGGCGTGGACACCCTGGATTTCTTCGAGAAGACCCTGCGCGACCGTTCCAGCGGCCTGGACCTGCCCGCCGGCGTGATCGTGGAAACGATCCAGGCCGAGGGCGGCGTCAATGTCGCATCCAGGGCATGGCTCCAGCGGCTGGAAAAGATCTGCCGAGAGCACGAGATTCCGCTGATCATCGACGACATCCAGGTGGGTTGCGGGCGCACCGGGCGTTTCTTCAGCTTCGAGGAGGCGGGCATCAAGCCGGACATGGTGCTGCTGTCCAAGTCGCTGTCGGGTTATGGCCTGCCCTTCGCCGTGGTGCTGCTCAAGCCGGAGCTGGACATCTGGGGCCCGGGCGAGCACAACGGCACCTTCCGCGGCCACAACCTGGCCTTCGTCACCGCCGCCGCCGCGATGGACTTCTGGAAGGACGATGCGCTCGCGAAGGACATCGAGAAGAAGGGCAAACTGGTGCGCGAGACCTTCGAGAAAATTGCCGACAGGCACAAGTCCCTGAAGGCCACGGTGCGCGGACGCGGCTTCATCTGGGGCCTTGCCTCCCGGCACCCGGGGCTGGGTTCGAAGATCTCCGAGGCCTGCTTCGAGCGCGGGCTGATCATCGAGACCGCCGGTGTCGAGGACCAGGTGCTCAAGTTCCTGGCGCCGTTGACCGTGGATGAAGCCGACCTGAAAAAGGGCCTGGGCATCGTCGAGGAAGCCGCGGAAGAAGTGGCCGAGCACATGGCCCAGCAGGCCGCCTGAGCCCACCGGGAACCGCGCGCACGGGCGGCGGGGCACCGGGTGTCCCGCCGTTCCTGTCTGCGGGCAATGAAAATCACCCCATTCATCGAATCGAGGACGGACACATGATCGTCAAGAGGCTGGAAGATATTATCGGCACCGAGTTCGACGTGGACGGTGGCAACTGGGTGAGCCGCAGGCTGCTGCTGGCTCGCGACAAGATGGGCTACTCGGTTCACGACACCATCATCAAGGCGGGCACGGAAACGCACATCCACTACAAGAATCACCTCGAGGCCGTGTACTGCATCGAGGGCGAGGGCGAAGTGGAAACCATCGCCGACGGCAAGATCTGGCCCATCAGCAAGGACACGATCTATGCCCTGGACCAGCACGACGAGCACTATCTGCGCGCCAACAAGGGCGTGGACATGCGCATGGTCTGCGTGTTCAAGCCGCCAATCACGGGCAAGGAAGTGCACGACGAGTCCGGCGTTTACCCCGCAATGACCGACGATCCCGATTCCATCAACGACTGAACCTGTGGGAGGGCCCTTGGGCCCGACACGGGCCGCCGGTCAATTCGCGGCGGGGACGCCGCTCCCACCAGCTCTCACTCGGGATCAAGGCCATGTGGAAGCGGCATCTTGCCGCGAACGGCGGTCAGCCACAAACCGAGCAGGCGGGATCCTTCGTGTAACGCCGTTCCGCCCAACGCGCGATGCGGGCGTCGAAGCCGAGCAGGCGTCCCTCCAGCGTCTCCCCCACGCCGCCGAGGATCTTCATCGCCTCCAGCGCCTGCATGGCGCCGATAACCCCGGGCAGGGGCGCCACGATGCCGGCCTGCGCGCAGGGTTCCGCCTCCTCGGTGGCGTCCGGGGGGAACAGGCAGGCATAACAGGGTGAACCCGCACCAGGCCGGATTACGGTGATCTGGCCTTCCCAGCGGATCACGCTGCCCGTCACCAGCGGCTTGCCCGCGGCCACGCAGGCGGCGTTCACCGCGTAGCGGGTGGCGAAGTTGTCGCTGCCGTCAAGCACCACGTCGGCCCCGGATACCAATTCATCCAGGTTGCCCTCGTCCACGTGAAGGGCACGCGAGTCCACGTGGATCTCCGGGTTCAGGGCCTCGAGCTCGCGCCGGGCGGACTCGACCTTGGGCCGGCCCACGTCGGCGCTGCGGTGCAGAATCTGGCGCTGCAGGTTGGCCAGCTCCACGGCATCGTCATCCACGATCACAAGACGGCCGATGCCCGCCGCCGCCAGGTACATGGCTGCCGGCGAGCCGAGCCCGCCGGCCCCGATTACCAGCGCCGTGGCGGCGCGCAGCGCCAGCTGACCCTCGGCACCCCAGTCGGGCAGGATCATCTGGCGGCTGTAGCGGATCAGTTCGTCGTCGTTCACGGGTATCTGACCACCACCGCCCGCGGCAGCCCCGCGTGGTCGGCGTGCGGTTCCACGGTGGCGCTCGGGTGGATCTCCTTGATCTCTGCGATCACCGCGGGCTGCTGGTCGTGGCCGTGTTCCAGGATCAGCACTCCGCCCTCGTTCAGGTGCATGGGCGCCTCCGAGACCACGCGCCGGATCGCGTCCATTCCTTCCGGGCCGGCCGCCAGGGCCTTGCGCGGCTCGAAGCGTACGTCGCCCTGGTTCAGGTGAGGGTCGTCCTCGCGCACGTAGGGCGGATTGCAGACGAGGCAATCGAAGCGCTCGGCGCCCAGTTCCTCGAACCAGTCACCGTGCCGGAACTCGACCCGGTTCGCACCGAGGCCGAGCCGGTCCGCGTTGGCGCGCGCCACTTCCAGGGCCTTGCCACTTTGCTCAACGGCCACCACCAGGGCTTCGGGCCGCTCGCTGGCCAGCGCCAGGGCGATGGCGCCGGAGCCGGTGCCCAGGTCGGCGATCCGGGCCGGCCCCCCCGGCGGCAGCGCCGCAAGGGCCAGTTCCACCAGCAGCTCGGTTTCCGGGCGTGGGATCAGCACCGCGGGCGAGACGCCGATGGGCAGCGACCAGAATCCCCGGGTGCCGGTGAGGTAGGCGACGGGCTCGCCTTTCGCGCGCCGGTCGACCAGGGCGTTTAAGGCGTCCTGGATGTCTTTGGGCAAAAGCTCCTCGCCGTGGGCGAACAGCCAGCTGCGCGGCTTTTTCAGAACGTGGCAGAGCAGCACCTCGGCGTCCAGGCGGGCACTCGGGGACTCCGCCAGGAGCTGCTTGGCCCGTTTCAGGAGCAGATTGGCGCGCATCAGCCCGCCAATGCCTCGAGCTGCTCGGCCTGGTGTTCCTGCACCAGCGGGTCGATCAGCTCGTCCAGGTCGCCTTCCATGATCGGGTCGAGCTTGTAGAGCGTCAGGTTGATGCGATGGTCGGTCACGCGGCCCTGGGGAAAGTTGTAGGTGCGGATGCGCTGCGAGCGATCGCCGGAACCCACCTGCGATTTGCGCGTCTGCGCCTGCTCGGCGCGGCGGCGTTCCAGCTCCGCGTCCAGCAGCCGCGCCTTGAGCAGCGACATGGCCTTGGCCCGGTTCTTGTGCTGCGAGCGCTCATCCTGGCATTCAACCACGATTCCGGTGGGCTCGTGCGTGATGCGCACCGCGGAATCCGTGGTGTTGACGTGCTGGCCACCGGCCCCCGACGAGCGGAAGGTGTCCACCCGCAGGTCCCCGGGGTCGACGTCCACTTCGTCCATGTCCTCCAGCTCCGGCAGGATGGCCACGGTGCAGGCCGAGGTGTGGATGCGCCCCTGCGACTCCGTCTCGGGCACGCGCTGGACCCGGTGCGCGCCGGACTCGAACTTGAGCCGGGAGTAAACGGCGTCGCCGGCGATGCGTGCGATGATCTCCTTGTAACCGCCGTGCTCGCCTTCCGAGCGGCTCAGCACTTCCACCCGCCATCCGCGGGACTCGGCGTACTTCGAGTACATGCGGAACAGGTCTCCGGCGAACAGCGCCGCCTCGTCGCCGCCGGTGCCGGCGCGGATCTCCAGGTAGAGGTTGCGCTCGTCCAGCGGGTCGCTGGGCAGCATCAGCACCTTGAGTTCCGCCTCGAGCGCATGGGCCCGGGCCTCCGCCTGCCGGATCTCCTCCTCGGCCAGATCGTGCATGGCCGGGTCGGGATCGCTCAGCATGCCCTGGGCATCCTCCACGTTCCGGATAGCGTTCCGCCAGCGGCCGTAGGCCCGGACCACGCCCTCGAGCTGCGCATATTCCTTGGACAGCTTGCGGAAGCGGTCCTGGTCGGCGATCACGTCGGGCTCGGCGAGCAGGGCTTCCAGCTCGTGGTGCCGGTCCACGAGGTGATCCAGGCGATTTTGGACGGCGGGCTGCATCAGTCCTCGTCCCGCCTGTCCTCGCCCTCGATGCCCAGCAGCCTGGCGGCGGCGTCGAGCACGTCGGCGCGGGATTCCCGGGCCGCCTGGCGCAGGTTGGCGCTGGGCAAGTGGGTGAGCCGGCGCGTGAGCGCGTGAGCCAGATATTCCATGGCCGCTTCCGGACTGCTGCCCCGGGCGAGCATGGCGCGGGCCTTCTCCAGCACCTGGTCGCGCTGCGCCTCGGCGCGCCCGCGATAGCGACGGATCGCCGGTACCGCGGACTGCGCGCGCAACCAGGCCATGAAGTGACCCACCTCCATGTCGATCATGCTTTCGGCCTCGCGGGCGGCCTCGCGGCGGAGTTTCAGGCCCTGTTCGATGATCACCGTGAGGTCGTCGATGGTGTAGAGGAAGACGTCTTCGAGTTCGGCGACGCCCGGTTCCACGTCGCGCGGGACGGCCAGGTCCACGATCAGCAACGGGCGGCGCTTGCGACCTTTCAGGCTGGCCATTAGGTCGCCCGCCCGTACCACCGGCTGCTTGCTGGCGGTGGAGCTGATGATGATGTCCGCATCGCCCAGGTGCGCGGGGAGATCCTTCAGGGCGACGGCGTAGCCGGCGTAGCGGCTGGCCAGGGCCTGGGCCCGCTCCAGGCTGCGGTTGGCCACCACCATGCGCTGGCAACCCTGTTCGCGCAGGTGCTGGGCCACCAGTTCCACGGTGTCGCCGGCGCCGATCAGCATCGCCGTGCGCTCGGGAAGCTGGTCGAAAATCTGCCGCGCCAGGCGCACGGCGGCATAGGCCACGGACACCGGGTTGGCGCCGATGGCGGTATCGCTGCGAACGCGCTTGGCCACGGAGAAGCTGTGCTGCAGCAGCCGCTCGAGCTCCGCGCCCAGGGTTCCGGCGGCATGGGCCTGGCGCCAGGCGTCCTTGAGCTGACCCAGGATCTGGGGCTCGCCCAGGACCATGGAATCCAGTCCCGTGGCCACCCTGAGAACGTGTCGCACCGCGTCCTCGTCACGGTGTCGATAGAGATAGGGCGCAAGCTCCCCCGGCGACATGCCCCGGTAGTGGCTAAGCCATTCCACGGGGGCGCTCTCGTCGGAGTTCATGTCCAGGTACAGCTCGGTTCGGTTGCAGGTGGACAGGATGGCCGCCTGGCGCACGCCTGGGGTGCCGGCCAGCGTGCGCAGGGCCTCGCCGCTTTCCGGCGGATTGATGGCCACGCGCTCTCGAACCGACAGGGGCGCGGTATGGTGGCTGAGTCCGACGGTTAAAAGGGCCATTGAAATGGGTGGAAAGGGGTTCCGTGTAGACGCGGCGATTGTTCAATCGCGGTAAATTGTAAAATTCTGAAGATACGGGCGGTTGATGGCAAGCAATTGCGGCGATCGCGGTATGCATCACTGGCGCCCGGAAGGTGCCTCCGTTACCCTTCTCGCGCACACCGGCAGTCTCGCGGTCCCGCTGCGCAACGCGTACAAGACATTTCGGCAAATCCCCATGCGATTCTTCCCTGTATCGATCATCGTTCTCCTGCTGGCTGCCGTGGCCGGCTGCGCGGGACAGCCGCCGCGGGCCGGACAGCCGGCCGGCGCGGCCGGGACCGCCCCGGGCGAAACGCCCGCCGAGCCCGCCGAACCGGCCAGGCCCGCCGAACCGGCAAGCCCGGTGCCGCCCGAGGTGCTCTATGACGTCTTCGCCGGCGAAATCGCGGGCCAGCATGAGGACTATACGGCGGCGGCGCGTTATTACCTGTCGGCGGCGCGGCTTTCCGCCGATCCGGAGATCGCCGAGCGGGCCACCCAGGTGGCGCTCTACGCGGGCGAATACGACATCGCCCAGTCGGCGGTGGCGCGGTTGCTGGAGCTTTCTCCGGACAGCGAACGCGCCCATCGCACGGCGGTCTCGCTGGCGCTCTACCGAGGCGATCCCGATACCGCGAAACCGCACCTGGAACAGGTGCTGGCGCTGGCGGATTCGCCGGCCCGGGGCTGGAACGACGTGGCACAGTTGCTGGCCCATTCGCCGGATCAGAATCTGGCGCTGCAACTGATGTCGGACCTGGTTGGGCGGCACGCGGATAAGGCACGTGCCTGGCAGGCGCGCAGCCAGCTCGCCAGCCATTTCGGCAAGCTGCCGGAAGCGCTCGAATACGCGAGCAAGGCGCTTTCACTGGATCGCGACTGGGCGGCGGGCCTGGCCTGGCGGGGCCGGCTCAAGCTGTCCGACGCGGATTACGAGGGCGCTGCCAGTGACCTGAAACGCGCGCTGGATCTCGACCCGGACAACACCAATGCCCGGCTCAACTACGCCGAGGCGCTCAGGCGCCAGGGCGACTACAAACGTGCGCAGGCGGAGCTGGCCAAGCTTCCCCAGGACCCGGACCTCGTCAAGACGCGTGCGTCATTGGCCCTGGAGGCTCAGAACTGGTCTCTTGCGCGGGATCTCTACCGGCAATTGCTCGACGAGCCGGACTACACGCAGGAGGCGTATTTCTTCCTTGGGCAACTGGCCGAGCTCCAGGAGCGTTACCCGGATGCCCTCGAGTGGTACGCGAAAGTCACCGACGAGTCCTACCGGCTCCAGGCCAGGATCCGCGAGGCGGTGGTGTTGGCTAACCAGAAGCGCCTTGACGAGGCGCTGGAACTGCTCGATACCCTGGCCTCGGAGGGCTCCGACGCCGCCGTGGAAGCCATCCTGGCGCGCGGCCAGATTCTCGCCGACGCCGACCGGGTGGAGCAGGCCTTCAAGGCCTACGACGATGGTCTCGACAGGATGCCGGACAATGACCGGCTGCTCTACGCCCGCGCCCTGCTCGCCGCGGACCGGGGCCGCCTGGACATGGCCGAGAAGGATCTGCGTTCGCTGATCAGGGAAAACCCGGACGACCCGCAGGCGCTCAATGCCCTGGGCTATACGCTGGCCGAGCAGACCGATCGTTACCAGGAAGCCTTCGACCTGATCAGCCGCGCCTACAAGCTGGCGCCGGACGACGCCGCGGTGGAGGACAGCATGGGCTGGGTGCAGTACCGGATGGGAGACAATCACAAGGCGCTCGAGCACCTGCGCCGTGCGCTGGATCTCCAGTTCGATCCCGAAATTGCCGCGCACCTGGGCGAGGTGCTCTGGGTGACGGGCAGCCACGACGAGGCCATGGAGGTTTGGCAAAAGGCGCTCAAGCGGGATCCGGACCGGTCGGACGAGGTGCGCGAGACCATGGAGCGCCTGGTCCCTTGATGGCGCGGGTCACGCTGGCGCTGGTGCTGCTGCTCGCCGGCTGCGCGGCGCCCGGCCCCCGCGTAAGCCAGCAGGGCGCCCGGGCGCGGCTGGCCGAGCGCACCAGCCAGCTGGAAAATCACCCGGACTGGGCGCTGCGCGGTCGCATCGCGGTTTCCAACGGCGATGACGGGGGCAGCGCCCGGGTGAACTGGGACACCGGGCCCTCCGGTTACCGGCTCTGGATCTACGCGCCCCTGGGCCAGGGCACCTGGACGTTGCACGGCAACGATCAGGAGGCGGTGCTGGAAGGCGGCGAGGGTACCTACCGCGGCACCGACGCCGCGTCCCTGATCGCCGAGCATCTGGGCTGGAACCTGCCCGTGGAGGCCATGCTCTACTGGGTGCGCGGGATGCCGGACCCGGATCGCGCCACGACGGGAATCGAATTCGATCACGATGGGCATCCCGACCTGATCCGGCAGGCGGGCTGGACCGTGCGCTTTTCCGAGTGGGCGCATTACGCAAGCATCGACATGCCCCGGCGGCTGGAGGCCGACCAGCCTCCCTACAAGGTAAAACTGGTGGTGCAGGACTGGGCCATCGGCGCTCCCGCCACCGACGCGACGCCATGACCCGCGGCGACGCCGGGGCGGCCTGGCCGGCGCCCGCCAAGCTCAACCTGTTCCTGCACGTGGTGGGCCGGCGCGCCGACGGCTTTCACGAGTTGCAGACCGGATTCCAGTTCCTGGACTGGTGCGACGAGCTGGAATTCGAGCCGCTCAGCGCCGGGAGACTGGAGCGTGCCGGTGAAACGCCGGTGCCCGAATCCGGCGACCTGGCGCTGGCGGCTGCGCGCCTGCTGCGCGAGCGCGCCCGAGGCCCGGGCGGTGTTCGCGTTCGCATGCGCAAGCGCTTGCCGGTGGGCGGCGGGCTGGGCGGCGGGAGCTCGGACGCGGCCACCACCCTGGTGGCGCTCAACCACCTCTGGGGACTCGGGCTGCCGGATGACGAGCTGGCGGGCCTGGGGCTCGAGCTGGGCGCCGACGTTCCCGTGTTCGTTCGCGGCCGCGCCGCCTTCGCCGAGGGAATCGGCGAGCGCCTGACATTCGCGGACCCCCCGGAACCCTGGTACCTGGTCATCGATCCCGGCGTGCGGGTCGCCACGGCGGAGATTTTCCGGGCGCCTGAATTGACACGAAACACCCCCCGAACGACAATATCCTGCTTTGTGTCCGGCGGGGGGCACAATGACTGTGAGCCCGTCGTTCGCGCGCGATACCCGGCGGTGGACGAGGCGATGCGCTGGCTTTCCGTCCGCGCGCCGGCGCGGCTGACCGGTACCGGGGGCTGTGTTTTCGCCGCGCTCGAGAGCCGCGGAGAGGCCGAGGCCCTGGCCCGCGAGACGCCGGCGCCCTGGCGGGCGCGAGTGGCGCGCGGGTGCAACCGTTCGCCGTTGCTGGCGCGGCTCGCCCTGGAACGCTAGCCCGTGAAACGATTGGGGCGTCGCCAAGTGACGGGAAGGCGTTGGCGAGCATTGCGAGCCTACGCACCCCGTCATCCCGGAAAGCCCTCCGGGCTTTTTCGGGACCTGGTGGCCGGTTGGGACGACCGGGCTGGCGGCAAGTGAATTGTTGGGGCGTCGCCAAGCGGTAAGGCACGGGGTTTTGATCCCCGCATTCGCAGGTTCGAATCCTGCCGCCCCAGCCAACTAGAATTTCTTGGCGAACGAAGTGAGCCTGGAAATTCAGTTGCCCTCGCGAAAGCGAGGGCCTCGACAATCCGGGCGGGGCGGTTCCGAGTTCGAGATTCCCGCCTGCGCGGGAATGACGAGAAGCGTTCTGCGGAGCGGAGCAAGACAACCGTGTTCTCCAGCGAAAAGCGCGAGCAGGCGTCCATGCCAAACGAGGCGGGCATGATGATCTTCACCGGCAATGCCAACCGGCCGCTGGCGGAGGCCATCGCCAATCATCTGAGCGTGCCCATGGGCAAGGCCACCGTGGACCGCTTCAGCGACGGCGAGGTCCAGGTGGAGATCGAGGAAAACGTCCGCGGCAGGGACGTTTACATCATCCAGCCCACCTGTGCGCCCACCGCCGACAACTTCATGGAGTTGCTGGTGATGGTGGACGCCTTCTGGCGGGCTTCGGCGTCGCGAATCACGGCGGTGATGCCATATTTCGGTTATGCGCGCCAGGACCGGAGGCCGCGTTCCGCCCGGGTGCCGATCACCGCCAAGGTGGCGGCCAAGATGATCGGCGCGGCGGGTACCGACCGGGTGCTGACCGTGGACCTGCACGCGGACCAGATCCAGGCTTTCTTCGACGTGCCCATGGACAACGTGTATGCCTCGCCGCTGCTGCTCGGCGACATCTGGAAGCAGCAGTCCGACGGCGAGCCGGTGACAGTGGTCTCGCCCGACGTGGGCGGCGTGGTCCGGGCGCGGGCCATCGCCAAGCGCCTGGACAACTCGGACCTGGCGATTATCGACAAGCGCCGGCCGCGCCCCAACGAGGCCGCGGTGATGAACATCATCGGCGACGTGGAAGGCAGGCGCTGCGTGATCGTGGACGACCTGGTGGATACCGCCGGCACGCTGTGTACGGCGGCCTCGGCGCTCAAGGAAAACGGCGCCACGGGCGTGTCGGCCTATTGCACCCACCCGGTGCTGTCGGGACCGGCGGTGGACCGGATCAAGGACTCCGAGCTGGACGAGCTGGTGGTCACCGACACCATCCCGCTGGCGGAGCCGGCGCTGGAGTGCCGGAAAATCCGCCAGCTCAGCGTGGCCCAGATGCTGGCCGAGACCCTGCGGCGCATCGCCGACGACGAGTCGGTGAGCTCCATGTACGTGGACTGAGCGCGCGGGCAAGGAATTTTTGACGGACCCGTCCTGGTCGCGGGACGGGCATGAGGCCCGTGCACGCGGGTAATCTTTAAACGGAGACTGAAATGGCTATCAGCTACTCGATCAATGCAGAGCCGCGTAGCGATGCGGGGAAGGGTGCGAGCCGCCGCCTGCGTCGTGCCGGCAAGGTTCCCGCCATCATTTACGGCGGGGGCACGGACGCCGTGCCCGTGACTCTGGAACAGGAGTTCCTGAAGAAGGCCGCGGACGACGAGGCGTTCTACACCCACATCCTGGACCTTAAGGTGGACGGCAAGGCCGACAAGGTCGTGGTCCGCGACGTCCAGCGCCACCCGGCGAAGCCGGAAATCCTGCACGTGGATTTCCTGCGCATCTCCGAGAAGGAGGAGCTGCGCATCAGCATCCCGCTGCACTTCGTCAACGAGCAGAGCTCGCCGGCGGGCAAGATGGCGGGCGTGATCATTTCCCACTATCTCACCGACGTGGAAATCCTCTGCCTTCCCAAGGACCTGCCCGAGTACATCGAGGTGGACCTGGGAGAGATGGAGCCCGGCGACAACGTGCACCTCTCAGTGCTCAAGCTGCCCGACGGCGTCAAGCTCTACGACCTGACGCACGGTGACGAGGAGCACGACGCCATCGTGGTGGCGGCGCAATACGTTCGTGCCGACCAGGGCGAGCGCCAGCTCGAGGAGATCGAGGAGCCCGAAGTCGAGGCCGAAGGCGAAGTCGAGGCCGGCGAGGAAGCGGCCGAGGCAGAAGGCGAAGGCGAGGCCGAAGGCGAGAGCGAGGGCGACGCCGAGGGCGGCGAGAAGACCGGGAAGGAAGACTGAGGCCGCCGGCCGGGCGACCCGAGCATGCTGGACTCCCTGGAGGCAATCGTGGGCCTGGGCAACCCGGGCCCGCGCTACGAGCACACGCGCCACAACGCCGGGTTCTGGTTCGCCGAGGCGCTGGCCCGGCAGTGCCGCGCGCCGTTCCGTGCCGACAACCGCAGCCAGGGAGAGCTGACGCGGGTGGTGCTGGACGGTCGCGAAATCTGGCTGCTCAAGCCCCAGACCTGGATGAACGACAGCGGGCGCTCGGTCGCCTCGCTGGTCAACTACTACCGGCTCGCCCCGGAGCGGTTGCTGGTCGCCTACGACGACCTGGACCTGCCGCCCGGCACGGCGCGCCTCAAGGTGGGCGGCGGGCACGGCGGCCACAACGGCCTGCGCGACATCGAGTCGGCCCTGGGCACGCCCGGCTTCGTGCGCCTGAGGCTGGGCATCGGCCATCCCGGCCAGAAGGAACTGGTCACGCCCTGGGTGCTGAGCCGGCCCTCCCCGGAGGAACGGGCCGCCATGGAGGACGCCATCGCCCGCGCCCTGGAGGTCATGCCGCTGGTAGCGGCCGGGCGCCTGCAGGACGCGATGACCCAGCTTCATTCACGGGACCCGGAACCCGGGACCCGGGACTCGAGAGACTGATTCGAACCAACGAGCCGGGTTCCAGAATTATGGGATTCAAGTGCGGCATAGTCGGGCTGCCCAACGTGGGCAAGTCCACGCTGTTCAACGCGCTCACAAAGGCGGGCGTGTCGGCGTCCAATTACCCGTTCTGCACCATAGACCCCAACGTGGGCGTGGTGCCGGTGCCGGACCCGCGCCTGGGCAAGCTGGCGGAAATCGCCCGCCCCGCGAAGGTGATACCCACGGTCATGGAATTCGTGGACATTGCCGGGCTGGTGGCGGGGGCCTCGAAGGGCGAGGGGCTGGGCAACCAGTTCCTGGCCCACATCCGCGAGGTGGACGCCATCGCCCACGTGGTGCGCTGCTTCCACGACGAGGACGTGGTGCACGTGGCGGGCCGCGTGGACCCGGTTTCCGACGTCGAGGTGATCGAGACGGAGCTGGCCCTGGCGGACCTGGCGAGCGCTGGCAAGGCGCTGGAACGCGCGGAGAAAAACGCCAAGAGCGGCGACAAGGATGCAGTGGCCCGGCGCCAGTTGCTGGAGCGGCTGTTCGCCCACCTGGACGCGGGCGAGCCCTTGCGCACCATGGGGCTCGACCCGGATCAGCGCGCCGCGCTCAGGGAATTCGGATTCCTGACCCTGAAACCCGTGCTGTTCATCGCCAATGTGGACGAGGACGGCCTGACCGGCAATCCCCTGGTGGAAAGGGTGAGCGAGCTGGCCCGGCAGCAGGGCGCCGAGGTGGTGACCGTGTGCGCCGCCATCGAGGAGGAGCTCGCCGCCCTGGACGAGGCGGACCGGGGGGAATTCCTGGACAGCCTCGGTCTCGAGGAGGCCGGCCTGGACCGGCTGATCCACGCCGGTTACGGGCTGCTGGGGCTGCTCACTTTTTTCACCGCCGGCCCCAAGGAGGTGCGCGCGTGGACGGTGCGTGCCGGGGCGAAGGCGCCGGAGGCCGCGGGCCGCATCCATACGGATTTCCAGCGCGGCTTCATCCGCGCGGAAGTGATCGCCTACCGGGACTACGTGGCCCTCGGAGGCGAGCAGGGCGCGCGGGACGCGGGCAAATTGCGGGTCGAGGGCAAGGACTACGTCGTCGCGGAGGGCGACGTGATGCATTTCAGGTTCAACGTGTAGCAGGCCCTGGGCCGGCTCAACCTCCGTCGAACCCCTCTCCAGGCTGGAACAGCCTTGCCCGGGTGACGTTTGCCGCGTTATCATGCGCGATTCTCATGCCCTGCAAGGCATTTTGCCTTGACAGGTTTGCTGCGCGCGCACAAAATGGCGAGCTTGCTTTGCGGAGGGGTTCCCGAGCGGCCAAAGGGGGCAGACTGTAAATCTGCTGGCTCAGCCTTCGGAGGTTCGAATCCTCCCCCCTCCACCACAAACGGATCGAGGTGGAGAAGGCTGGAAGCGGCAGGACAGGCTGCCACCAGCGGAGGATTCGAACCTCCGAAATGAACAGATGCGGTTCGACCAATTCGCTCG
>Ga0102944_1000905_pt1 | contig 21214 bp, 17 predicted proteins | sample SalPonD_shore_MG_FD_78172 | JGI IMG/M metagenome (GOLD analysis project Ga0102944, IMG submission 78172) | Salt pond soil microbial communities from South San Francisco under conditions of wetland restoration - Salt Pond MetaG... | ecosystem: Environmental > Aquatic > Marine > Intertidal zone >...
GTATGAACACGACTTTGACCACCTCGATCCTGACTCAAGCGGGGAAGAGTATCTTCGTAAACGAATGCGCAGAACGCTGCCAGAATTAGAGGAAAAAGCAATTCTTGTCGATCAATGGGCAGGCGCACGGACCTCCACACCGAATCGAAAACCCATTCTCGGTGAACATCCTAAATTTAAAAACTTGTATATTTTTACAGGGCTGGGATCAAAAGGTCTGATGTACGGCAAATTTTTGGCTAACCACTATACGGATCACCTAAAAAATGGTGCCAATCTTTATCCGGAAGTGGACATCAAAAGATTTGATTAGGTATCAGTGCATTTTAGGCTTGGATTGTCTCTCATCAATCAACTCTCCTGATTCTGAAATGCTCATCTCTCCATACAGACGCTGTTTGTTAATTTCCGATATCTTTCGCTCGACAAACTGTAGCTTACGATTCTCCTTTTCACGCTTCAAGAGTACATGCCGAACTTTGTACCAGGCATAAATCTCGTCTTCTTCTTTCCCGTTCCAGTAGATAAAGAAAAGCGTTCGAACATCATCTTCCGATTGATTGCGACGGATTATCTTTATCAACCGAGCTGACAGATAACTCAGTGGGATCGCAATAATCAGTGCGATAATTTCATAAATGAAAAATCCCGGAAACATCATAAAATTAAAAGTTTAAGCTATTACATATAACTTAAACTTTTGACAAATGATTTCCTGTAGTGAATTTTCCTAAAATTTTAAGACGAGCCCACTCCAAGCAGCCCCCACATTACTACCGTTATTAGCTGAATTTGCCACGGTAGAAGCCGCTACACTAAATTCAAAGTTCCTGAATTCCAATCCAAATCCGGCGGAATAGCTCGTTGAAGAATAACCTCCAGTCCGAAGTCCCGCGCGAAGCGGCAAAAATCCGAACAGATTATATTCAAGTCCCGCAGACATTGCAGCCCGTTGACTATTCGTTCCTTCGTAGTTAAACCCACGCATCAAATCCAATGATACACTTAGTTTGTTCAATTGTAACCGACCGCCGACATTTACCATCGTCGGCAAATTACGCTTCAAACTGGAAATGCCCTGGGGAGTGAAGCTTCCGTAGATATTATTGGCAATGCTATCCTTTAATACGTGATTAACGTATTCCTGCGTGTCCCCGTTATATTTCTGATTGATCTCCTGCTTATCAAACTTAAATCCCTTCCAGTCAAAGACATCAGAAGCTTTAAAACGTCCGACTTCTTGATTAAATGAGAGACTTCCCAAATCCGTAAGCGACAGTCCAACAGTCAAATGTTCCGGCCCTTTGAAAAAAGCCCCAATTACCGGCACCTCCAGATCCATTTCCATAGTACCGCCGAGATCTAATCCAACTCCGGTCGCATTCAGACCGTAAAAATCCTTGCCCGCAGGATCAACATAATTATTGATATCAGGGGTTTTTTGCTGTTTTTGACGATCCTGATAAAATTGTTTCAACTGATCTGAAACCTCGCCGTTTGTCTCAAAACTATAGCTAAAATCATGAATGATTTCATCGATGCTATTCTGATCAGCCCCTTTTATGGTCAGCACCGAATTAAAATTTAATTTCGTGGTATTGGAGCCGAGCAATAACTTGGGTGCTGCACCTGCATAAATTTTTACATTCTTAGCAATACCCAAACTTTTGATATCAAGCAGCTTCATCGAAAATCCAGCGGAGACTTCATAAAAAGATAATCCTTCAGCTGAAAAATTGACGGGGAGACCATTGGCAAAATCATCGCCGGTAAAACCTTCGAGATAAAGTCGCGCCACGCCCCTGTTTACTCCGGCATCCATCAAAAAACGGGATCGCACCGCCAAACTCGCAGCCCAATTTTTTGTTCGATATGATATCCCAAAAGGAATAAAATCCGTCTGCATTCCCACACGCTTGAGTTTCGACGGATCATTGCCGAACCATTTGCTTAGCACCTCATCCGCAATATTGCCTTTAATGGTTAAGCCGCTCGTAAAATATTGGTTGTAAACATTCAAATTGGCCAACGGGCCGCCAATGCCGGTACTTAGCCCACCGATAATCCCTATGGTTGTCCGAGGTTCTATGCCCTCACCAAGCATAAGATTGGCAGGGTTGATGAAGTTCGCCTGATAACCATCTACATAGGCTGTACCGCCACCGCCAAGAGCCAAATTCTTGGCCGTAAGGTGAGTCGACTGTGCATCGGCTGCAGATCCCCAACCAACCAAAATCAGTCCAATGCTGAAAAGAATTAAAAAACGTTTGCCGGTACTCATATAAAACGGATAAATTTTAGTTTACTGTTGAGGTTACATCTGCACTCATGGCCAGTCGAAATGTAATAGCGTCGGTCGCCCTGATTTTTACCGCTTGCTGTTTCGTGGTACTAAATGTAAAATCTAAAACCATCGAGCGGGTTTTGTTAAGCACATCCAGCTGATCTTTAGTAAAACTAATTTCAAGTTTTCCTGATTTTTGAGTACCGGTCTCGACGAATCCCGTTTGGGAGTTTACGGAGGCAGGATCAACAGTCAGTGGATTTTGTGAGAGGGGATAATGCGTCACCTCATCCCCTTTTCCATCAAGCATAATGAGTGACAGGTTGAGTTTGAATGGCAACCCGTTTGTGTAGTTTATAGTAATTGTTGCCTGCGACAGCTGTTGCTCGTCTCCCTTGCCCGGAAGATCACTGAGATCAGCATTCAGCGTATCCCTAAAGGTCGCATTATTTGCAGAAAAGTTAAGCGGAATATTTACACTTAAGCTGGGATCAAACGTTACCGGGTTAACAATCAATCCTTCATTTTTATTTTCATTGATTTTAGCAATGCCTATAAAACGAATATTCGTGGGCAGGTTACTGAAAAAATCTGAAGCATTAGTTCGGGTAGTATCAAATTTTGCAGTCCCGTTGATGGTTGTTCCATCCGGCGAAGTATCAATCTTGAATTTAATCAGTTGATCGGGATTCAATGTCTGACCATTGGCCTCCAGCTCCGAATGGATACTCGGTACCCGGTAATCGGTATTGGCATTGCCCGAAAGATAAATGGTCTTTCCATTGGCATTAACCCCGGCAATAGCCGCATAAATGGTGGCATCAACCCCCATATTTGTTTTGTAAAGTGCATTCAAGGTGGGATTGGTAAATGTGATATCCGAAATACGCTTCGATATATCATTAATGCCATCAATGTTTACCACCTCGGCCTCATTATCATTAAACACGTCAAGCTTGTTTTTGCCATTTGAGGCTGCATCATTATTAAGCAGAACTGTCTCAGGCTGAATAATACCTTTAGCACGACTGATTTGAAGGTTATTCAATGCTATCGTAGCCTGTAAGTCATCATTTTCAGCAACTGTACGAATCGAGTCGGACGCCTGCTGTGTGTTTTCGGTCGTCGCATCGATATCGTAGGAAAGTGTATTATTCAAAGCATAGATCCGGTATCCACTAAGATCAAAACTGTTGGAATAGTTGCCTCCCGCACTGCTTCTGGGGATGCCCGACAAATTCAACACCAATGGGGTATCGGTTGACTTATCCCGAATGTCGGGAAAACTAATCTTCAGATCCCGTATCCCAATATCAATGTTATTTGTGATATTAAGCGACAAATTCCCGCTGCTTAATTCCACAAAATGATCCGGCTGGGTAAATTTAAAACTACTACTGTCAACACCGGAAGTGCCTGCATCGATAAATGTTTGCGAATCGATGGCGGCTGTCAGCTGGGATGCAACCAGGTTCTGCCCCGTGACGTCATTTATGACCAAATTGTTTGCATCTGCCTGCATTGTTTGTGCAGACCAACTGGCATTGATATCCACATTTAAATCGTGCAACTGAGTAGACGCAGGAATCGTAATGGTTGTTGTTTTGGTATCACCATAATTAAAACTATTACTTGAGTTATTAGCCTGGCCGATAGTTGCCGTGCCAACGATACCGGAACCGGCATTTAAAGTAAGCGTCAACTGATCGATATTGAACCCGATATTATTGGTTATGGTAACTTTTAAACCGCCATCCCTTTTTATGACTGCGCTCTTAAAATAATTCGTAGAAAAGCTGATATTTATAGCTCCCGGTGTAGACCCGGGCGGTACCGGATCTCCCTTCTGGTAGGAACCGGAGTAGCCTGTTACCGCCTGAAAATTGGCTGTACCTATCGGACTGGCGGAAGAAAAGTTATTCAGACCGATTTCACCTACCTGCGCATTAACCGTTGCAGGAGTAACGCTGACATTGGGAATGGCATTGTTAAGATTACCAAAATTAAAAGCCTTTTGCTTTGTCAGTCGCACCAATCCATTGCTGCTATTTGTGCTAAAAAGACTGTCAAAATTACTTGAAGTTGTATCGATAATTGACTCACTGCCTCCCAAAAAGGGATAAGTTTTAGAGACAGCAAGCGGTGCCTGTACCTTTCGATCCAGTTTAAAATTGGGGGATTTGGGGCGTTCGCATGCCCACACAGAAAATAAAAGGCCAAGGCATGCTATGAAATGCAGCGTTTTCTTCATTATTGATAAGTTACCGTCTGTTTTTTATAAACGTATATTCGATTTTCAAACAGAACATACTGATCGGCTGGGAATTATCCTGATATAGTCCAGGAACTACATGCACCCCTCACCCACGTACCCTCTTATGTCAGTGTCTGTTTTAGATATTTAAGATTTAACGAAAAAAACAGCCTATTTCTGAAAATAACAAATTAGAAAACAGCAAAGAATGTAATTGGAATACAGACCATTCATCTATTCATCGGCTTTTTTTAGACAAGTCACCGACATCTTAAGCCGTCCAAAAGAACTATTCTAAAGAATTGAAATAAAAAAAGGCACAGCCGATTTTCACCCGCTATGCCCATGGCGGAGAGAGGGGGATTCGAACCCCCGGTATCCTTGTGGGATACACACGCTTTCCAAGCGTGCGCCTTCGACCGCTCGGCCACCTCTCCAATTAAGAGCGCAAAATATAGATGAAATTTCACCTCATATCAATGATTAAATCCGTAAGTAAAAATCTGCGTAGAATAAGCCTTGACCGGTTTACCATTGTTTTTGGCCGGACGAAATTGCCATTCCAGTGCTGCTTCGAGCGTAGCTTCGGTTAATCCGTACCCAATACTTTGCACAATCTGCGATTCTCCGGTCTTACGATTAAAAATCTTTATCTTTGATATATTCGCATCCTCGACCCTTCCCTCCTTATTTACCAGGAAATTTACCCATATTTCCGCCTTAATATTCGCTTCCCTGGCGGCATCCGGTTCGGTGGGCTCTACAATCCTGATGACCTGCGGTGAGGTTTCAGGATTGCCTACTACACGATCGGAATTGCCATTCTCTCCTACCGTCTGCATTGATAAAGAATCAGAAAAATCAGAATTATTGACTATGTCCAGGTTAACGATCTTGTCTTCAATAACCTTATCATTGGGCACGGGAACCGGTGCCTGTGGACGGGGCGGTGGTGGCGGACGACTTTCTTGCCGTGTCATTACCACATCATTAATATCCACCGCTTTCTCAGAAAAAGAGACATCCTGATGCGAATTGTTCGAGGCTTTGGTTAATGGCCACAGGTTGAAAATCCCCAGAAAAATAAGCTCTGCAACTGCCAAACAAGCTAGTATTCGAACCCGGTAAGCCGATCCCTTGAGTTCAATATATTTATTTTCATTTGCCAAATGTCATTCTCTTTGAATGGAATTGCCGGACCTTAAAGCCGTCAGTTCTTCTTGTATTAACGAATGAACGGTGTTCTTCAATTCCGTAACAGATTCAAATTTGTTACTGTCCACCGGTTCAAGGACAGAAAGTATAAAATGTTGTCGGGATGCGACTCTCCAGCTTCCCGATGGCATAGCCTCATATCCGCCTTCTAAAACGATGGGGAGAACCTGAAAATTATATCGCTTTGCAAGCTTGAATGCACCATTTTTAAACGGCCGCAGATCCCCGTCGATAGTACGGGTACCTTCCGGAAATATCATTGCCGGGATCCCCGCTTTGATCGGCGCTACCAGATCATCCAATTTCTTAAGCGAACTGCTGCTCTTGCGATCTATTCCCAGATGACCACTCATTTTAATAATCCAACCGAAAATAGGTATACCGAATAAGGCTCTTTTAGCCACCCATTTCATTGTCCATGGTAGCATATAAGAAAGCGGCATATCCAGGAAACTCTGGTGATTGGCAACTACAATCGTCGGCTGCGATAACTTGGCGGCATCAGCTCCTTTAACTTCGAATGTCCAGCCAGGATTTACTTTCATCATCGTCCAGGCTAATGCTTTCACCGCTTTGTTGGGGATGCGATTATAGCGATCAAACGGCCATGTAAGCATGTATAACAGCAAGACCACAAAGAAACATGAGATAATACAAACAGCCCAGTAAAGCCAGAGAACGATGCTAAATATGGTCTCCATGATTCAAGTTTTATGCCTTAATTTCCTGCAAAGCTTTTCGAATAAATCCGTTGTTTTCCGCCAGTTTTTTCTGCGCCTCTTCTTTATTTAGATTTCCAAGCGTCATTAATAGCGCTGTTTTAACATGTCCTTCGGCGACTTTTAGCAGCCCTTCGGCCTGTTCATAATCCAAATCGGTAAACATCATGATGATTCGCTTGGAACGTTCTTTCAGCTTTTGATTGGTTAATTGAAGATCCACCATCACATTTTCATAAACTTTACCCAGCCGGATCATTGCCCCTGTTGTCAACATATTGAGCACCATCTTCTGGGCGGTGGCGCTTTTCATCCTCGTACTGCCCATAATCACTTCCGGACCAACGGGAATATCAATCAGCACATCAACATCAATCGTGATTTGGGAACCCGGAACGGTCGTCACAAAAATGGTATGGCACCCTTTTTCACGGGCCTCTTTAAGTGCCCCGTGCACATAGGGAGTACGGCCGCTGGCAGCCAATCCGCATACAATATCATCAGACTTCAGATCAATCTCACGCAAGGCGTTCCTGCCGTTTTCTTCGAAATCCTCAGCTCCCTCCTGTGCCTCAAAAACGGCTTCCTTTCCGCCTGCAATCAGCCCCACGACCCGGTCCGCATCGGATCCAAAAGTAGGCGGACATTCCGCGGCATCTAAAATTCCAAGCCGTCCGCTGGTTCCCGCCCCGGCATAAAGCAAACGCCCGTCTGCTTCAAAAGCTTCTTTAATTAAATCGATAGCTTTTGCAATTTCGGGCAGTTTATTTTCTACTTGTAAGGCTACTTTTTTATCCTCGTTATTAATTAAACGAGCAATTTCCAGCGAATTGGCTAAATCTATCTCTTTGGTGGATTGGTTTCGTTGCTCGGTGTCCAGTTTTTTAAGTTGACTAAAAAGGGGTTGCTCGTTCTTTTTCAAAATCTAGGCTTTAAATAAATTACGTTAACACTTAAAGTAAAAAAATAGCCCGGTTATCTCACAAGTAATTTCGAATGTATCTTTCGACTTGATTCAGCTTGGGGATATAGAAGGGCCCGAATAGCTCACAATGGCAAAGTAACGAGTCCTTAATACCATTCGGCCCCTATCGTTGATCCTTTAACAAACGTTAAACAGGATATCGGATAAAATCAGAAACCTTTTTTTACTACTTGCGTTGCTTCCACCATTTGGAATATACGCCATTGGTCGGTGACCGTTTAAGTGATTGGTTTTCTTCTCCCGAATCATCCGCCGCCTTTAGCAATGAAGCTGCCAGCGCTTTTATCTCATCAGGGTCATTAATAGTGGCATCGAGTTTTTCAGCACTAAAGTAATCGGGTACGAAATGAGTATCATAATCCCCCGATGTAAAAGATTCGTGCTGTAGCACATATTTACAAAAAGGAATCGTCGTTTGGCATCCGGCAATTTCATATTCATCCAGTGCCCGAAGCATCCTTCGGATAGCATGATCCCGGTCTCGTCCGTAGGCGCAAAGCTTAGAAATCATCGGATCATAATCGATGGTGATGGCCTGCCCTTCTTCTACCCCGGCATCCACGCGGATACCGTTGCCGGAAGGGATCCGGTGTTTGGTTAATGTGCCGGTGCTCGGGAGGAAATTTTCGCGGGAATTTTCTGCATAAATTCGACACTCGATCGCGTGACCGGTCTGGGTAACATCCTCTTGCGAAAAAGGCAGTTCCTTTCCCTCGGCCACTAAAATCTGTAGGGCCACCAGATCCAACCCTGTTGTGAGCTCTGTTACCGGATGCTCCACTTGCAGGCGCGTATTCATTTCGAGGAAATAAAAATTACGATCGGCATCCACCAAAAATTCAATGGTTCCGGCACTTACATAATCAACCGCTTTCGCTGCTGATGTCGCTGCTTCTGCCATTTCCCTGCGCAGTTCGGGCGTCATTATAGGACAAGGAGCCTCTTCAATTACTTTCTGGTGGCGACGCTGAATCGAGCATTCCCGATCATAAATGTGATATACATGGCCATGCTCATCCGCCATAATCTGAAACTCGACATGATGTGGCTCAACCAAATATTTCTCGATATATACCCGATCATCACCAAAAGCATTTCTTGCTTCGGATTTGGCCCCTTTAATACCGGACTTAAAGTCTTCTTTCTTTTCGATGATCCGCATTCCCTTGCCTCCGCCGCCGGCCGCGGCCTTGACCAGCACCGGGTATCCAATATCATCCGCGATTTTTTCGGCTTCCTCAATATCCTCCAGTTCCTTTTTGGTACCGGGTGGAAATGGCACATTCGCCTTACTCATTAATTCTCGGGCAGCGGTTTTATCCCCCATCAGGCGAATAGCCTTTGCTTTAGGACCGATAAAGATGATCCCCTCTTCCTCGCAACGCTCCGCAAAATCACCATTTTCGCTCAGAAATCCGTAGCCCGGATGAATAGCATCGGCGCCCGTATCCTTAGCTGCCTGTATAATCTTATCGATTACCAGGTAACTTTCGGAGGAGACTGCAGGCCCGATATGCACCGACTCATCGGCATGCAACACATGCGGGGCATCGGCATCAGGAGTGGAATACACGGCAACCGTCTGCTTGCCCAGTTCTTTGCACGTTCGAATTACGCGTAATGCAATTTCACCACGGTTAGCAACTAATACTTTCTTTATTTCTGGCATAAATAACGGTTAAATGATATGAGTCTTTAACATTTGGGGCCACAGATCCCATTCTTCTTTGCCGTCCATGCCCCAGATATCAAGCTTGTGCTGTATAAATTTCATTCTAAGAACGGTACTCATTCGCCGGGATTGTTCTCTCCGCGCGTCATTTTGATAGCTGACCAACCGGAAATCCACGTCGCGAATGTTATCAAGCGTAGTCTGTTTGTTTAGGTTCGGTACAAAATCCACGGGATTACAATAATATACGTTGTCATCATAAAATCCATTCATAAACTGCTTGATATCGTAGATACCACTTATTCCGATAGCTTTGTCAAAAGCAGCGGGGTGTTTTAGGGCCGATGTAATGGCATGATAACCTCCTAAATCGATGCCTGCAATGATAACATAATCAATTTTATTATGATCGTGAACGTACGATACTACCTCATCAACTAAATACGATTCGTACTGCTTTTGCCGAACTAATCGCTGCCTGGGCGTACTTTTTTCATTTAAGAAACTTTCTTTATCCACTGACGATACGCAATAAAGCTGATTAAATTCATTCTCCAGCTGAAATTCTATCCCTTCGGTCATTCCGAATTCTTCCCATTGATGACAAGTAGCTCCCCTCGTTGGAAGTCCGATAATGGGTGTGCCCGACGACCCGTAAACAGTTAGCTCCATATCTTTTCCCAGACTTGGACTCCGCCATTTTTTCGTTTTCTTTTTCATTTAGTCTCCTTTTGATGTTGATGCTGCCAAATAATTTAAATGGAATATAACAGTTCGGAAGGTTTAGTGTAAATGCTGAAATGAGAAGAGCTTATTTTGGCTATATCCCTAAGGGATAAAGGGACTTTTCCTGAAAAAGGAGAATTTTATAGTAATCTTTGGTTATGGTTGCCGGGAAAGATGAAACAGCTTGTCATCTATTATCCTTATGGAACGGTATATTTTAAAAGAAATTAACTATATGAATAAGCTATTGTCCCGGATCAGTTTGATAAGCTTTACGATCGGGCTATACGGGTCTGATAATAAACACGGGGAAGGATAAAAAACTTTTCGGTAGCATTAAGATATGCCCGGACATTGAAAACATCGTAATCATTTTCTTCAATCTTATCGAGGATACGGCTATAATTCTGACGGGCTAAATAGACAGGCAGTCGGCTGTCAGAGGAAAGTAACGATATCCCTTTCTCCGATCGTCTATAATAGGTACGGGCCCGCTGAATTTGAAAATCCAACAGGGCTTTTACATTCCTATTCAACTTATGCTCAAATAAATCCTGTTCGGTAACGCCAAAACTATCCAGATCCTCTTTCGGTAGATAGATGCGATCCTTTCGCAGGTCCTCACCCACATCCCGCAAAATGTTGGTGAGTTGCATGGCAATTCCCAGATCCACCGCATATCCCAACGCCTCCCGGGATTCATAACCAAAAACCTGGCTGGTCATCAATCCCACAACAGAAGCCACCTTAAACGAGTAATCATAGACTTCTTCAAAGGTTTGATACCGGTTTTTGTAGAGATCCATGCAGACGCCTTCCATCAACTCGAAAGGCATCTCAATGGGAATATGATATTTCTTCAATACATCTGAAAAAGCGATCAGGATAGCATTCTCATGCGAAAATCCATCGTAGGTATCCTGCAATTTCTGCTTCCAGAGATCGAGTTTATTTTTGATGTCATCCTCGCTCAAATTCTTCCGCTCAATCAAATCTTCTGCCTCATCTACCAGATCATCGATATATCGACAGAGTGCATAGATAGCAAAGATTCCACGCTGCTTGTGGTTCGGGAGGAACCGCGTAGCCATATAAAAAGTCTTCGCATGATATCGGGTAATTGCCCGACACTCAGCATAGGCCCGCTTAAGACGTTCGTCTTCCACTTCCTCAATCACCGATCGATGAAATGAAGTCCGCTGATAAAACGGCTTGATAAGTGAATATGATATCTTGAGAATATCGCTCATGTACCCTTTGATTATTTATTTCAACTTATGCAATGTTAAATTCTTATCAAATAGTTCCGCTAAGAATCGGGTTTTCCACTACAATACGTAGTTCGCGCCAAATTCAGATTTCAATTCTTCTAAACTTTTTCTGATTTTCTACTGACATTAAAATCCACATAATCCCTCATTGTGAATAAAATGAACATCGATTCAAAAGCACTCGACAATTGCATTACCAAAACAAACGTATCCGGCCACGGCAAACCCTATCGCGGGAAAGTGCGCGATGTCTATACTATTGGGGAAGACAAGCTGGGGATTGTTGCCAGCGATCGTATTTCGGCTTTTGATCACATAATGAAACAGGCCATTCCCTACAAGGGACAAATCCTAAATTCACTTGCTGCATTCTCTTTTGACAAAGTGAAAGATCTGGCTGCCACCCACATAATTGATATTCCCCACCCTAATGTAACAATTGCCAAAAAGTGTGAACCTGTCCCCATCGAGGTCGTCATACGGGCTTGCCTTACGGGGCATGCGGCACGCGTTTATAAATCCGGTAAGCGTACATTATGCGGTGTGGAATTACCGGACGGGATGGTTGAAAATCAGAAATTCTGGCAACCAATACTAACGCCCGCTACTAAAGCCGAGGAAGGGCACGATGAGGATATTTCAGAAAAGGAAATTTTAAGACGGGGCATTGTTGATCCTGATATCTGGAAAGAAATTCGTGAAAAGGCCTTCAAAATATTTCAGCGTGGTCAAGAAATTGCGAACAAACAAGGTTTAATCCTGGTCGATACCAAATATGAATTTGGACTTCACGACGGTGAAGTTACACTCATTGACGAAGTGCACACCGCTGACTCTTCCCGTTATTTTTATGCGGATGAGTATGAGGAACGCCTCAAAAAAGGGAAACCACAGAAACAGCTTTCTAAGGAATTTTTGAGAGAATGGCTGATGGATCATGATTTCCAGGGAAAAGAAGGACAAACATTGCCCGACTTGCCGGACGAATTTCGCAAGAAAGTATATGAACGTTATACCGAATTGTATGAAAAACTGACCGACAAAATATTCGAGCCCAAACCGTTGGAAATTTCAAATTTCAACCATGAGTTGAAAGATATTTTCGATCGATATGTGTAAATCCCTGCTCTGAAATTCCGACCTTGATCCGGAATCCATTGATTTATTGAAGAATGATAAACTTTCCAGAGACCCGGGATGGAATAACTTAAAAGCAATTATAGAATATGCATCAAATCCGGCAAAAATACTACTAAGGCAAGGCTTCGTAGCGCAAAACTCAGGATGACATTTTTGAGTTTTTAAAACAGCTTATTTCCAACTATTGCTTAAGCTTCGACCGATGATTTGGAAATATCTTTCCGAAGACTAGCTAAACGGGATAATGCTCTTTTACCACGCAAAGCTTTGCGCGCAAAGGCTTTTTCATCTTGGTTCTGATCCAGATACTCCTCAAAAGAGCGTCGCTCTGCACGGCTCATATCTCCATCTAAATAATCTGATAAAAACTCCGTCAGTATCCTGTCACTATCAAATGCTGTAGTTTTCATGGTTCAAGGGTAATATATTAATGTACAAGTTCTTACCTATATCTATTACCCTCTTACCTGCTTAAGAAGAAATTGTTTCAGGATAGACGTAATTTTCCAATAATTCCTGAAGTTGAGCCCGTCCCCGGTTAATCCGAGACTTGACTGTTCCCATCGGGAGATCGGCGATTTCAGAAATTTCCTCATACGACAATTGCTGGATATCCCGCAGTACAACAACCTCACGGAAATCTTCGCTGAGCTCCATAAGTGCCCTTTCAAGCTCATCAATGCACATTTTTTCGTGCAACGAATCATCGGGAAGGATATCCGTATCCTCCAATTTCATGGGGCGATCTTCAGAATCATTAGGATCTTCGTGGATCGTCACCTTTGTCATCCGTTTTTTCTTTTTATACAGACTTTTTGCCAGGTTGATGGCAATGGTATACATCCACGTGGAAAATTTAGCGATACGCTCGTAGGAATGGCGGCTGCGGAAAACCCTAAAAAATGTTTCCTGCACCAGGTCTTCGCAGTCCTGATGATTATGCGTGTATCGATATAAAAAATTATGTAAGCGATCCTGGTACCGATTTACTAATAGGTTAAATGCTTGTTCATAACCGGATTGAAATTTTTCCATTAAGTCTTCATCAGACATTTTCTGAAGTTCTGCTCTGGAAACAGCTTGCATAATATATGACCCCAAGTTTGTTGCTATTGATAATTTTAGGAGTCATCAACCTTCCGAAAATAAGTCTTACCGGTTGATGATCCTCTTAATCATCAGGAGAAGGATCGTTGAGGGGTCCATTGTTGAAAAGCCTTTGGAAGCTCGATCGGCATCCAACAGTGCTTCAAATATTCCGGGCATCTCAGACAGCTGAAAAGCCGATGCATCCTGCCAGAGTTTATTGAAATACCAACTATTGTTGATGCCCAAGGTATTTTGAACTTGTTTTTTGGAATTACCCTGTCCGGCCAGACGCCTAATTTGCCAGATGTTTGAAAACACATTGTAAAAGAACCCCACGGAACGAATAATTTCTCCCGTGTTCGCTTTAGAGTGTTGCAACATCTGTTCCGCAATAAACAGGGCTTCGTCCATGTTACGCGAAAAAAGGGCGTCTTTCAGCTCAAACACCGAATATTCACGATAAAGACCAATAATTTTTTTAATATCACTCTCTGTGACAGTATCAGAAGTGTCCACAAAAGTGCACACTTTATCTATTTCTGTGGACAGTAACTGCAGGCTGTTGCCTACGTATTGCGCCAGCATTTGGGCGGCCGGCGGCTCTATCTTTTTGTCATGGTGATTTTGTACCCAAGCGATGATCCAGTCGGGAAGGCGGTATTCGGGTACTTCCTCAAACTCATGAAAACCAACATGTTTGCTCTTTTTAAGAGTCTTGCCAAGTTTCGTACGGCCGGAAGGTTTCTTTGTGTCTATACAAACAAAAAGTGTAGTAGGATTGGGCTGCTCGAAATAGGGAATTAGATCATTCACATCCCCCCCGTAACCGGCCGAATTTTCTGTATAGCCACTGAGCTCTTTAAAATCCCGGAGGATGACCACTCGCTGCTCGGCCATCATCGGAAAACTTCTGATAATAGACAGCGCTTTCTCAGGCGTCACATCCCGGCCGTAGAGCAGGTCAAAATTAAAATCTTTTTGATCCCGGGGAACCAGCGACTCAACCGCATTTTGCAGCTTATCAAGGAAAAATTCTTCATCTCCATACAAAAAATATACGGGCCTCCTATCTCCTGACGTCAACTCGTTCAGGACTTCGGAATAAAGTTCTATGCTGGTTTTCTTAGCCATTTGAAGCTATCAGTTGTCAGCTAACAGCATTCAGCTCAAACCTCGGATAGCTGAATGCTGATTGCTGAAAGCTTTTAAGGTGTCAATCTTCCCATCATTCTAGGGAATGGAATAGTCTCACGAACGTGATCCAATCCACAGAGCCAGGCAACGGTTCGTTCCAGTCCCAAGCCAAAGCCCGAGTGCGGTACCGATCCATACTTCCGCAGATCCAGATACCAGCTAAAAACTTCTTCGGAGAGCCCATGTTCGTTCAAACGCTTCTTAAGCGTCTCCAGATCATCCTCACGCTCGCTGCCACCGATAATCTCACCATACCCTTCGGGCGCCAGCAGATCAACGGCCAGCGCCAATTTTTCGTCCTCCGGATCTCGTTTCATATAAAAAGCTTTGATCTCTGCCGGGTAACGGTGGACCAAAATAGGCGTATCATATTTCATCGTAAGCAATGTTTCGTCACTGCCACCGAAATCTTCGCCCCATTCAAAATTCAGAGCCGATTCTTTCCACTCGGGGATATTTCGCAGATCTTCCTCAATCTGGTCGAGTCGAGCGGCAATTTCTTTTACCCTCTGATCGATTTGCGCCTTTCGCCATTTCTTGGCTTGTCCCCGCTCCTTCTTAATTTCATCGCGCTCTTTCTTGAGATCCTTGGCTTCCTGCTTGCGATCTTTGATCATCTGATCAAGCATTTCAGCCATCTCATCACTTTTCAATTGCTCCACAGCTTCGGAATAAGAAACACGGGGGAAACTGTTCTCTGCTGTTTTCTTAAGTTTACTGGTATCTCGCTCAAGAATTTTAAGCTCCTTGGGACGACGTTCCAGTACGCGCTTCACAATGAACCGGATGAAATCTTCTGCCAGCTCCATATTCATTTCCAAATCATAGAAAGCCATCTCAGGCTCGATCATCCAAAATTCGGTCAGGTGTCGGCGGGTCTTACTTTTCTCAGCCCGAAATGTGGGACCAAAGGTATAGATGAGTCCATGCGCCATGGCCATGGCTTCGCCGTATAACTGTCCGGATTGCGTGAGATAGGCCTTGTCATCAAAATAATCAGTTTCAAAAAGATTCGTTGTGCCTTCGGCCGCATTGCCGGTAAAGATGGGGGCATCCATCTGCACAAAACCGCGTTCCTGGAAAAAAGTATGGATTGCATAAATAATCTCGTTACGAACACGCATTGCAGCCCATTGTTTCTGACTTCGTAACCACAGGTGGCGATTCTCCATCAAAAATTCGACGCCGTGCTCCTTGGGGGTAATAGGATAATCTTCGGCAACCTGGTACACCTCGATATTCGAAACCCGAATCTCGTAACCACCGACACTGCGTTCATCTTCAACCACCGTTCCGGTGACTTTCAATGAGCTTTCCTGGCGCAGTGAATCGGCGGAATCCCAGGTATCCTCGTCAACATCATCTTTTGCCACAACGCACTGACAAAGTCCGGAACCGTCACGCAATTCCAAGAAATAAAGATTTTTACTGCTTCTATAATTGTAAACCCATCCCTTGAGCGTTACTTCTTCATCTACATGATCAGACAGATTGCTGATATAAATCATTGCTTCTTTTAAAATTTTTTAGTGATCAATTACCGTCCGGCATTAGCAGCCCGACTTCTATTTCGATAAGCTAGAAAAATGTGTACCCAAGGATAGCAGTTATTGCAAATACAATCAAAAGAATTGAACAAGATTTCAAAGATCTCCGGAAATCTCTATTGGAACTCATTTTATTACCTGCCCCCATCCGAGGTAAGATGAACCAAGACCAACACGACCTTTTCAGAATTTAATTGTTTTAATAAAACATTGATATATAACTAATTATTATTTGTTTAAATATTATTTAACCTTATTTATTTAATATTAATTGGTTATAAATATATTTATTTAAGTTGATTTATAATTTATAGTAAAATATTTTAGGTATTGTTTTGTTAAATCAAAACATAATTAGGTTAACTTAAATAAATGACTAAATAAACAATTTGGTGATATGAAAATTACAAAATACTGCACACTCACCCTTGCTTTCATATTAATGGGAACGGCAAGCGCATTCGCAGTTGATCCGGCAACAGCTCAAAGTGCTGCTGTACAAACAAATCTTAATTTCGTATGGACTATTATGGCAGCGGTGCTAGTCTTTTTCATGCAGGCGGGTTTTGCGCTCCTTGAAACTGGACTAACACGTTCAAAAAACGCAGTCAATATTATTATGAAAAATCTGATGGACTGCGCCGCAGGTTGTCTGATCTTTTTTGCAATAGGTTTTGCAATCATGTTTGGTTCGAGTAACGGTTGGTTCGGAACCGATGGCTTCTTCCTGCTAAATATTCCGGGACAGGAATCGACCTGGACATGGGCGTTCTTCCTTTTTCAGGCTGTATTTGCCGCAACCGCAGCCACGATCGTTTCCGGTGCTGTGGCTGAGCGGGTTAAATTTTCGGGCTACATTATTTTCTCTTTGCTAATGACCGGCATTATTTATCCTGTTTTCGGCTCTTGGGCCTGGGGAGGTCTTTTCAATGGAGGCGGATGGCTGGGAAATCTCGGCTTTATAGACTTTGCTGGATCTACGGTCGTCCACTCGGTTGGCGGATGGGCTTCCCTTGCCGGTGCTATGGTTGTAGGGGCTCGTGTAGGTAAATATGATGAGGATGGAAATCCCCAGCATATCGCAGGACATAGTCTCCCCCTCGCCGCACTTGGAGTATTCATCCTGTGGTTTGGTTGGTTTGGATTCAATGCCGGATCTACCACTGCAGGTACGACCGACATCGCTCTTATTGCTATGAATACGTTCCTTGCTGCCGGAGCCGGGGGTACATTTGCTATGATGACCACCTGGATCAAAGACGGCAAACCCGACGCTCCTATGACTCTTAACGGTTTGCTCGGAGGTCTTGTAGCAATCACGGCCGGCTGTGCCAACTTATCGCCATTATCGGGGATATTGGATGGGGCCATTGCAGGAATCGTAGTCGTATTTGCAGCAGGATTTATCGAAAGATTTGTGGATGATCCCGTAGGTGCTGTTGCCGTTCATGGTGTTTGCGGCGCATGGGGAACCTTCGCAGCCGGACTTTTTGATATAACGCACGGCCTTTGGGGATCCGCGGGGTTTGCCCCATCCATTGTTGGCGTACAACTTGTAGGAATCCTGGCCGCTTTCGTCTGGACCTTTGGCATCAGCTATGGATTGTTCAGCTTTATCAGCGCAACCGTTGGATTACGTGTTAATGGTGAGCTTGAATCCAAGGGGCTTGATCTCCATGAACACGACAATCAAGCCTATCCCGAATTTGTCAATTTAGATGAGTTCGTCCCCGGGGAGGTATAAAACTAAAATAATCACCCACTTCAAATTAAAAAGGCTGACGGAAGCACTTTACGAGTAATTTCCGTCAGCCAAAATGTTTAAACATTTCAAATGAAATGCCAAACACGGATGGTAAATATGATGACTAACTTTACGAACCTCAATAGCAAGAAATATCTTTTAACACTTTCCTTCATTTTATTTTTGGGAATACAAACCCTGAAAGCCCAAAGCTTAAGCGGAGGCGTAGACTTGTACAGTACCTATGTCTGGCGCGGGGTCGCCTACTCGGGACCTTCTATCCAACCCAACGTCGAATTCGACGCCGGTGGTTTTTCCTTAGGTGCCTGGGGAGCCCAGGGATTCAACGGTTACCAGGAGATGGACCTTTATACCGGCTACAGCTTTGACTTTGGCTTAAACCTGGGAGTTACCGACTACTATTATCCCGGTCCGCCTACGTTCTTTCAGAAAGATGCACATGCCTTTGAACTTAATGGCGGTTATGGAATAGGGAACCTTTCCCTTTCCGGAAACTACATTTTTGCAGGTGGAGGATCTGTCGGCGATGATGTCTACTTTCAGCTGGGCTATGCAATCGGAGAAGCCAATCTGTTTATTGGAGGGGGCAATGGATGGCATACCACAGACGGTGAATTTGATATCGTCAATGTGGGGGTCGGTACCACTAAGCAAATCAAGATAACGGATACCTTTTCAATCCCGCTTCACGGATCGGTAATTCTAAATCCAAATACAGAAGAACTCTACATATTGGGAGGTATTTCCCTTTAATCTAAGTCTAAAGGATGTCGCAAGTCTTGATAAGGACTTGCGACATCAAAATTCATCACACAAAAAAACAAAGCTATGTCACGTTCAAGAATAAACTCATTTTCAAGCAGGAACCGTCAGCCCGGTAATTTTACTCTTGAGGAATTAATAATGCCTCCGAAAACTTCTCATTCTCGAAAAATCCCTGGGCAAAATCCTGAATATCGGACGCCTCCACGTCATCAATATTTTCAGTCAACTCCTCGATCGGCACGAAACGATTGAAGTAAATCTCGCTCTTTGCCAGGCGCGACATCCGGTTGCTCATGCTCTCCAGTGATAGCATAAGTTTTCCTTTGAGCTGGGACTTGGCCTCCGATAATTCTTTCTCGGGGATGGGATGCTGTTTCAACTTATCCAGTTCCTGGATGATAAGCTCGCGGACATGATCAACATATTCCTGATCGGTGCCCACGTAAATGCCGTACAAACCTGTATCCTGATACGACTGATTAAAACTCGTTATCGAATAACAGTACCCGTACTTCTCCCTTATATTTTGATGGAGACGTGAACTCATTCCTCCCCCGAGCACAGTATTGGCAAGCAATAGTATGTACTTGTCATCATGATTATAATCTAGTCCACGTCTGCCGGAGACAAAGTGAGTTTGTTCAATCGGTTTGCTAACCTCAACATTGCCCACTTCATATTTGGGCAAAGGAATATCATGTTCCACGGGATCCTTGGAAGTAACATCGCCAAAATAATCACTTACCAGGTTTACTACCTTCTCATGGTCAACATTTCCGGCAACCGAAATCAGTAAATTGGAAGGCTGATATCGCTCATCCATGTAATCATACAAATCCTGACGGCTAAAGGCAGAAACCGTATCCTCATAGCCAATCACCGGTCGGCCGAGCGGATGCCCCTTAAAAACGTGTCCACTAAATTGTTCAAATAAAAAATCATCCGGACTGTCACGATACATCTTCATCTCTTCGATAACCACCTTCTTTTCCTTCTCAATCTCATCATCCGGAAATGACGGGTGTAAAACCATATCCGAAAGTACATCCAGCGCACGTTCAAGCTGCGTGTTGAGGCACCGGGAATAATAGCAAGTATATTCGGATGAAGTAAATGCATTAAGATATCCACCAACCGATTCCATGCTCATGGCAATATCAAGTGAGGAGCGACTTTCCGTGCCTTTAAAAAGCATATGTTCCAAAAAGTGCGTTACGCCCGCCTGTTTCTTAGTTTCATTCCGACTTCCGGTCCTAGCCCAGATACCTACCGAAACACTTTGCACACTATCCACGTGCTCAGTCACTATTTTTAAACCATTCTCTAAAACAGTCTTCTGAATAAAGTCAATTTCTTTAGGTCGCTTCGTCGTTGTCATATATAATAATTTGAATTTGAGAGCCTAGGACTCTTAAAAACGTTGATTTAAAAGAAAACGCCACCCCGTTTAAACGAGATGGCGTTAATATAATGCGTAAATATGAATATGTAATTAGCTTATTTCTCGTTGCCTTCTTTATCAAGTAAGGCTTTTCGCGAAAGGCGAAGTTTACCGCCATGCTCAACCTTAAGCAGTTTAACATCCAGCTCATCCCCCACCGATAGCACATCGCTCACATTGTCAACATGCGTGTGGTTGATTTCAGATACGTGAAGCAAGCCATCTTTTCCGGGCACAATCTCAACAAAAGCGCCGTACTCCTTGATTGCCTTAACCGTCCCGTGATAAGTAGCCCCCTCTTCGAGGTGACCCACAATACCCTGAATGCGTTTCTTAGCTTCTTCAGCTTTGGAAAGCTCATCAGCAGTAATGGTAATCTTACCTTTGCCTCGCTCCTCGTCTTCTTCAACCCAGATTTCTGTTCCGGTCTCTTTCTGAAGGGTTTGAATAACTTTGCCACCCGGACCTATAACAGAGCCAATATCATCAGCTTCAATTTCCATATTAAGGAATTGGGGAGCAAACTGAGAGATTTTTTCTCTCGGCTGGGAAATCGTCTCGGCCATTTTGCCAAGAATATGGCTGCGACCCTGACGCGCTTGTTCAAGCGCCTGTTCCAACACTTCGTAAGAAATACCGCTTACTTTCATATCCATCTGACAAGCTGTAATACCATCAGCGCTGCCGGCCGTTTTAAAGTCCATGTCGCCCATAAAATCTTCTTCACCACGGATATCGGAAAGAACAACCGTTTCATTTTCACCTACAATCATACCCATCGCTATTCCGGCAACCGGTTTCTTTAGGGGTACCCCGGCATCCATCAATGCCATTGAACCGCCGCAGACCGATGCCATGGAAGACGATCCGTTGGATTCGGTAATATCCGAAATCACTCGGATTACGTAACCGAATTCATCAAAGGATGGCATCAGCTTGGCAATTGCCATCTCTGCAAGGTGACCGTGACCAATCTCACGACGCCCGGGTCCGCGCAAATAACTGGCTTCACCCACACTGTACGGAGGAAAATTGTAATGGAGGTAGAAATATTTGTCTTCTTCCGTGAGAAGTGTATCTACCATTTGAGCATCTTTCTTGGTACCAAGCGTCACAGAAACAAGTGCTTGTGTTTCGCCACGGGTAA
>Ga0102944_1000906_pt1 | contig 21192 bp, 20 predicted proteins | sample SalPonD_shore_MG_FD_78172 | JGI IMG/M metagenome (GOLD analysis project Ga0102944, IMG submission 78172) | Salt pond soil microbial communities from South San Francisco under conditions of wetland restoration - Salt Pond MetaG... | ecosystem: Environmental > Aquatic > Marine > Intertidal zone >...
CCATGGCCCGCATCGGCCTGCGGTCCTACCGCCGGACCGAACGTGCGCCGAGCGCCGCGGCAGCCGAGGGTCCCTCGGCCGTCGAGGCCGACGACCCGTGAGCAGACCGCTGCCAGTCACCCCCGCAGCCCGAGCCCGAGGCCGAGGACGCCGATGGCGAACGCGTACAGCGGGATGAGGTACGACCAGACCCGGTTCGGGACGACGCGGACCAGGTACGGGGCGACGATGGCGGCGACGAAGCTGCCGGCGATGATGGATGGGAAGAGCCCGACGTCGAGGCCGACGCCACGTGACGCGATGACGAGGAACGCGACGACCCCGACGAACGAGACGACGCTCTCGGCCAGCGACGCGATGGCCGTCGCGCTCTTCTCGTAGACGCCGGACAGGATCTGCCCGAGCGTGATGACCGGCCCGTAGCCCCCGCCGCCGATGCCCTTGTTGACGCCCGCGAGCACGGCGAAGGCCGTCAGCCGTCGGGGGGTGTACGCCGTCTCCGTCGGGATGAGGTTCCGAACCAGCCCGAGGAGACCCATCGCGATGACGAGGAGCATGACGTACGTCTCGATGTACCGCGTCGGGATCGAGAACAGCACGTACGTAGACGCGATGCTCACCACGCTCCCCGCAGACCCGGCGACCGCGAAGAGCACCATCAGCTTCGTCGCGTCGTTGAGCGGCCGGAACGAGAAGGAGACGTTCCGGACCGTGTGGTGGACGCCGCCGGAGACCACGCCCGTCAGTGTCTGCGTCACGAGCAGCACGGGCGTCACCTGGAGGGGGTCGTACCCGAGGATGAACAGCAGGGGGGCGAGCGTCGTCCCGAACCCCATGCCGGCGGCGGCGTCGAGCAGTTCGAAGAGGAGCGCCGCGAGCACGACGGAGGGTCTAAAGAGCCCCGCTGGCCGGCCGGCCTGGACGCCGGGAACGAGTGTCATCGCGAGGATCCCCAGCACGTACACGACGCCGAGGACCGCGATCCGACGGACCGCCCGACCTGGCAGTCGGAGGCGCTCCCGAGCCGACAGCCTGGTGTCGAGGTCGCGGGCGGCCCGTCCGATGGCCCCGCTGCGGACGGTGGGGAGCCGCCTCGCAGCGGTCAGCAGCGACTCTTCGCGTTCGGCTACGCCGCGTCCACCCTCGTCCGAATCCATCCTCGACGAGCGGGCCACCTCGGGCGATAGGTCAGCGGCCGCCCGAGAACCGTCCCGTTCACCGTACGCTGGCTAGCGGCTTAACTCGTGGTGGGGGCCCGCCGAACGCCCGACCACGTCACGGCTATCCACCCGGCGGCGCTGGCGGCCCGCCGGTCGACCGTCTTCAACCGCTTCGCGCTGGCCCACCCGGCCGAGCCGGTCGTCGAACGGGCCGCGTGAGCGTCGGCCGCCCAGCACCCACCACCCGACCATCCCGCACCCGTCCCGCTACCGCTCGAGGACGACCGTCGACGCGACCGGCTCGAGGTCGTCGTTCTCGTGGACGCGGTCCCGCCAGATGGCGTAGTTCGCCGCGTACCAGCTGAGCTCCTCCGTGCCGTCGCGGACGAGCGACCGGTGCTCCCAGGGGACGAACGAGGGGAGCGCGTACCGGTCGAAGACGTCCGCCAGCGGCCCGTCCTCGAGGTAGCGACCGGTCGGGAGCAGGCTCTGGCCCTTGCGCTGCTTCGTCGGGTAGTCGGGGAGCCGCCGGTGGAGGAGGTCCTTGAGGAGGTACTTGTGGAGCACCCACTGCGTGGGGTGGTCCCGCGGGGGCACCGAGAGCCGGGCGTACCGGTCGTCGGGGCGGATGGCGAGGGAGGTCTCCAGGACCGCCCGACCGGCGTAGGGGGTCAGCAGGGACTTCCCGTGGGCGAAGGCGGCGTGGCGCTGGTTGGTCAGGGTGAGGTCGTTGAAGTAGGCGAGGCAGTGGCCGAGGTGCATGTGGGCCCCGTAGCCGACGCGGCCGTTCTCGGGCACCCGCCGCAGCGTGTAGTCGAGCCGCCGGCGCTTTCGCGCCTCGACGGCCGCCGCGCCCACCATCTCGCCGACCTGGTCCTGGTCGACGTGGATGCCGAAGTTCATCGCGGCGCCGTCCGGCGCGGTGACCGGTCGCCGTATGCGCTCGGCGGTCGACGCCAGCGCCTGGGCCTCCCAGGAGACCGGCGGGAAGACCCGACAGGCGGGGCCGAGGAACCGCCCGAGGTAGGCCAGGGCGGCCGCCCCGGTCCCGAACAGGTCGTCGGCGAGGGTCCCGTTGAGGTACGACTGGTGGGGGGTCTCGCTGACGGCCAGCGCCACCAGCACCCCCTGGGGGAGGGGGAGCGGCTGCCCGGTCGCATCGATGGCCGCCTCCAGGTGGGTCAGGAAGGCGTCCTCACGGAACAGCAAGGGCTCGTGGTCGGTGCCGAGCAGGTCGCTCGCGGTCGTCGCGTAGTCGACCTCGAAGGCGAACTCCGGCGAGTCGAAGCCGGCGCTCACGCTGGCCTCGGACCGGGCGTAGGTCCCGAGGAGCGTGGAGTCCACGCCGCCCGACAGCATGGTCACCGTCGACGGGTCGTCCCGGTACGACTCGCCCACCTCCTCCAGGTAGGCGTCGAGGCGACGCATCGCCGTGGCCGGGTCGATGACCTCGTCGACGGCCGGCGTATCGACCAGGGTCGTCACCGGACCCGACCCCGCCCGCCACGCGAGCGTTTCCCCGTGGCCGAGCCGGCGGATCTCCTCGACGTAGGTCCCGTTCGGCCGGCCGCCGAAGAGCAGGTGGTCGACCGCCGTCGACGGGGGGACCGTCCGGTCGGCAACCGGCAGCGTCGAGAGCACGTTCCGGAAGTGGTCGCCGACGACGATGGCGTCGTCCCCGGGTCGGCGGCCGTAGAACACGTCGTAGGTGGACGTGATGCTCCGGTAGGCCTGGAGGGGGACCGGGCCGCCCGCGGCCAGCCGGATGACGCTGTACTCGCCGGGGAGCCCCTGGAGGCGCTCGACGACCGCGTCGAAGTCGTCGACCGCCTCGATGGCGTCGACGGCCCGGAACGGCCACGACCCCGACACGATCCAGTCCACCCCGTCGGCCGCGACGTGGACGGCCGCCGGGTTCGCCACGAGCGCGGTCACCGGTTGGCCCGCCTGAACGGTTCGGCCCCGTTCCGAGCGGGTTCGGGCTCGTGCGCCGCTTCGCTCCTCCATCCGTCTCGAGGCGGATGACTCCCGGGGGGTGTATTGTTCTATGGCGTTTATCCGCTCGGAAGCAGTTCCTTACCGGCGGTCTAGTCGGCCTCGGCCGACAGGTCGCCCGGCTCGTCGACGTCCCGTCGGACCCCCGGGTCGCCGGTCTCGACGAGCGCGGCTCGGGGGTCGTGGAGGAGGAGCGACCGCCCGCCCACGTCGCCGTCCACGGCTTCGAGCGCGTCGAAGTGTCGCGCGCCGAACAGCGTCGGGTTGCCTCGCCGACCGTCGACGGCGGCGGCCAGGGGGTCACCCGCGTCGGCGCGGTAGGCGGCGACGAGCGTCGAGACCGTCGCGGGCTCGACCCACGGCATGTCGCCGAGGGCGAAGCAGACCGCGACCGCGCCGGCCTCGCGGGCCGCCCGCGTCCCCACCGCCACGGAGGCGGCCTGCCCGGACGCGTAATCCGGGTTCTCGACGACCTCAACGGGCAGGCCGGTCAGGGCCGCCCGAACGCGGTCGGCCTCGTGGCCGACGACCGCGACGACGGCCTCGAGGTCGTCGCCCGTGAGGGTCCGGGCGGCCCGCCTGACCATGGTGTCCCCGTCGACCGACGCGAGCAGCTTGTTCGACCCGCCGAAGCGCTCGCTCTCGCCGGCCGCGAGCAGGACGCCGACGACGGGCCCGTTGCGGGTCGCCGGACCGAGCGATTCGGGGTCGACGACGGGCAGGTCGCCCGGCGCCGTTCCCCGTCCCGGGTCCTCGCTCATGCCAGCCCCACGGTCACTCCAGCGCGTGGTACGGCACGACCTGGACGGTGTCGCCGGCCGCGACGGTCTCCTCGGTGACGAAGAAGCCGTCGGCCCGGGTGGCCCGCGAGCTCGAGGAGAGCACGCTCGGGTCGTAGGTCCCGTCGTAGATACGCAGCGGCGAGTCCACGTGGCCAAGGGGCATCGCCTCGCCGTCATCCAGCGTCACCGGGACGAAGTACTCGAAGCCGGGCACGCCGATGCCGACGTCGCGGACGAGGGTCGCGGGCTGGCCCGGCAGGTCGCCCTCGCCGGTGAAGAACGGGCGCATGATGGCCGTCGCGACGGTGTAGGCCCCCACGGGCTTGCCCGGGATGGCGAACGCCACGGCGTCTAGGTCGGGCAGCTCGACGAGCGCGATGGGCTTGCCGGGCCGGACCGCGACCCGGTGGAAGTCCACCTCGCCGAGCGCGTCGAGGGCGGTGATGACGTGGTCCTTGTGGCCGACGCTGGTGCCGCCGGTCGTGACCACGACGTCGTAGGCCTCGGCGAGCTCGGCGATGCGGTCCCGGACCCGGTCGGCGTCGTCCGGGACCGAGCCCTCGAAGGTGACCGACGCGCCCCAGGCCCGGAGCAGGCCGGCGAGCATCGGGGAGTCCAGGTCGGCCGAGCGGCCCTCGTGGATCTCGGTCCCCGTGGCGAGGAGGCCGACCGAGAAGGGCTCGACGACGTCGATGGCCTCCCGGCCGAGGTCGCGCAGCAGGATGGCGTCCTTCGCGGCGAGCGTCTCGCCGACCGAGACGAGCGTCTCGCCGGCCGTGACGTTGCTGCCGCGCCGGTAGACGTAGTTGCCCGCCTCGACCGTCGGCCCCGTGAGCTGGCCGTCGTCGACCGTGACGTCCTCGCGCTTCAGGACGGCCGTCGCCCCGTCGGGCACCGGCGCGCCGGTGGCGACCCGGACGGCCGTCCCCGGCGTCAGGGCCGGCGGCTCGTCCTCCGGGAAGACCTCGGCCGCCACGACCTCGAGGGGGTAGTCCTCGTCGGCGTCGATGGCGTAGCCGTCCATCGTCGCGTGCGACCGGGGTGGCGAGTCGGCCTCGGCGACGACGGCCTCGGCGGCGACGCGGCCGGCGATGGCGTCGATGGCGACGCGGCTCGTCGGGCGCCCCTCGAGCGCCCGCGCGCGGGCCGCCAGGACGGCCTCGACGGCCTGGGCCCGCGGGACGAGGTCCGGGTAGTCTGACATGGCCGCGGCTTGGACGCCGGCCGGGAAAGGCGTTACCGGTCAGGACGGGGGGCCTCGGCGACCGGTCGTCGGGCATCGAACGACACTTCCCCTCGGGGGCCCGACGTGGCCCCGAACGCCCGGCCGGTCGCCGACCGGTCGGGACGGGAGCGCCACCCATGAACGGACGACTGACGCGGGAAGTGGACGGGACGGGCCGCCCGGTGCCGGGCGCGGGAGGCCGCGACGGGCTCGGGCTCGGGAGGGCCCGCCCGTGACGGTACGGGCGGTTCGCGGCGACGCGTCGCCGCCGAACGAGCTGGTCGGCGCGGCGGTCCAGCGCCGCGAGGACCCCCACCTGCTGACGGGGGAGGCCGAATACTCGGACGACGTCCAGTACCGCGACCTGCGTTACCTCGCCCTCGTGCCCAGCCGGTACGGCCACGCGCGCATCGAGGGGGTCGACACGGCCGCGGCCGAGGCGATGGACGGCGTCGTGGCGGTGTACACCGCGACCGACGTCGAGACGTCCGGGGTGCCGGGGCACCTGCCGATGGGCGCGCCGGACTACTCGGCCGACCCGAAGCATCCGCTGCTCGCCGGCGACGAGGTCGTCTACCAGGGCCAGCCCGTCGCGGCCGTCGTCGCGACGGACCGCTACACGGCCGCCGAGGCAGCCGCGGCCGTGACGGTCGACTACGAGCGGCTCGACGCCGTCGTCGACCCCGACGAGGCGCTCGCCGACGGGGCCCCGCTCGTCCACGAGGACGTCCCGGGCAACGTGGCGTTCGTCTGGGAGAACGGGGACGCCGCGGCCACCGACGCCGCGTTCGCCGCGGCCGACCGCGTCGTCGAGGTGGGCGACGTCGAGAACAACCGGGTCGTCCCGACGGCGATGGAGCCCCGGTCGGCGGTCGCCCGGTTCCGGCGGTCGGACGGCGAGCTCGAGGTGACCGCCTCCTCGCAGAACCCGCACTCGCTGCGGGGTCGGCTGAGCACGGCCCTATCGGTCCCGGAGCACAAGATACGCGTGCGGGCGCCGGACGTGGGTGGCGGGTTCGGGGCGAAGCTGCAGCCGTACCCCGGCTACCTCCTGGCGGCGTGGTCCGCGATGCAGCTCGGCGACCCCGTGGCGTGGACCGCGACCCGCTCGGAGGAGTTCACGTCCCAGTTCCACTCGCGCCACCAGCGCTCGCACGCCGAGGTCGCCCTCGACGCCGACGGCCGGATGACGGCGATGCGGGTCCGGACGCGGGGCGACCTCGGGGCGTTCCCCTACGGCTCCGGCCTCTTCACCTCGAACTTCGGCCGGATGTTCGTCGGGCAGTACGCGGTCGAGGCGGCCCACGTCGAGGTCACCGGCGTGCTCACGAACACCGCCCCGCTCTCGGCCTACCGCGGCGCCGGCCGGCCCGAGGCGACCTACTTCGCCGAGCGGGTGGTGCGACACGTCGCCCGGGCCATCGGCGAGGACCCGGTCGCGTTCCGGCGTCGGAACGTCATCCAGCCCGACGCCTTCCCCTACGAGACGCCGGTCGGCCACACCTACGACTCGGGCGACTACGAGCGGGCCCTCGACGCCGCCCTGGAGGCGGTCGACTACGAGGGGTTCCGGGCGAAGCAGGCCGACCTCCGGGCGGCGGGGCGCTACCTCGGCATCGGGATATCGTGCTACGTGGAGGCCTGTGGGGCCGCCCCCGGCTGGCCCGAGACGGGCGTCGTCCGCGTCACCCCCTCGGGGACGGTCGTGGCCGAGGTCGGCACGGCGGAGATCGGGACGGGCCACGCGACGAGCTACGCCCAGCTCGTCGCGGCCGCCCTGGACGTGCCCTACGACGACGTCGAGGTCGTCGAGGGGGACACCGCCCGGGTGGGCCACGGCGGCGGGACGGCCGGCTCGCGGGCCATCCCCGTCGGCGGGAGCGCCCTCCACGAGAGCGCCGTCGCGGTCCGGGAGAAGGCCCGCCGCATCGCCGCCCACCGGCTCGAGGCGGCGCCCGAGGACGTCTCGTTCGCCGACGGGGCCTTCCACGTCGCGGGCGCCCCGGACCGGGCCGTCACCCTCGAGGCCGTGGCGGACGCCGCCTACGGGGGCGAGGTGCCCGAGGGCGAGACGCCCGGGCTGGAGGCGACCACCTACTACGACCCGAGCGCCTACACCTACCCGTTCGGGACCCACGCGGCGGTCGTGGCGGTCGACCCCGACACGGGGGCCATCGAGGTCGAGCGGTTCTGCACGGTGGACGACGTCGGCGTCCAGATCAACCCGAAGCTCGTCGAGGGCCAGATCCACGGCGGCGTGGTCCAGGGCCTCGGCCAGGCGCGCCTCGAGCGGACGGTCTACGACGACAACGGGACGCTGCTGACGGGCTCGCTCCAGGACTACGCCCTCCCGCGGGCGGCCGACGTCCCGACGCTCGAGACGGACTCGACGACGACCCCGAGCCCCAACAACCCCCTGGGGACGAAGGGCGTCGGCGAGGCCGGGGCCATCGGGGCGCCGCCGGCGCTCGTCAACGCGGTGCTGGACGCGCTGGAGCCCTTCGGGGTCGAGGCCATCGACATGCCGCTCACCGATGAGCGGGTCTGGCGGGCCATCCACGAAGCCTGAGGGTCGGGCCGGCGCCTCGACGCCGCCGACCCCGCCGAGGTTCGGGGTGCCAGGGGGCCGCCACCCCGAAGGTGAGGATTTATAGCCGTCCGAACGCGACCGTGTTGGCACGAACGGGACCCGAGCACGCATGGAATTCAACGGCACCTTCGAACTCGACGACGTGACGATAGAGGAGGTCTGGCTGGCCCTCTCGGACCCGATCCTCATCCGGGAGGCTTTGCCGGGCTGCCAGTTCCTGACGAAGGTCGAGGACCCCGACGCGGTGGACTTCGACGCCCTCGCCGAGGCCGCGGCGGCCGAGGAGACCCCGCCCATCCTGCCCGAGGCGGAGCCGGAGGACGTGATGGCGCGGGCCCTCGAGACCGGCGCGACCTACGCCGCGCTGATGGAGATCGGCGTCGGCGCGGTCAAGCCGAGCTTCCGGACGCTGGTCACCATCGAGTCGCGGGACTACCCCGAGATGGTCGCCACCGGCGAGGGGTCGGCCTCGAACTCGTCGTTCGAGATGCGCTCCGGGATGACCCTGTCGGAGGCCGAGGGCGGCGTCCTGGTCGAGTGGTGGGCCGAGAGCGACGTGTTCGGCCGCATCGCCCAGATGGGCCAGCGCGTCCTCAACCCGGTCGCCAACCAGGTCGTCAACCGGTTCTTCAAGGGGGTCCAGTCCCAGCTGGCCGGCCTCGGGGACGAGGACGGGTCCAGCCTCAGCGACCGCATCCGGGGGCTCCTGTGAGCCCGCGGTGGAACCGCCCCGTGTCGGGGGCGACGCCATGAGCGACCACGACATCACCCTCACGGTGAACGGCAACGAGCACGAGGTGACCGTCGAGTCGCGGCGCCTGCTCGTCCACGTCCTGCGCGACCAGCTGGGCTACACGGGGACCAACATCGGCTGCGAGTCGAGCCTCTGTGGGGCCTGCACGGTCCACCTCGACGGCGAGGCGGTGAAGTCGTGCACGGTGTTCGCCGTCCAGGCCGACGGCGCCGAGATCGAGACCGTCGAGGGCCTGGCCGACGACGACGGCACGTTCCACCCCATCCAGGCGGCCTTCCAGCAGGAGCACGGCCTCCAGTGCGGCTACTGCACGCCCGGCATGATGATGACCGCGACGGCCTTCCTGCGCGATAGCCCCGACCCGTCCCGCGAGGAGATACGCCACGCGCTCGAGGGCAACCTCTGCCGGTGCACCGGCTACCAGAACATCGTCAACGCCATCGAGACGGCGGCCGGCGAGCTCCGGACGGCGGCCGACGGGGGCGAGGAGACGGCCGCGGACGGCCGGGCCGCCACCGACGGCGGCGTGCCGCGGGACCGTCTCACCGACGCGGCCGGGGAGCCGTAGATGTTCCCGCCGCAGTTCGACTACTACCGGGCCACCAGCGTCGAGGAGGCCCTCGACCTGCTCGCCGAGCATGCCGACGCGGAGACGGAGCTACTCGCCGGCGGCCACAGCCTCATCCCGACGATGAAGTCGGGCCTGGCGAGCCCGGACGTCCTCGTCGACCTCGGCGGCATCGAGTCGCTCCGGGGCATCGAGCGGGGCGACGGCGTGACGACCATCGGGGCGATGACGCCCTACGTCGACGTCGCCACGGACGAGGGGCTGTTGGCCGACGCGCCCGTGTTCGCGGAGGCCGCGCAGGCTGTCGGCGACATCCAGGTCCGCAACCGGGGGACCGTCGGGGGCAACCTCTCGCACGCCGACCCGGCCTCCGACCTGCCCGGCGCGGCCCTGGCGGCCGACGTGACCCTCGTACTCCAGGGTCCCGACGGCGAGCGGACCGTCCCGGTCGACGACTTCTTCCTCGGGATGTTCACCACCGACGTGGGCGAGGACGAGCTCGTGACCCGCGTCGAGGTGCCCCACCAGCCCATGGGGGCGACGGGAACGTACCTGAAGAAGCCGAGCCCGTCGTCGGGCTACGCGATGGTCGGCGCGGCGGTGGCCCTCGAGACCGACGACGGGACCATCGCCGGCGCCCGGGTGGCCGCCAACGGCGCCTTCGACCACGCGCGGCGCCTCGAGGCCGTGGAGGACGCCCTCGAGGGCGAGCCGCTCGACCCCGAGGCGGCCGCGGCCGCCGGCGACCACGCCACCGACGGCGTCGAGGACTGGGAGCTCATGTCGGACCTCCAGGCCTCCGGCGAGTTCCGGGCCAACCTGCTGCGGGTCTACACCGGGCGGGCCATCGCGGCGGCCGTCGAGCGGGCGGCCTAGGCACGGCGGAGGGCTGGCGGACCGTCGGCTCGTTCGAGCGATGGGTTCTTTTTATACGTCCGGCGGCAAGGGTGGACAACGACCGTGACCCGAGACGGGGCTGCCGGGCCATCCACCGCGTTCGAGGACGTCGACGAGGCCACCCTCCGCGAGGTGTTCGAGGCCACGGACTACGTCGCCGACGACGACATCGTCACGACGGTGCTGCTCGCCCTCAAGCTCGGCAAGCCGCTGCTCGTCGAGGGCCAGCCGGGCAGCGGGAAGACCGAGCTCGGGAAGGTGCTGGCCGAGGGCTTCGGGGCCGAGCTCATCCGCCTGCAGTGCTACGAGGGGCTGACCGCCGAGCACGCCCTCTACGAGTGGAACTACTCGAAGCAGCTGCTCGCCGTCCAGGCCGGCGAGCGCGGCGTCTCGGCCGACGCGTCCGTCTTCGACGCCGACTACCTCCTCGAGCGGCCGCTCCTCCGGGCGCTGACGGCCGGGGGCGACCGCCCGCCGGTCCTCCTCATCGACGAGATCGACCGGGCCGACGAGGAGTTCGAGGCCCTGCTCCTCGAGGTGCTCTCGGACTTCCAGGTCTCCATCCCCGAGCTGGGCACCATCGCCGCCGAGCGGCCGCCCGCCGTCATCATCACGTCGAACCGCACCCGGGCGCTCTCGGACGCGCTGAAGCGCCGGTGTCTCTTCCTCCACATCGGCCCCCCGTCGTTCGACAAGGAGCGGACCATCGTCCGCGAGAAGGTCCCGGAGCTCGACGCCGCCGTCGCCGACGCCGTCTGCGGTGCCGTCGGCCGGCTCCGGGAGGAGCCGCTCCTCAAGCAGCCCGGCGTCGCCGAGACGCTCGACTGGGCGCGCGCCATCGCGACGCTGCGCGACGACGGTGACGTCGACCTCGCCGCCGAGGAGGTCCGGACCACGGTGGGCTGCCTCCTCAAGGAGGTCGAGGACGTCGCCCGGCTGGACGACCACCTCCTCGAGGCGGTCATCGAGGCGGCCCGGGACGCCCGCTCGGCCGACTGATGGCCGACGAGGGCCCGCCTGGCGAGGACGGCCCGCCCGGAGGGGACGGCCCGCCCGACCAGGCCGACCCGACCGGGGAGCGAGCCACGGTCGTCGCCGCCCGCGAGGCCCTCCTCGTGCACCTGGTCGCGTTCGCCCGGGCGCTCCGCCGCCAGGGAGCCCAGGTCCCCCCCGACGCCACCCTCACCGGCGCCCGGGCCATCGCGGTCGTCGGTCTCGAGGACCGCGACCGCGTCCGCATCGCGCTCCGGGCGGCGCTCGTGAGCCGGCAGGAGGACCTCGCGGCCTTCGAGCGCCTCTTCCCCGCGTTCTGGCAGCGGGTCGTCGATGACCCCTCGGTGGGCGTCCCGGGCGGCGTCGAGGCGCAACCCGAGCCGGCCGGCGCCGGTACGCGGCCGGACCAGGACCCCGCGGTCACCCCCGGCGACGCGACGGCGGCGGGGACGGGCCGCCCGGTGCGCTCGCGGCTCGAGGTATCCGCGGGGGACGAACCCCCCGACGAGGCGGGCGCCGCCGACGAGTCGTCGGCCGTCTACAGCCCGACGGGTCGCCCGGAGCCGGTCGAGGCCGACCCCCTGGCGGCCGTGGACGACGACGCCCTCGCCGAGCCGATCCGCCAGCTGACGACCGCGCTGGCGACGCGGCGCGGTCGGCGGTGGGTCGCCGGCGGGGACGAGCGTCCCGACGTGCGCCGGGCCCTCAGGCGGAGCGTGGAGACCGGCGGGGCCGTGGTCGAGCTGCCCGGCCGCGACCGTCGCCCGTCGGGGGTCCGCGCGGTCCTGCTGGTCGACGTCAGCCGGTCGGTGCTCGACTCGGTGGACCGGGGCTTCCTGGTCGCGTTCCTCCGGGCGGTCCGCGAGGCCTGGCGCGACGTCGCCGTCTTCTTCTTCGACACGTCGGTCCGGGAGGTGAGCGACGCGTTCGACGAGCCGACCGCGGAGGCCGCGCTGGCCGCGCTCGCGGACGCGTCGGCCGCCTGGGGTGGGGGGACCCGCATCGGCCACGCCCTGGAGACCGTGCGTCGCGAGCAGCCGACCCTGGTCGACCGACAGACGGTCGTGCTCGTCGTCTCCGACGGCCTCGAGGTCGGCGAGATCGACGTCCTCGAGCTCGAGCTGGCGTGGCTCGCGGGCCGGGCGGCCACGGTGCTCTGGGCGAACCCGCTGGCCGGGGCCGCGTCCTACGAGCCGACCTGTCGCGGGATGGCGGCCGCGCTGCCGTACCTCGACGGCCTGTTCGCCTTCACGGGACCGGCCGACGTGGCCGAGATGGCCCGACAGCTCGCCCGTCACGGCCCCGGCGACCGGGTCGGCTACGCGTTCGACCGTCGGCGCCGGCCCGCCTCGGCTCCCCGAAAGCGATAGAAGGTCAGGGGGCTTACGGCCGGACGATGGACGAACCAGACTGGGGGGTGCCGGAGTCGGCGGTGCTGGCTCACGTCGGCGACCTGGTCGCGAGCGGGGAGCCGGCGGTGCTCGCCACCGTCGTCGGCGTGGCCGGGTCCGCCTACCGTCGCCCGGGCGCGAAGATGGTCGTGGCGGAGGGGGGTCGCGGGAGCGGGCACATCACGGCCGGCTGCCTCGAGGACGAGGTCTTCGACCTCGCCGACGCGGTGCTCGAGGCCGGCGAGCCGCGCCTCGAGTCCTACGACCTGATGGAGGGCGACGACGACATCTGGGGCCTCGGCGTGGGCTGCAACGGCGTCATCGACATCCTCCTCGAGCCGCTCGACGACTCGCTGGTGCCCGCGCTCGAGACGCTCGACGCGGGCCGGTCGGTAGCCGTGCTCACGGTGCTCTCGGGTGACGCCCCGATGGGCGCGAGGGCGCGGTACACCGCCGACGAGGGCGTGATCGCGGACGACTCGTTCCCGGACTGGCTGGTCGCAGAGGTCGCGTCGCCCGCCGCGTCGCTCCTCGAGACGGGGTCCTCGGAGCGCGTGACCGTCGAGACGGAGGCGGGCGAGGCGGTCGTCTTCGTCGACGGCCTCGAGCCGGCCCCCGAACTGGTCGTGGTCGGCAGCGGCCACGACGTCGAGCCGGTGGTCGAGCTCGGGACGCGGAACGGCTTCCACGTCACCGTGGTCGGCTACCGCGGCGCCGACGACCTCGACGAGCAGTTCCCGACGGCCGACGAGACGGTCGCCACGTCGGCGCCACGCCTCGGCGAGGCCCTGGACCTCGACGAGGGCACCCACGCCGTCGTCATGACCCACAACTTCATCGACGACCGGCTGACGGTGGCCGCGCTCCTCGACGCCGGCGTGGCCTACGTCGGGCTGATGGGCCCCCGCGAGCGGTTCGAGGAGATGCGCGAGGAGTTCGCGGCCGAGGGCGAGCCGCTGGACGCGGCCGCGCTCGACCGCGTCTACACGCCCATCGGGCTCGACCTCGGCGGCTCGTCGCCGCACCAGATCGCCACGAGCATCGTCGGGGAGGTGCTCGCCGTGGCCAACGGCCGCGGGGCGGGCCACCTCCGCGACCGCGATGACCACATCCACGACCGGGTGGCGGTGGGGCCGGTCGGCGAGCCCTGACGCCGGTCGGCGACGAACCGTCGGCGGGCGGTCGCGGCCGGTGGCCGGCCGTCGACGCGGTTAACCAACGTATAAAGGAGCCGCTGCCGGACTGGGGGACATGGCGTCCCCCGGGCCGGTTCACGCGTTCGTCCCCGGTCACGTCACCGTCTTCTTCGCGCCGCGCTTCCGGGACGACCCGGCGCGGACGGGCTCCATCGGCGCCGGGCTGACCCTCGCCGACGGGGTGGTCGTGGGCGTGGAACCGAGCGACGAGACGTCGGTCACGCTGAACGGCGAGCGGGTGTCGATGGCGCCCGTCGAGCGGGCCCTGGCGGCGCTCGGGACGCCGGCCGGGGTCCACGCCGAGACGCCGCTGCCACCGGGGGCTGGCTTCGGCGTCTCCGGGGCCGTCACGCTCGGGGCGGCCCTCGCCGCCAACCACGCGACGGGGGCGGCGCGCTCCGAGAACGACCTCGTGCGGGCCGCCCACGTGGCCGAGGTCGAGTCGAACACCGGTCTGGGCGACGTCGTCGCCCAGGCGCGGGGCGGCCTGCCCATCCGGCTCGAGGCGGGGGCCCCACCACACGGCGCCCTCGACGGTATCCCGACCGCCGCGCGGGTCGAGTACGTCTCGTTCGGGGACCGCTCGACGAGCGACGTCCTCACGGGGGACACCGTGGCGCTGGCCGCGGCTGGCGAGCGTGCCCTGGCGGCGCTCCGCGAGGCGCCGACGCTCGACCGCCTGTTCGCCCTCGGCGGGCGGTTCGCCCGCGAGGCCGACCTCCTGAGCCCGCCGGTGGCGACGGCCATCGAGGCCGTCGAGGCGACGGGGGGCACGGCGACGATGGCGATGCTCGGCGAGACCGTCGTGGCCCTCGACGACGGGCTCTCGGCCGCTGGGTACGACGCGAGCGCCTGCCGGACGCACCCCGCCGGGGCGACGCTCCGCCTGGCGCCGGAATCGCCGTAGCGGACGACTTTTGGCGGCCGGGGGTCTCACGCCGACCATGACGGAGGAGCTTCCGGAGAGCCACCCCCGGTACCAGTCCCTCCGCACCCGCCACCGCATCGAAGCGGGGGTCGACGCCGGCATCACGAGCCGGCAGGGGCTCATCTCCGAGGGGCGCGGCGAGGCGTTCGACTACCTCCTCGGCGAGGAGACCACCCCGAGCGCCGATGGGGCCGAGCGGGCCGCGGCGGCCCTCCTCCTGCTGGCCGACCACCCCGTCATCTCGGTCAACGGCAACGTGGCGGCGCTCGCGCCCGACGAGGTCGTCGAGCTGGCGACGGTCGTCGGCGCCGACCTCGAGGTCAACCTGTTCAACCGCACCGAGGAGCGCATGCGGGCCATCGCGGCCCACCTTCACGACCACGGTGCCGCCGAGGTCAAGGGGCTCGCGGCGGACGCCCGGCTCCCGGGCATCGACCACCCGCGCGCCCAGGTCGACGCCGACGGCATCGCCGACGCCGACGTGGTGCTCGTGCCCCTCGAGGACGGGGACCGGGCCGAGGCCCTGGCCGCGATGGGCAAGCGGGAGATCGTCGTGGACCTGAACCCGCTCTCGCGCTCGCCCCGGCGGGCGGCCGTGCCCGTCATCGACAACCTCGTCCGGGCGCTCCCGAACATCACCAGGCACGCCCGGGCCCTCCGTGACGCCCCGCGGGAGGCGCTCGAGCGCATCGTCGCCGACTTCGACCCCGAGGCGGCGCTCGCTGACGCCGAACGACGCATCCGCGAGGGCGCCGGGGCGGCCGCTGACGCCGACGCCGAACGCTAACGAACGAACGCCGACTCGACTCGCCCCGACGTGCTGGCCGCCGTTAGTCCAGGTCCAGGTCTTCCTCGACGTAGGTGTGCTCCTCGGCCGGGTAGTCGCCGGCGACCACCGCGTCCCGGTAGCCGGCGACCGCCCGGGCCATCTCGCCGCGGACGTCGCCGAAGGCCGTCGAGAACACCGCCGGGTTCGGCTCGAGGCCGATGACGTCGGCGAGGACGAGCACCTGCCCGTCGGTGTGCGGGCCGGCCCCGATGCCGATGGTCGGGATCTCGAGGTCGTCGGAGACGGCTGCCGCCAGGTTGGCCGGGACGTGCTCGAGGACGAGGGAGAAGGCGCCGGCGTCCTCGTGGGCCCGGGCCAGCTCCCGGATCTCGTCGGCGGCCGCCTGGCTGGTCCCCTGGCGCGAGAGGCCGAGCTGGTGGACGTGCTGGGGCGTGAGCCCGAGGTGGGCCATGACCGGGATGCCGAGCTCGACGAGCCGTCGGGTGAGGTCGACGGTGTGGGGACCGCACTCGAGCTTGACCGCCTGGGCGCCCGCCTCCTTGAGCATCCGCCCGGCGTGGCGGATGCTCTCGGCCTCGTCGAGGCCGTAGCTGAGGAAGGGCATGTCGCCGACGACGAGGGCCTCGTCCACCCCCCGGACGACGGCGGCCGTGTGGCTCACCATCTCGTCGAGCGTCACGGGCACCGTCGACGCGTAGCCCAGGACGGTGTTCGCCAGGCTGTCGCCGACGAGGATGACGTCGATGCCCGCCTCGTCGACGATGGCGGCCGTGGGCGCGTCGTAGGCCGTCAGCATCGTAATCGGCACGTCGCCGCCGCCCCGGCCCCGGATCGTCCTGATGGTGGGCATGCTCTCGCCGGCCCTTCGGCCGCCGGGCCGTAAATCCCGCCGATTGGCCGTCACCGGAGCCCGCGGCCGGCCTCCCAGGCCCTGACGAGCCCGAGGAGCGTCCGCGTCACGGGCACGGAAACCCCTCGGGCGTCGGCGCGGTCTGCGAGGAAGCCGCCGATGGCGTCGATCTCCGTCCGACGGCCGGCGGCCACGTCCTGGCACATCGAGGACCGGTTCGCGGCGGTCGCCTCGATGACCGCCGCCGCGAGGGCGACCGCCTCGTCGTCGGCCAGGTCGTAGCCCTCCGCCCGGGCGACGGCGGCGGCCTCGCGGGCCGCCGCTCGGGCGGTCTCGGCCGCCGGCCCCGACCGGAGCGCCCCGTTCTCCACCCGGGCGAGCGCCGTCGTCGGGTTGATGGCCGCGTTGACGGCGAGCTTCTCCCAGAGCCGGCGGTGCACGTCAGCGACGACCTCGACGTCGAAGCCGGCGGCGCGGAAGGCCTCACCGACGGTCTCGGTCAACGGCGACGTCGGCGGGTCCCACGGCCCGACGACCGTCGTGCCACGTCCCGTCCACTCGACGACGCCGGGATCGCCCCGGCGGGCGCCGTCGGTGGTCGTCCCCGCGAGGACCGGGTCGTCGAGGGCCGCCGCCAGGACCGACTCGTTCCCCATGCCGTTCTGCAGCGAGAGCACCGCCTCGAACGAGCCCGTCGCGAGGTCGGCGGCGGCGCCCGCCGTGTCGAAGGCCTTCACGGTCACGACCGCGAGGTCGGCCCGCAGGCCGGTGCCGTCGGTCGTCGCCTCGGGGTAGGTCTCGAAGGTCTCGACGCCGGTCACCCGCAGCCCCGACTCGCGCACGGCGGCGACGTGGGGTTCACGGCCGACGAGGGTCACGTCGTGGACGCGCGCCAGGCGGCCCCCGACGAGGCTCCCGAGGCTGCCCGCCCCGAAGACGACCACCTCCATGGCCGCCGCCAGGACCGGGGAGGACAAAGCGGTTGGTGGTCCGGTCGGCGCTCGCGACGATAACCGGTCCGGATACGGCCCTCGCGGTACCGTCGTCCTCGTCACGTGCCATTCCGATACCGACAGGTATTCCCCGCCAGCCCGCCGATTCGTGGACCGAATGCAGCGCTGGTTGATGAAGTCGAAGCTCCACCAGGCCCGGGTGACCGGGACCGAGAAGGACTACGCCGGGAGCATCGTCGTGGACGCCGATCTGCTCGAGGCCGCCGACATCGCCGTCGGCGAGCGGGTCCAGATCGTGAACATCAACAACGGCGCGCGGTTCGAGACCTACACCATCGAGGGCGACACGGGCCAGGTGGAGATCAACGGGGCCGCAGCCCGACTGGTGGAGCCCGGGGACGTCATCATCATCATCTCCTACGGCCTCTACGAGGCGGACGAACGACCCGACGCGACGGTGCTCATCCTCGACGAGGACAACCGCGTCGCGGAGCGGCTGTAGCGGGCGTCAGTTCCGTCTCGGAGCCGACTGGCTGTCGTGACCGCGACGGGGGCTACGGACGACGTCCCGCCGGTTCCTGACCGGTGCGTGGCCGGTTCCTATCCGTAGAGCGGCCGATACCGCCGCCAGTACCACCAGCCGGCCACGACGGCGAGGACGACGACGCCCCCGAGGAAGACGAGCGCGCCCGGTGGGAGCCCGCCACCGGGGGCGAGCAGCCCACCGGCCTGGGCGGCTGCCGTGTGCGGGACCGATTTGACGGCCGGCGCCGGCGTTGCGTTGACGGCCTGGATGCCGGCGGCCGCCTCCCGGGTGGCCGTCGCCGCCATCGCCGGGTTGTTCGCCGACCCACCGCCGGCCGACCCACCGCCGGCCGCCGTGCTGACGAGCCGCCGGGGCGCGAGTCGGCCGAGCAGCAGGCTCACGACGCCCAGCAGGGCGAGCGCCCCGACGAGGCGACCCAGCGCCGACCGGAGCACCGTCGTCTGCTCCTCGGGGCCCGCGGCCACGACGAGCGGCTCGTTCGTCGGCGCGTAGACCGTCATCTCGGTCCCCCGCGACGAGTACCAGGTGTCGACCGCTTCGACCAGGTCGGCCGCCTGGAGCTTCTCGAGGTGGTACCGGGCGTTCTGGAGCGAGGTGTCGGCGGCCTCGGCGACGTCGGTGGCCGTGCCCGGCCCGTCGTACAGCCGGCCGAGGATGGCCCGGGCCGTCTCCGCCGAGAGGGCCGCGAAGACGGCCTCGGCGGCCTCGTCGTCCAGCTCGACCAGTCGCGGCGTCCGAGGGGCGAGCGGGTTCAGCGGTCGGAACGGGAGCAGCCGGGCCATCGGGAGTGGTACCGGGGTGGCCCCGCAGACGCAAAGCCCTTCGGATGGGTCAAGTGAGGGTTTCACCCTCGCAGTCACGCGATTATCGGGCGGCGGACCGGCGGTGGGACCCGTTGCCCCGTCGAGGGGGTACGCCGGCCGTACTCCCGACCTCGAACCGCTCCCACGCCGCTGGCCGGGTCGCGCTCGTCGTCGCCCGTTCGTCGAGTCGCGCGAGCGCGCACGTCGGGCGGCCGGTTCGTCGGCGGTCACCCGGCCGACCACGGGCGTCCGCTTCGTCACCGAGCTGCTGACGCTCGTGGCCGTGTCGATTCCCCACCCGTCGATTGGCGGCGGTCAACTCCGACGCTCGACGCCCGGCTCGCCACCCCCATCGGGTCCGAGCTGGAGGGCCGAAAATCGGCAGCTGACGGCGTCCCTTGACCGAACAGCAACCGTTAAACGGGACCGCATCCACCGCCCCGGTATGCAACGACGCGCGGCGTCGCTCTATGCGGCTTTCTTCCTCGTTCTCGCGCTCGGGTCCTACGGGATGATCGCGGTGGCAACGCAGCCGACCATCTCCATCGCCAACCCGGCCCACCAGGTCTCCGACGGGGGCCACCTGACCGTCGCCGGCCGCCAGTACACCGCCAAGATCGGGTCGGGCGGGTCCGGCTCGCTCGCCTGGACCAACCAGTCGGCCACGCTCACGACGAGCTGGGACAACGGGTCGAGCGTGGTGCTCCAGGGGACGAACTACAGCATCGACCTCTCGTCGGGGGACACCATCCAGCTGACCGAGGTGCAGCCGCTTGGGAACGTCAGCACCACGACGCTGAACGGCACCGACTACGTCGTCCTGGGCCAGGGGCAGAACCGCACCCTCGTGCCGGTCGCGACCTACCGCAACCAGCGGTACGGGCCGCCGAAGACCCGGTCGCTGACCACCGGTGACACGTTCAACTTCGACGGCAACCAGACGACGGTGACCCAGGTGACGAACACGTCGGCCGACCTCGCGTGGACGGGTCCCAAGCAGGAGACGGTGGACGTCAACGAGGGGAGCGTCATCGACCTGAACGGGGTCACCTTCGTCGCCCACTTCGAGCAGTCCCAGCTCCTCCTCGACCGGAACGTCAAGGACTACCAGCACCAGGCGGCGGTCGTCGACAACTTCAAGCAGCGCACGGACGGGCTGTGGGGCGTGGTCTACCTCTCGCTGCTGGCGACCATCATCCTCCTCGCGCTCTCGTACCTCCCGTCGCGGTACTGACCCCCCGGCATCGGTTCCCCTCCGGGACACGCTTTTGGACGTCGCTCGCGTACCTCCGTGGATGGCCGACGTCGTTCCCCCCGAGGTCGAGTCGCTGCTCACCGACGAGCCCGTGGTCGCCCACCTCGCCACCAGCGTGGACGACCGACCGCACTCGGCGCCGCTCTGGTTCCGCTACGAGGACGACCTCGTGGAGATCCTCACGACCGGGATCAAGCTCGACCAGCTCCGGGAGAACCCCCGGGTCTCGCTCTCGATGGAGCGGGACGAGGGCGGCATCCCGAAGTGGATGGTCACCCTGCTCGGCACGGCGACCGTCGTCGAGGACGAGGCCGCGACCCGGGCGGCGAACCGCCGGCTGAACGAGAAGTACGGCGTCGACGACGACTCGTGGCAGGAGAACACGCTGGTCCGGGTCGAGGTGGGTTCGGTCGCCCACCACGTGTACTGAGCCGGGCGTGAATCCTGGCCGGGTGGGAGTTGTGGGGCCGGGAGGGATTTGTGAGGCCGGGAGGGATTTGAACCACGCCGTCGGCTCGCTGACGCTCGCCGCCGTCTGATTCAAATCCTCCCGGCGAGTTCGGCGACGCCTCGCGTCCGCTCGGCGCACGCCTCACGGGCCGGGAGGGATTTGAACCCCCGTCCACCTGGTTAAAAGCCAGACGCTCTGCCGGGCTGAGCTACCGGCCCGCGGTGCCCGCTTCTTTGGCTCGGGGGTTAACGCTTGCCCTGTGTCGCGTCGGCGTCAGCCGAACTGTGCCTCCAGGGCCGCCGCCACGAGCTCGTCGGGCTCGACGCCCTCGATGGCCGCGCGTCGTCGGACCTCGCGGTAGACGGTCGGCGGGAGCGTCAGGCGCAGCCGGCCCGGCTCGAAGCCGACGTCGGCGAGGGCCTCGTCCACCGACCGCCCGCGGTTGACCTCGCTGGCGATGGACCGGACCTGGCGGACCGTGAGGTCGTGGTCCAGCGTCGCCCAGGCGAGGTGGTAGCGGGCCTCGCCGGTGAGCCGCGCGATGTGCTTCGCCGCCGACGGCGCGATGCGCCCCTGGGCCACCTGGAGGCGGATGGGCCGCGGGAGGTCGTGCACCCGGGCCCACTTGCGGATGAACGGGACGGTGACCCCGTCGCCCGCCGTCTCGGCGGCGGCCTTGTAGGTCCCCGTGGCCCGGACCAGCGCCGCGCAGGCGGCGGCGCCCCGGAGCATGTACCACTGGTCGGCGTCGGCGGCCGGCTCCGTCGCGAAGGCCGCGACGACCTCGGCCGCCAGCTCGACGCTCTCGGGGTCCGCCGGGTCGAACGTGACGGCTTCGCGGGCTCGCTCCCCCGCGATGGTCGCGTCGCCGCGGATGACGGGCGAGCCGACCGGGGACCGGCGGTCGGTCGGGAAGCCCTCGTCCGGGGTCATCCCTCGCGGTTGTGCTCGACGGGTTAAAGCGTCACCGTCGACGGCCGCGACGGGACGCGGCGGCGAGCGCGGTGACCGGCCGGCGGCGGCGGTGGCTGCCCCGACCGTCGGACTTGTCACGTGGCGGCCCG
>Ga0102944_1000907_pt1 | contig 21176 bp, 23 predicted proteins | sample SalPonD_shore_MG_FD_78172 | JGI IMG/M metagenome (GOLD analysis project Ga0102944, IMG submission 78172) | Salt pond soil microbial communities from South San Francisco under conditions of wetland restoration - Salt Pond MetaG... | ecosystem: Environmental > Aquatic > Marine > Intertidal zone >...
ATTTCTCGCATACCGGGACCTCCTTTGGGGCCCTCGTACCGGATGACAACCACATCTCCTTTTTTGACTTCCCCATTCTGGATAGCCGCCAAACTTTCTTCCTCAGAATTATAGACACGAGCCGTACCGGTAAACTTGGTCCCCTCTTTTCCCGTAATCTTGGCTACCGCCCCTTCCGGTGCCAAACTACCGTATAAAATTTGCAGGTGTCCTGTTTTTTTAATGGGATCGGCTATAGGTGCAATAATATTTTGCTCTTCTAATAAATCAGGTACATCTGCCACATTTTCAGCTAAGGTTTTCCCGGTTACAGTGATGCAATCTCCATTTAAACACCCCTCCCTCAACAGCATCTTCTGCACGGCGGGAACGCCTCCCACATTAAAAAGATCTTCCATCACATATTTACCACTCGGTTTCAAGTCGGCCAGATATGGTGTTCGATTGCTAATTTCCTGGAATTCATCGATAGTAAACGGTACGTCGGCAGCATGAGCAATGGCCAATAAATGCATCACAGCATTGGTAGACCCTCCCAGAGCTACGGTAACCGTTATGGCATTTTCAAGCGAATCCTTAGTAATGATATCTCTCGGCTTGATATCTTCTTCCAGCAGATGAAGTATAGCTTCACCGACTTTGCGACATTCTTCAATTTTATTTATATGAGTCGCCGGAATAGAAGAACTGAATGGCAGACTCATCCCCAAAGTCTCGATTGCCGAAGCCATCGTATTAGCTGTATACATTCCCCCGCACGCCCCTGCCCCTGGGCAAGCATGACGAATCACATTATTCAACTCGGTTTCATCGATATTTTTAGATAAATATTCTCCATAGGATTCAAAAGCTGATACGATATCCAGGTTTTCCCCTTTCCATTTACCGGGACGAATGGTGCCCCCGTAAACCATGATAGACGGACGGTTCAGCCGCGCCATTGCCATAACCGAACCGGGCATATTCTTATCACATCCCACAATCGAAATATTCGCATCGTACCACTGCGCACGCATCACCGTTTCTATCGAATCCGCGATAATTTCGCGTGACTGTAGAGAATACTTCATTCCCTGCGTACCCATAGAGATACCGTCACTGACGCCGATGCTGTTAAAGATTAGCCCCACCAGTCCGGCATCCCAAATACTCTCACGAACATGCTCAGCCAAACCATTCAAATGCATATTACAGGGATTCCCTTCCCAGCCCGTACTGGCAACGCCAACCTGAGCCTTATCCATATCTTCTTCTGTTAGTCCGGCCCCATAGAGCATGGCCTGCGAACCTACTTGAGATTCCTGCTGAGTTAAACGAGAGCTGTATTTATTAAGTTTATGAGACATAAGACACGATTTTTATAAATAATACTGATTTATAATAGTTCAGAGATTCCGGCAGGGATTTACCCCCTTGGGGCTTTAAAAGCTAAAAGAATCCTTGAACTAAACAAGCTAAATTCAACTACGTACAATCTTTTATAATTTTATTTGACTTACCAACCTCCATTATCTATACTAATCCTTAATTGAAAGAAACAGTAATCTTTGATCAGAAAAGTACCACATAACTCCAATTTGGTTGCGCAGATGGAAGCACCTTCCGTCACGCAAGACGTGGTACGTGCATCATTCTTGTTCAATGCTTCTCTCATTGCTCTTTTTATCTCGCTTGCTGTTTCTGTCTCTTCTGTGATAGAAATAATTAGTACTAATACCGTTATAGGTATTCTAAGCCTAATTACTATTCTATCGATTCTAATTTCTGGCATTATTAACCTAATTCTAATTATTCGCTAACCATAACAGCCAGGGGTTAGAACTCAAATTCTCAAAACATTTTGATTTTCTCTGACCTCTGGCGGGAAAAGTATATCCACCAGGTCACATGGAACACGCAAAAGCAAAAAAAATCAACGACGAGTCAACTCAAAACTCGAACAGACCGGAAAAGGTAACGGAACTGAATGGGGCGGGCATCCTCATCCAAACACTGAAAGATCTCAAAGTGGATACCGTCTTCGGCTATCCCGGAGGGGCTGTGTTACCACTTTATGACGAACTATTCGATGTTCACGATATTAACCATGTATTAATCCGCCATGAACAAGCCGGTACACACGCTGCAGATGGTTATGCCCGGGCAACGGGCAAACCGGGCGTTGTAATGGTTACCTCGGGACCGGGTGGAACGAATACTGTTACCGGTATTGCAACAGCAGCAATGGACTCCATTCCATTGGTAGTTTTTACCGGACAAGTTTCAACCGACTTAATCGGTAATGATGCTTTCCAGGAAGCCGATATTGTTGGTATTACCCGACCAATTACCAAGCATAATTATCTTGTTAAAGATGTTGATAATTTAGAACACGTGATCCGGGAGGCTTTTCATGTGGCTTCCAGCGGCCGGCCCGGCCCCGTTTTGGTGGATCTGCCTAAGGATATGCAAAATGCCATAGGTCATTATAGCGGCCTCCGTAAGGTGACAATGCCCAGCTATAATCCCACAAAAGAAGGCCATGCCACTCAAATAAGAAAAGCTGCCCAGCTTATGAGTGAAGCAGAGAAACCTTTGATTTACGCCGGGGGAGGCGTTGTTCTCGGTGAGGCATGGAACGAGCTGACAGAGATGGCCGAGCAACACAATATCCCGGTAACAACCACCTTGATGGGATTAGGCGGATTCCCGGAAAGCAAAAAACAATCGCTGGGGATGCTTGGCATGCACGGTACCTATTATGCTAACATGGCTATTACGGAATGCGATGTACTGCTTGCCGTGGGCGCTCGTTTTGATGATCGGGTTACGGGACGACTGGACGGATTTTCTCCTCATTCGAAGAAGATCCATATTGATATCGATCCTACGAATATTGGCAAGAATGTGGAAGTTGAGGTACCTATTGTCGGGGATGTAAAACAGGTTCTTCCCGAGATTGATAAACAGATGCAGACTCCCGATACCGAAGATTGGTGGACAACTATTGAAAAGTGGAGGGAAGAACATCCTTTACATGTCCCGAAATCTAAAGATTCTATAAAACCGCAGCACATGATCGATGCCATCTCTGACATCACAAACGGCGAAGCTATCGTGGTGACAGATGTGGGACAACATCAAATGTGGACAGCTCAGCACTATACGTTTAATCACCCTCGCTCATTCCTTTCTTCCGGGGGATTGGGTACGATGGGCTACGGTTTTCCTGCAGCTATAGGTGCATATTTCGGATGTCCGGATCGCCCCGTTGTCTGTATCTCGGGCGATGGCGGATTCCAGATGACTTCTTACGAACTGGCTACGGCTGTAGAAAATGAGCTCCCACTCAAGATCGCTATTATGAATAATCAATGTCTCGGGATGGTACGACAATGGCAGGAGCTTTTTTATAACAAGCGATATAGCCACTCCATCCTGAAAAAAGGAAATCCGGATTTTGTGAAACTGGCCGAAAGTTATGGCGCTGCCGGTTTCCGGGCTACAAATGCTAAAGAAATGGATGAAGTGCTCAAAAAAGCTATGAGCATTAACGATCGACCGGTTCTCATGGACTTCCGGGTTGAAGAACGAGAAAATTGTTATCCCATGGTTCCCGCAGGAGCTGCTTTGGATGAAATGGTTTTAGGTGAAGAATAATGACAACAACACAAAACGGAATAAAAACAAAAGAAGATCAACATACGCTCTCTGTTCTGGTGAGCTACAACCTGAATGCTCTGTCGCGTATCATCGGCATTTTTAGCAGCAAGGGATTTGAAATCGACAGCATCAGCTTCGGCTCCGGCAAAGAGTCCGGGCTGGCCCGCATCACCATCACCACGCACGGTGATAAGCAGATTATCGAACAAATCACCAAGCAGCTGCACAAAATCATCGATGTGGTTACGGTTTCCGATCTTACCTACGAAAGTTTCGTAGCTCGGGAACTGGCTCTGGTTAAAGTTAAAGCCACCAGTACCGCTCGATCTGAAATTATGCAGATTGCGCAGGTTTTCAGGGCCAAGGTTATTGATATCAGTCCCGAAAAACTTGCTATCGAGATTACCGGAAACCAAGACAAAGTGGATGCATTTCTTGGGATGGTTCGCCCTTTCGGAATTATTGAAGTGGCACGAACAGGCAGTGTGGCACTCAAAAGAGAATTTAACGGATCAGTTTAGAACAAAACGCAACTAACAAATAATTAATACTTAAAATGAAAGCGAAAACTTATTATAACGACGACGCGGATATCAAATATCTAAAAGATAAAACGGTCGCCATCCTGGGTTATGGAAGCCAGGGACACGCACATGCTTTAAATTTGAAAGACAGCGGCGTCGATGTAGTCGTTGGACTCCGCAAAGACAGCTCATCCCGAGAACAGGCTAAAAAAGCGGGGCTTAAAGTTCTTAAAACGGGCGATGCGGCCAAAGAAGGTGATATTGTAATGGTATTGATTCCTGATCAATACCAGGCCGACGTCTATGAAAAGGAAATTAAACCGAATCTTACGGATGGAAATGCTTTGGCCTTTGCCCACGGATTCAACATCCATTTTGGCCAGATCCAACCGCCTTCTAATGTGGACGTTTTTATGATTGCCCCCAAGAGTCCCGGGCATTTGGTCCGCAGGGTATATAAAAAGGGATCCGGGGTCCCCTGCCTGGTAGCAGTGGATCAGGATAATTCCGGTACAGCCAAAGACACCGCCCTGGCCTATGCCAAAGCTATCGGGGGCACACGTGCCGGCGTCATCGAAACCACCTTTAAAGAAGAGACCGAAACCGATCTTTTCGGAGAACAAACCATTCTCTGCGGCGGCGTATCGGAGCTGGTGAAAAGAGGATTTGAAGTGCTTACTGAAGCCGGATATCAGCCGGAAATTGCCTATTTCGAGTGCCTGCATGAGCTAAAACTGATTGTCGATTTAATGTATGAAGGGGGTATCGAACGGATGTATTACTCCGTGAGTGATACGGCAGAATACGGCGGACTTACCCGTGGTGCCGAAGTGATCGACGAAGTGAATAAGAAACGTATGGAGGATGTGCTTCAAAGAATTCAAAACGGTTCCTTTGCCGATGAATGGATCAAAGAAAATAAAGACGGTATTCCAAATCTTAAAAAATTAAGAGAACAACTCGGGGATCACAAAATTGAAAAAGTAGGTAAACAACTTCGGTCGATGATGAACTGGATCGACCAAGAAGAAGATGAAGCGGTAGCCGCAGAATAATGGACAAGAAAATCCACATATTCGACACCACACTTCGGGATGGTACCCAGGGCGAAAAAGTAGCTTTTTCAGCCAAAGACAAGCTTCGAATCGCTCAGCGGCTTGATGCCTTCGGTATTGATTATATCGAGGGCGGATGGCCCGGGTCCAACCCAAAAGATATGCAGTTCTTTGAGCTGGCTCGAAACGTTTCTTTCGATCATGCCAAAATTGTAGCTTTTGGCAGCACCTGCCGCACCAATACGGATCCTGCATCAGATAGAAACATCCAGCGACTTGTTGAAGCCGGTACACCTGCTGTTTCAATTTTCGGCAAGAGCTGGCTGCTGCATGTTAAGGAAGCATTGAAAACGACCGCGGACGAAAACCTGAAGATCATTCGCGAGTCGGTCGCTTATCTCAAAGAGCATGGGAAAGAAGTGATCTACGATGCAGAACATTTCTTTGATGGATATAAGTCTGATCCCGAATACGCCCTCAAAACAATCGAAGCGGCGGAATCGGCCGGTGCTGATACGTTGGTTCTCTGTGATACCAACGGGGGCACAATGCCTTCAGAAATTTTTACCATCGTTGAAGAGGTACAATCACACCTTTCAACACAACTTGGTATTCATGCACATAATGATTGCGAGTTAGGCGTTGCCAATTCACTTGCCGCTGTAGATGCAGGATGCAGGCATGTACAGGGGACCATCAATGGCTATGGGGAGCGATGCGGCAACGCCAATCTTTGTTCAACAATTCCCAACCTCCAGCTCAAACAAAATTACCATTGTGTTCCGGAAGAAAAGCTGGAGGAACTGACAACCCTCTCTCACTTTGTGAGTGAAGTAGCAAATCTTAATCCGGATAATCGCCAGGCTTTTGTGGGACAAAGTGCTTTTGCTCACAAGGGGGGAATTCACGTCAGCGCCGTGATGAAAAACGAAGCAACATATGAACATATCATCCCCGAGGAAGTGGGCAACCGGCGGCGTGTCCTGGTTTCCGATCTTTCAGGCAAAAGCAATATCCGCTATAAGTCGGAACAGCTTGGCATAGACTTGGAAACCCAAAGCGATGATATCCCCGAGATCGTTGAAAAACTTAAAAAACTCGAAAACGAAGGATATCAATTTGAGGCAGCCGAAGCCTCTTTTGAATTACTGGTGCAGAAGCTGACGGATGAATGGCAGGATTTCTTCCGGCTCGAAGGATTCCGCATCATCGTTGAAAAAAATGTTTCCGGTGATTCCCGTACCGAAGCAACTATCCGTCTCTCCGTAAATGGACAAACCGAACACTGTGCGGCGGAAGGCAGCGGTCCTGTACATGCTTTGGACCGGGCACTCCGTAAGGCATTGCACCGCTTTTATCCGGGAATTAAGGGAATGCATTTGCAGGATTACAAAGTGCGCGTACTCAATCAAAAAGAAGGTACCGATGCACAAGTACGTGTGCTCATCGACTCGGCCGAGAGTGACAAAAACTGGACGACTGTTGGCGTATCCCGCAATATTATTGATGCAAGCTGGGAAGCGTTATCAGACAGTTTTAACTACTATTTGACCAAACAACACCGGAATCTTCACAGCAAAAAAGCAATCTAAAATGACTTTTCTCAACGTTACTTCATGGCTATTGCTAGGCGGTCTGCTGACTGCTCTAAAACTCAATCAACAGCTACAAAATCAACTGCGAATTATCGTGAACACTTAGACACCCATTAACAAAGGCTATAACCATGGAGAATCAAATTAAAATTTTTGACACCACACTTCGAGACGGAGAACAATCTCCCGGATTCAGTATGAATCAGGAAGAGAAATTGCGATTGGCTCTGCAACTCGAACGTATGCAAGCTGATGTCATTGAAGCCGGGTTCCCTATCGCTTCGGAAGGGGATTTTAATACGGTACGTGAAATCAGCAAACATATCCAACACAGTACAGTGGCGGCTCTGTGCCGTACTACTACCAAAGATATCGACCGCGCAGCAGCCTCACTCGAACCGGCTGCGAAACCTCGCATCCATACTTTTATTGCCACTTCCGACATCCACATGAAGTACAAGCTGAAAAAAAGTCGCGAAGAAGTGCTTGAATCATCGGTAAAAGCCGTTGAGCACGCAACTGGATTATGCGAGGAAGTAGAATTTTCAGCCGAAGACGCCTCTCGAAGTGATCCGGAATTTTTATATCAGATTTTTGAAGCCGTCATTAAAGCCGGGGCCAAAATCGTCAATGTACCGGATACGGTTGGTTATGCCATGCCCTGGGAGTTCGGAGAATTAATCGGAAATATTCGTAATAATGTGCCGAATATCGACCAGGCGACACTAAGTGTTCACTGCCACAATGACCTGGGAGTTGCCGTGGCCAATTCATTGATGGCCGTTCGAAACGGGGCCCAGCAAATTGAATGTACGATCAATGGCATCGGAGAAAGAGCCGGTAATGCCTCATTGGAAGAAATTGTAATGGCAATCGCCACCCGTGAAAAAGAGATAAAAACAAATGTCGTGACCGAACAGTTGGTACCGGCAAGCAAGTTGCTTTCTGAAATTACGGGACACAATGTGCAGCCCAACAAAGCTATCGTTGGAGATAATGCATTTGCTCATGAAGCTGGTATTCATCAGCATGGCGTGCTGAATAACCCTATGACGTATGAAATTATGACGCCAAAATCGGTAGGACTCGAAAGCAACAAAATTGTGCTCGGCAAGCACTCCGGCCGCTTTGCACTCAATAAGAAGCTTCAGAAAATGGGATATACTCTTGCTAAAGAGGAATTAAACAGTGTATATCACAAATTTACTGACTTGGCTGATGAACAGAAAACAATATCAGAAAACGAACTCATTACATTAATTACTCAAATACTACCACAGAAGAAAGTTTCCGGGGATAGCACGATGACCGGGTAAAAGAAACTACACATAGCACACATAGCTGTGAGGGAGTTAAACTCCCGAACTACAGCAAACGAATCTTTAATTCTGAAATCATTAACTGATTACCATTATGGGAATGACTCTCACTGAAAAAATTATAGCTAAACATAGCGGAAAAACATCCGTTGAGCCCGGCGAAAGCGTCTGGGTTGATGCGGATGTGCTTATGACACACGATGTCTGCGGACCGCCTACGATTTCAATTTTCAAAGAACAATTCGGAGAAGATGCCCGGGTGTGGGACAAGGACAAACTTGTCATCATACCGGATCATTACATCTTTACTGAAGATAAATACGCCAACCGAAATGTCGATATCCTGCGGGCTTTTGCCGCCGATCAGGATCTGCCGCACTTTTACGATGTAGGCTCAGAGGATTACAAAGGCGTCTGCCATATTGCCCTTCCCGAAGAAGGATTTACCCGTCCTGGCGAAATGCTTTTTGGCACCGACTCTCATACCTGTACTGCCGGCGCATTCGGCCAATTTGCTACCGGTATTGGCAACACCGATGCTGCTTTCATCATGGGAGCGGGAAAGCTCTGGGTGAAAGTTCCCGAAACTATGCGCTTTGTTTTTTATGGGGATTCCATGCCTCCCTACCTGATGGCCAAGGATATCATCCTGCAGATTATCGGGGATATCGGGGTAGATGGAGCCACCTATCGAACGATGGAATTTGCCGGTCCCGGCATTAGTGCCATGACGATGGAAGATCGTATGACGCTCACAAATATGGTTATTGAAGCCGGTGGAAAAAATGGGGTCGTCGAACCTGACATTAAAACCGAAACATATGTGCGCGAACGCACCGACAAATATTTTGAACCGGTCTTCAGCGATACCGATGCGGACTATCACAGCGTATATCGCTATAACCTGGAAGATATGGTTCCCATGGTAGCCAAACCGCATAGTCCCGACAATAAAGCTACCGCTATCGAATTGGAAGGCACTAAGCTGGATCGGGCATATATCGGATCCTGTACCGGCGGCAAACTTTCCGACTTTGTTGCCGCTGCGGAAATTATCGCAGGTAATGATCTCAAAATTGATACCTACGTTGTTCCGGCAACGACGGAGATTGCAGATAAACTTGAAACCACAAGGGTCAATGGTAAACCATTGATTGATATCTTTAAGGATGCCGGTTGTAAAATCGGTCAGGCTTCTTGTGCAGCTTGCCTCGGTGGCCCATCGGATACATTCGGACGCCTTAATAATGATGAAGTTTGTATCTCTACCACCAACCGGAATTATCCCGGGCGTATGGGCTCTAAACAGTCACAAGTTTACTTGGCGTCGCCCTATACGGTGGCGGCCTCCGCAATTTCCGGCTCTATAACCGATCCCAGGGCTTTTATCCATCAAACAGTCATTTAAAATATTAATCTCCTTAGCAACAATTATGTCAAAACAGAATGAACCGATTAAGGGAAAAGCATTTGTACTCGGTAGAAATATCGATACCGATCAGATCATTCCCGCCGAGCACCTCGTCTATAGTTTAGATGATCCGGAAGAACGAAAATTCTATGGCCGATATGCTCTTTCCGGGGTTCCCGATGAGCAATCCGGATTACCGGAAGGCGGGATTCCGCTAGTAGAAGAAGACAAATTTGAAAGTGAATTCAATATTATTGTAGGAGGACCGAATTTCGGTTGCGGATCTTCACGCGAACATGCGCCCGCTTCATTGGATATAGCAGGTGTAGAAGCTATAATAGCTCCCACTTTTGCCCGAATTTTTTATCGCAACTCGGTAGATGGCGGCTTTGTAGTCCCTTACGAGAGCATCGAAGATTTGAGCCAAAAGGTTCAAACCGGCGATGAATTGGAAATTGATATTGAACAAAGAACCGTTCGTAACCTTACACAGGACGAAGAATATGAGATCCGCCCGTTAGGCAGCGTTGCCGATATCGTAAACGCGGGTGGAATTTTTGAATATGCACGCAAAGAAGGAATGATCACATGTCAGTAAAAGAAATTATTGTTTTACCGGGCGATGGTATTGGCCCCGAAGTCACCAAAGAAGCCGTCAATATTTTGAAAACCGTTTGTAAACGGCATGGAACCAAAATAAAGACTCGAAGTTTTCCGATCGGCGGTGCCAGTATTGACCGTTTCGGTCGCCCGTTGACCGAAGAAACTTTGAAAGCCTGCAAAAACAGTGATGCTGTTTTACTGGGAGCTGTTGGAGGATCTAAGTGGAATGATGAGCCTAAAGACAAACGGCCTGAAGCCGCACTGCTGGGACTGCGCAAAGAATTAGATTTATTTGCCAATTTGCGCCCTATTAAAACGTACGAATCATTACTCCATGCTTCCACATTAAAAAAGGAAGTGGTAGAAAATGTAGATATCATGATCGTCCGAGAGCTAACCGGAGGCATATATTTCGGACGCCCTCGCCTGATCGAGCAGACCGAAACAGGCGAACGCGCAGTAGACACCATGGTTTATTCCAGCGAAGAAGTGGATCGCGTAGCCCATGTTGCGTTTGAAACAGCTACAGCACGGAATAGAAAAGTGACATCGGTTGATAAATCGAATGTACTGGACTCGTCCCGACTTTGGCGGAAGACGGTTAAAGAGTCGGCTCAGCAGTGGCCGGAAATTGCACTTAATCATATGCTGGTAGATAACTGTGCCATGCAGCTCGTTCGCAATCCCAAACAATTTGACGTCATTCTTACCGGCAACATGTTTGGAGATATTCTTAGTGATGAAGCATCTATGATTACAGGTTCAATCGGTATGCTTCCATCTGCAAGCATCGGTAAAGAGTATGCCATGTACGAACCCGTACACGGATCCGCACCTGACATTGCCGGAAAGGGTAAGGCCAATCCCCTGGCGGCTATTGCTTCTGTTGCTCTTATGTGTCGTTACTCGCTGGATATGCCGGATGCGGCACGGGAAATTGAAGAGGCGATTATAGCAACACTGAACGATGGATTTCGAACGGGGGACATCTATTCGAAATCTCCAAAGGAATACTTATCCAGCACCGAAGAAATGGGCAGTGCCGTAGTTAAACACCTTAATCCCGATTTACAACCTGGCACCTTTTTATAGCAAAAAATGACAACTCTATACTAGCATAGATAGCCCGCTCCTGCATCTCCTTCCAAACAGGAGACCAAGATTGGTTCATTAAGCCCCTCCATTTTTTGGAGGGGTGCAGGAGTCTTTTACATTATGAGCCTTATCGTAATAAATTTCATCTCCCAACAAGTATGACGCTGCTGAACCGAATACAAATAGTTTAGTAAAGATTAGTTCCATCATTGCTAATGAGTATTACATTACCCTCGGCGTCAAAAAATATCAATTTATGTATCCGGTTTAAATGACTTGACAGGTTTTTAAAACCCGGAAAAACTCTCTTTCATTTCTACATGATAAACTGGGATGGAACGACAGATAAAACTGTTCCGTTTTTATCTAATGATTATTGAAATGAGGCAAAAAATTTGTAGTTTTACGTCTGTTCGACGCAGCACAAAAAATAATACTTTGAATACTCTGCAAGACATATCTTTCACTCACCTCCAGCACTGTTGTTGTGCTATGTCTTGTTGTTGCTGTTGTTGTAGCTAGTTACCGGATTCTGATTTAGACATTTCTTCTTACCGGTAACACAGCATGATTGAGTCAACGACTCGTTCTGCTTATTACCTATCTTCGAACAAAATCAATGAAATTTTATAGTCACAACGATGAAAACCCTGGAAGCCACTGAACATTTAGAAATCTCATTACTGGATAAAGCAATCCGTTTAGGATCGTTTATCGGACAAACACCTCTTTTCCCGATAAAAAACCTCAATCCAAATAAACGGGTTAAAATTTATGCCAAGCTGGAGTGGCAACAATTTGGCGGCAGCGTCAAATCACGCCCCGCCTATCGAATAATCCGTGATGCAATCAAATCGGGACAATTAACAGAAGATAAACACCTGTTGGACGCAAGCAGCGGTAATACAGGCATCGCTTACGCACACATCGGGGCGGCGTTGGGGATTCCGGTGACCCTCTGTCTGCCGGAAAATGCATCCCAAGAGCGCAAACAAATACTCAAGTCGTTGGGCGTCGACCTGCGTCTGACCCCTCGGACCGGCGGCACGGATGATGCACAGGAAATTGCTCAATCGATGTACGAAAATCAGCCGGGTAAATATTTCTATGCCGATCAGTACAGTAACGCCAGCAACTGGAAAGCTCATTACGATACAACGGGACCGGAGATATTGGATCAAACCAATTATCAAGTCACGCACTTTGTTGCCGGCCTGGGGACTACCGGTACATTTACCGGTACCGGCAAGTTTTTGAAACGATATAATAAAGATATCAGGCTTATCGGCTTGCAGCCGGATCTTGCCATGCATGGGCTGGAAGGATGGAAACACATGGAAACTGCCCACACCCCTGCTATTTATGACGATTCAGTACCGGATGAAATCCGAACGATAAATACGGATAAGGCTCATGAAATCATAAAACTGGCAGCTCAAAATGAAGGATTACTTATCAGTCCCTCTTCGGCGGCGAACCTTGCAGGAGCACTACAGCTTGCCGGAGAAATTGAAGAAGGGGTTATTGTAACGGTCTTTCCTGATGACGGAAATAAATACGGAGAAATTATTAACCAACTTTTTTAGGATTTGTTATGAAGCTTGAAATTAGTACTGAAGCCCTACAGCAGATGCACCAACACGCCGAGGAAGACTACCCTAATGAATGCTGTGGATTTTTCTATGGACTTGAAGGAGACGTTCGCCAGGTTCGTATCGCCCGCAAAGTGGAAAATGCCAAGGAAGGTGACCAGCGAAGACGATTTCAAATCGCTCCGCAAGATTATCAAAAAGCCGAGAAATATGCTATTGATCATGACCTTGATCTGTTGGGTGTATATCACTCGCATCCCGATCATCCAGCGAAACCGTCAGAGCATGACCGAAAAGTGGCTATGCCCTGGTTTTCATACATCATTATTTCGGTTCAGGATGGGGAAGCGGTCGCAACCCGCTCCTGGCGATTGAATAAAGATCGACAATTTGAAGAAGAGCCTGTCGAAACGAAAGAATTTTCAAAACAACAACAAAACTTAGAAGTATAGAACTATGGCAACAATTATCATTCCAACACCATTACGTAAATACACCAATCAGAATCGTAAATTTGAAACGGAAACGAATAATCTTTCCGATGCTATTCAGGATTTTATTGATGAATATCCCGATGTAAAAGAAAATCTGCTCGATAATGATGGTAATATACGGTCTTATATCAAACTCTATATCGGCGACGAAGAAGTAAATCCCGCTGAAAACGGATCGACCCAACTTTCCGATAATACGGAATTGAGCATTGTTCCTGCCATCGCGGGCGGATACTCAGAATTGTGAATTATCAATTATGGATTTTGAATTCGTAACAAGTTCAAAATTTGAAACCATTAGTGAAACGTTATGAGTAATTGGCAAAACATTGAATTTTCAGGGGAAGAACTGGGACATTACAGTCGACATTTGTCCATACCCGAATTCGGGATGGAAGGACAAAAGAAACTCAAAGCCGCCAAAGTACTGGCTGTAGGAACCGGCGGACTCGGAGCTCCAATGCTGCAGTATCTTGCGGCGGCCGGCGTCGGCACTATCGGTATTGTAGATTTTGACAAAGTGGAAGCCAGTAACTTGCATCGACAGGTCCTTTTCGGAGCCTCCGACGTTGGCCGTCCCAAAGTGGAAGTAGCCAAAGAAAGGATGCAGGAAATTAATCCTCATATCGATGTCCAGGTACATCAAACGCGTCTCACCAGTGATAATGCGCTGGAGATTATTAAGCAATACGATGTGGTAGCCGACGGAACCGATAATTTTCCCACGCGTTACCTGATCAACGACGCCTGTGTAATGCTGGATAAGCCAAATGTTCACGGGTCTATTTTCCAATTCGAAGGACAAATATCGGTATTCAACTACGTTGATCAAGAAGGGAATCGCGGTCCCAATTATCGAGACCTGTTTCCCGAGCCGCCCCCGCCGGGTCTGGTGCCCAGTTGTGCCGAAGCGGGTGTTTTAGGCGTTCTTCCCGGTATTATCGGTTGTCTGCAAGCCAGCGAAGTGATAAAGATTATTACCGGCATAGGGAGTCCTCTTTCAGGACAACTCTTCCTTTTTGATGCACAGGATTTTAGCACGCGTAAGGTGAATGTTACCAAGAATAAAGACAATCCTCTTAGGGGTGAAAATCCGGAAATTACCGAATTGATTGATTACGAAGCTTTCTGCGGAATTCCGTCGACAAACGGGGAACCGAGAAAAGAGTCAGAGGTGCCGGAAGTAAGTGTTCAAGAATATAAGTCCTGGGTCGATAACGGCGAAGATGTACAGCTTATCGATGTGCGTGAACCTCATGAAGTTGAGATTGCAGAAATAGGCGGCGAACTCATCCCACTAAAAACGGTTTTGGACAATGCGGATAAAATCAGTCGCGATAAAAAGGTGGTTGTTCACTGTCGAAGTGGTCAACGCAGTGCCGATGCTATCAAACAACTACGAGATAAATACGGATTCGATAACCTCTATAACCTAAAAGGCGGTATTTTGGCTTGGTCGAAAGAAATCGACGACAGCGTGCCGCAGTATTGATAAAACATAAATTTGGTACGCTTTAGAGGAAAAAATCTCAATCCTTCTCGCTTAGTCTTCGTATAAAGAAATGTACCGGTACAAAATTCACAAACAAGTCCATTTTGCTACACCTGCATCTAAGCGAGGGATTAGAGATTTCCTTTCGGGGTAGAACCTACCAAAGTCATAGATTCTTATCTCAAACTGATGCTGCTTAAGCTTTTTCCACGAGTTCCAGAGAGGCGGAATTGATACAATAGCGCAGACCTGTCGGCTCAGGACCATCCGGAAAAACGTGTCCCAGGTGTCCATCACATACATTGCAAAGTACTTCAATACGGTGCATACCGTGGCTGCTATCCTCTTTGTATTTTATGACATTATCCTTGACCGGTTCAGTAAAACTAGGCCAGCCGGAGGAAGATTCAAACTTTTCCGATGAGTCGAACAGTTCCGTTCCACAGCATACGCATGCATACAAACCGGGCTCATGAGATTCGCAATATTCGCCGGAATAGGGTCGTTCGGTGCCTTTTTTACGTGTCACATTGAATTGCTCTTCCGTTAACTGTTCACGCCATTCCTGTTCACTTTTCTCCACTCTTCGGGGCGGCTCGGGACTTCCGTTTACGGTAAGTTTATGTATTTCCTTCCAGTCAATCATTATCGGCTATTTAGCTTTAATAAAATTATTAAACCAGATCTGTTTTCTTTAATTCATGTAACAAATTGAAGCTGATCGAAAATTCCAATAAAAAAGGCCAGGCTTATTTAAGCCTGACCCAGATTAAAGTCGGGATGACTGGATTTGAACCAGCGACCCCTTCGTCCCGAACGAAGTGCGCTACCGGACTGCGCTACATCCCGAAAAGTGATGTACTGCACTTATAATGCACAGCACATCAAAAAGCTAAGAAACTAAGCAATTTTAGTAATCAAATCAGCAGTACGAGCAGAATATCCTGCTTCATTATCATACCATGCAAGAATCTTTACAAGTTTCCCATCTGCTTTGGTAAAACCGCTGTCGAAAATGCAGGAGTGCGGATTGCTAATAATATCGGTAGATACCAGTTCTTCCTCGGTATACTCCAAAACTCCTTTCATGCGTCCGTTGGCAGCATTACGGAAAGCTTCCTGAACTTCATCCACAGTTACCTCTTTTTCAACAAGAGCCGTAAGATCTGTAAGTGAACCGTCGGGAACAGGTACACGAACCGCGCTACCATCCAGTTTACCGTTGAGATGCGGAAGTACAAGTCCCACAGCTTGAGCAGCACCGGTAGTAGTAGGTACAAGATTATGAGCGGCTGTACGTCCACGTCGCCAGTCTTTGTGCGGACCGTCAACAATATTTTGGCTACCTGTATAAGCGTGTGTAGTAGTCATAAAGCCCTTTTCCAATCCAAAAGCGTCATCAAGTACTTTCACCATTGGAGCCAGACAATTAGTGGTGCAGCTGGCATTAGAATAAATTTCGGTTTTGGGATCAATCTCATCTTCATTTACACCCAAAACAATCGTTTTAACATCCTTGTCGCCTTTGGCCGGAGCAGAGATGATCACCTTGCTTGCTCCTGCCTCCAGATGCTTGGCAGCTGCCTCACGTGTTCGAAATAAGCCCGTAGATTCAACAACGATATCAGCACCTCGTTCCCCCCACTTTAAATTTGCAGGGTCACGTTCTGCCGAGATACCAATTTCCATATCGTCAATTATCAACGTATCTCCGGAAGCACTTACGTCTCCTTCATACGTACCGTGAACGGAGTCACGCTTAAAGAGGTAAGCCAGTGTTTCTGCATCCGTCAATTCGTTGATTCCAACGATATTAATTTCATCTTTGTGATAAGCCATGATAGAACGAGCCACCAGTCGGCCGATCCTACCAAAGCCATTAATACCTACATTAATTTTAGCCATAATTATGTTCTTTTAATTTGCCGCTATTAAAATTTGAGCGTTTGTTAAAATACTTTTTCAAAATGCTTCTGAAGCGTTGAAAATAAGGGTTTGAGACATTTTATGTAAATAATAAATGGAGAATTAATCATCCTCAAAATCAACATCATCAGGTAGTTCATCCTCATCCAACAGATCATCAAAATTAGCGTCATTCATCAGATCTTCATCCTCTTCATCATCGTCATCCCCGATGACTTCTGCATTCTTTTTGGTGGGGGCTTGGGCGCCCGCTCTGCGAAGTTGACTCACAATTTCCATGTGATCATTATCCAAGGCCATAGACAGAGCAGTTTCCCCATTTTTATCTCGAGCTTTAACCCTGGAACCATTGGCAAGCAAAAACTTAACGATCATGGAATGCCCTTCACGTGCTGCAAGCATCAAAGGCGTTTGTCCCCAACGTTGTTGGGCATTAACATCGGCGCCTTTCTCTACCAATAATTTAACGGCCTTCAAATTGCCTTCGCGGGCAGCCGCGATAATAGCCAAATCACCGATATGGGCGCCATGTTCAAGTAAATTCTCCATCATTCCGAGATTGCCATTTTCAACGGCCCGATTCAGTGCCGTCCCCCCCATGCTGGTCGTTTTGTTAGGATCGGCACCTTGCTCCAGCAAAAAGTTAACAACCTCTTCGTGATCATTCTGTGCCGCTATAATGAGCGAAGACATCCCGCTCTTCGCCGTTTCATCTATATTATTCCCGCTTTGCAACAACTTTTTAACCTGCTGCAATTCTCCATTTTTGGCAGCCTCAAGTAACGGTGATAGTTCCATATCTAAAGCATATAGGATTCAAATTAGGATAAACGTATTGGTGCTTATATTACAATTATCTATAACTTTTTCAACAGATAATATTCATATTGTATGTTTAATGTAATACTCCAATTCCGCTATATCCATTCATAAATTCTTTACCATGCATCCGGCGTTTCCCCTCTAATTGCACTTCATTAAGGATCACAGTTCCCGGTTCACATCCAACCAATAAATAATCCCCATCCATTTTTAGTTCCCCGGGTGCAAGATTTCTGTCGGGACCGAGTTCTGAACGGTACATATTAAATTTGAGATCATCGAGCGTAGCCCAAGCCGTAGGGAAAGGACTCAATCCCCGAATTTTATTATGGACATCAGAAGCAGGCTGATAAAAATTAATCTTACAATCATCCGTAAATAATTTCGGTGCGAGCGTTGCCTTGGAGTGGTCTTGGGGATAAGTTTTATAATTACTTTGACCGATTTCTTCAACCGCTTCCACAAGGATCTCGCTTCCCAGTCTTTTCAAGCGCTTATAAAGATCTCCCGTTGTTTCGTTAGGGCCAATATCCGTTTCTTTCTGTTTGATAATTTTGCCCGTATCTACATCCTGATCAAGAAAAAAGATGGTGCATCCCGTCTTTTTTTCCCCGCTCATGATAGCCCAATGGATGGGAGCCGCCCCCCGGTATTTGGGCAACAGCGAAGCATGTAAATTGATAGAACCTTTCTTTGGAACAGCTAAGACTTCAGACGGTAAGATTCGAAATGCCACGACCACAAACAGATCGGCATCCAAACCCTTAAGTTCTTTGAGAAAATCGGGATCATGCAAATCCTCGACTTCTATCACAGGAAGATCCAACTCAAGTGCTCTTTTTTTAACGGCCGTAGGCGTTGGTTTTGCTCTACGTCCCCGCCGCTTATCCACATTACTGACAACCGCAGCAATATCATGGTCTGATTGATATAGTTTTACCAAACTCGGAATAGCAAAATCCGGGGACCCCATAAAAACGATACGCATATAAATCCTTTAGTTCGTTTTTACTTTTTTAGGTACAACAGGATAATCTATTTCCTTTCGGCCTTCTGCAATTTCTTTGAGCTTAGAGCCCAGCATCTTGCGTTTAAAAATAGAGAGATGATCTAAAAACAGGATACCATCCAGATGGTCGCGTTCATGCTGAATCACGCGAGCCAGCCACCCGTCAACTTCAAGTTCTTGTTTTTTGAAATCACGGTTAAGATAGGAAACGACAATTTTTTCGGGACGAGTTACCGGGGCATTGACACCGGGAATACTCAGACAACCTTCATCTAACGAGACCGTATTATCACTCTTAAATGTTATTTCAGGATTGATCATGACTATAGGTCCATACTTGGACTCTTCATCTTCCTTATCGGCCATACCATCGGCATCAGCCACAAACACCCTGCGAAGCTTACCAATTTGAGGAGCAGCCAACCCTACCCCATCAGAATTGTACATAGTATCAAACATGTCATCAATTAGCTGCTGGAGTTCACTGGAGTTCTCCTTAATCTGCTTCGTCTTCTTGCGAAGCACTTCGTCATCATACGTAACGATCGGTAATACGGACATTGCTGGTTTTGTCTAGTTCAATATATTTTTGAAGGATGATAGCAGCGGCAGCCTGGTTAATACGGTCTGTCTGTCGACGTTTCATTTTAGGTACTCCCGCCTCATACATAGCCCGCATAGCTTCTTTTGTCGTATAGCGTTCATCAATTTTGGCAACAGCGATATCCGGGAAATGTTTCTTCAGTTCCGTTAGAAATCGCTTGACCATTTTGATGGCTTCACCTTCGTTGCCTCCGGGCGTGAGTGGCCATCCGACCACAATTTTCTCCACCTGTTCCTTCTCGATAAGCTCCCCGATTTTATCAAAGACCTCATCCGGACTGTAAGTTCCAATGGGATTGGCAACTGTTCTGAGCAAGTCGGTACGAGCTAAGCCAATCCACTTTGTTCCTACGTCTATACCGACTATTCTACCATATTCAGCCACTGTTAGTCTTCCATTTCTTCTAGTTCCTCTTCTTCAAGAGGTTGTTTCAAAAATTGTTTTAAAAGTTTGCTTGGTTTAAAATGCGTTTTCCTGTGCGCGGGCACATAGATTTCTTCATTTGTTTTAGGATTACGAGCCCGTGGCTTTGCTTTTGTTTTTTTCACTTCAAAAACACCGAAATCACGTAATTCAATCCGGCATGTGGGGTCCGCATCCATCATCGTCTCGCGCAATGCTACAAGAACTGCATCAACCCATGGCTCGGCTTGAACCATTGGCTCATCCAGCTGCTCTGCAACTCGTCTGACGATGTCTCTTTTAGTATAAGTAATCATAGTCTGTTCCTGATATTTATTAATGATTCTAAGTTGATGATATTATTGTCCTTCACTACTGATCATGAAAGCCAAATACAAGCTCTTTTTAACGTGGTAGATGATATTACTTTTAATCGGGATTTAAAAATAAATACGCACGCAAATCGTAAAAAAATCATAAACTTACTCGTAGCGAAATACGCTTTTCACTCCTTCCACTTTTTGTAATTTCCCAATAATTCGACCTAAATGATCAATATCATCAACATAAACGGTAAGCATACCCTCAAACATTCCACTGTCACTGTTTACATTAATGCTTTTCATGTTGGTCTCAAGTGATTTTGAAAGTACATCGGTAATATCATTGATCATACCCACACGATCTTCGCCAATTACCTTGACAGCGCCCAAAAACTTTGAATCGATATTTTTAGCCCACGATACATCCACAATTCTTTCGCCATCTGTCTGAATAAGATGACGAATATTTTTACAATTCGAACGGTGAATTTTCACATCTCCTGTGCGACTAATGAATCCAATAACATCGTCACCGGGTATGGGATTACAGCAATTGGCGTACGTATATTTAACATTTGTGAGTTCTCCATTAATAATAAGAGCTTTCTCATCACTAACTGAACGCGCAGCATTGATATATGTTTCCTGCATTTTTTCTTCGGAAACAGGCGTTGGACTTTCTTCTTCCGGCTCATCAATACGTCCCTTACTGGTAAATTGTTTTACAACATTGAATAATTTGTTGACATCATAAGACCCTTTACCTATCTCATAGAAAAGATCTTGGGTGGAATCGAACTTGAGCTTGTGCGCGATGCGCATCATATCCTGTTCAGAAATTTCAACATTGCCGCGTTTGGCTCTTTTTTCCCAGATTTCGCGCCCTTCGTCGGCTGTCTGCCGCTCTTTCTGCTTTATATACTGTCGGATTCGCGACTTGGCCTTGTGCGTGACCACATCGTTAATCCAATCGGGATTTAAATTAATTTTGTTGCCGGTAATAATTTCCACCTGATCCCCGATATCCAGCTTCTGACGTAAAGGAGCCATCTTTCCGTTTATTTTCGCCGCAATAGCCCGCTCACCGATCTCACTCTGGATATCAAAAGCAAAGTCAATCGGTGTGGCATCTTTGGGCAACGTTCGAAGTTCACCATCCGGTGTGAACACATAAATCTCATCCTGGTACAGATTCAGCTGAAAATCTTTGACAAATTCAGTAGCAGCATCGGGACGAGGATTATCCAATACATCGCGTACCCAGTGTA
>Ga0102944_1000910_pt1 | contig 21121 bp, 16 predicted proteins | sample SalPonD_shore_MG_FD_78172 | JGI IMG/M metagenome (GOLD analysis project Ga0102944, IMG submission 78172) | Salt pond soil microbial communities from South San Francisco under conditions of wetland restoration - Salt Pond MetaG... | ecosystem: Environmental > Aquatic > Marine > Intertidal zone >...
CCAAATGGACGGTCCGCATCACCGGCCTGGTGTCCGACCTCCTCGGTGTCAATACCGGCGAAACGTATGGAGTAGTACCCGCCACTGGTCAACGCCGGATCGCTAATCTCCAGTTCCTCCACGAGATTCCCGTCCAGGAACTCCACGCCAATAGTGTCTCCATCCAGAAACTCTCTGACCCTGGCTTTCCGGAACAGGTTGGGCCTGTCCTGGTGGCGGAGTGAGGTACTCGCCCGGGGTTGTACCTGCACCGATTGCGGCTGATCACCTACCACCGCCCGGGCCAGGAAACTGAAACTCTCGCCCAGGGATTGGCCGGTAGCCGTGACAATCTGTTGCTGTCCGGTAATCTGAATGTCCTCCAGGAGATACCGGGCTATGTGGGCTGGCGCCCCGACCCGCTTTACCCGGAACTGGACGTCAAAGGACAGGGCGCCAGCGTTGGAGCCGATGGCCCGGTACAACATCTGGGTATCGGAGGTGTTCAGGGCAAAAGAGCCGGTGACCACGGAGCTTCCCTCCAGGACGGCATCCCAGAGGTGCGATTTATAGCCGAAGATCGGCCGCTGCTCGGTCTCCTCGGTGAACTGGAGTAGCTGAATATCCAGATCCACCGGTTCCGTCAGGGTATCGGTGACCGCATAGACGGTCACGTTCGATCCGCAGAAATAGGCTTGGGAGAGACTATCCACCGTGGGTTACCCTGCGGTGAAAGGATTCGGTGGGGGTGGTGGAACGTCTTGCTGTTCCAGACGCGCCCGGATTTCGGCTTCCCGCTGTTGCATCAGCAGCGATTCGTAGCGGGCGTTTTCTAATGCCGTCAGTTCCTGGTCCTGCTCACGGAGCCATTCACTGACCTCACCCCGGCGCTGGGCTGCCTGGGCGAGTTCCCGGTCCTGCGTTGTCTGGTTAAAGAGGGTGTCGAGCACATAAATATCGGTGGCCACATATTGAAACGTGGTCTCCAGGTAGAGTTCGTCGGTCCCGGTCACAAACCCCTCGGAGGCGATCTCCATTCCCGTCAGCCGCAGGGCTGACACGTCGCCAAACTCATTGCGGGCGACCAGGGACATGGTAAAGGGAACGATCTCGTCGGCTTTCGGCCGTAACTGCCCCTGTTCCCTGTCAGGAACCGTGACATAATCCAGCAGAGGATCCAGTGCCGACTTTTCAAAGGTGAGCATGACCATGGAGCCTGCGATGGTGCGTGGTCCGGAGGTGTATCCCTGCGCCCTGACCCGGCCGAGACGCCGGACCGGTTCTTTCTCCCGGAAGATCGAGTACGAAAACGTGCCCATATTCCCCAGGAAGATCGGACCGCTGGTCCCAACCTCCGCATACGCCAGGACATCCGAGCCGGAGAAGGAGTGCACCCCCTGCTCGTGTTCCCGGATATCGAATTTACTCGGTGTATTCATCGCCGGTCCCTGTGAGAAACCCGGGGGCGGTAAGACCCCCGGATTGTTTTAGCGGTGATTAAACCTGGACTTTCAGCGGTTTCCACCAGTCCACATCCTTGGCCACAAAGGTGAGCTGGGCCTCCTGGATGTTCTCGTCAATCGAGATACCGGTGCCTTCTGAGATCAGATGGACGCCGTAGATCGACATGGTCATCGCGGACCCGAACTCGTTCCGGGCCACCAGAGAGACGGTGAACGGTGGGATCTGATCCGAATAGTTCGGCCGGGCCAGATCCAGTTGCAGGATATTAGCCGCTTCGGCATCCTGGATCGCTCCGAAGTTGGAAAACCCAGGGGTGTAGTCGGATTTCTTAGCGTAGTAAAGCGCCCGCTGTTCCTTGATGTCGAAGAACGCATCTCGGTCAAAGATGGTCATGATCAGGGAGCCGGCGACTCCACGTTTGCCTTTGGAATAGGAAACCGCGTTGCTGTTCCCCATCACGAAAACAGGTCTGACTTCCCTGTTGACGCTGAGGGATAAGCCCTGCAGGTTTCCAATCTCTACGTCTTCAAAGGTCGCGACGATGTCGGTTCCAGAGAAAGTGGTAAAGTTTTGTGCGACTGTGTTGTCGCGGATATCGAAGTTAGTAGGCACGAGGCACCTCCTATGTTCTGCCCGTTTCGGGCGTGGCTACTCTCTCGGGGAGATGAAATGCCGTGTACTGGAGTTATGTCACAATAAAAAAGCCCGGGCGGTGAACCCGGGCTTTCGTGAGCACTTTCGGTCTGGGAAGACTTAGGCCGAGGCGGCCAGCGCTTCCTGATCCGCCGACAGGGCTACCACCCAATCGACTTCCCGAATCTCCATGTTGGTACCCAACTTGAGGGGGATCCGGATCTTGCCGATGCGGCGACTCTTGGGATCCAGGAGGATCTTGTGAGAGAAGCCAAAGAGCATCGTCGGGATCATCGCGTTCAGTTCTTCCTTCACCTTGCCATCCATGGACTGAATATTCTCCACCGTGGAGAATTTCCCCATAAACGGTATGATGACTTTCCGGACGCGGCCCATGGCGATCTGGACGATGGCAACCGTCGAGAGACGATCCCAGTCCGAGCCGTAGGCAGCCAGCGTTGGTCCATCTGCCAGCCGAACTCCGTTGCCGGAGGGGGTGGCGATGGCAATGCGGCTTTCAGTCAGCGCATCCGCTTGAGATTTCCCTTGGTGAATACCGGAGGAAATCGTGTGACCGTATTTATAGCGTAACGCACGCACATTCGGGATGTTGTCCACGTAGATGGTCTTGTCTCCCGGCAGGCTGGCGTAGTAGCTCGCCACGGCGGTCTCTGCAGTCCCGGCATAGGTGGTCCCGTTGCGGCTGAAGATCACTTCAGCGTCCACGGCAACCATCCACGGGTTGGCAAAGTCTTGCAGCACGTTGGCAGCGCGGAGGGCGTCATCCTGATCCGGGGTGGTCAGGGCCAACGCGCGGTTCGCGATATCAGCCTTGGTGACCCGGTCGTTCATTCCACTGCCATGCAACGGAGTGAAGCCGATGAAGCCCACGGCCGTTGTGGCACCGCGTGCGTTGTATTTGTTCAGGAAATTGCTCATCTGGAGATGATACTCTGCGTTCTTCTCCACGGGCAATCCGGTCTGGAGGCTGTATCCGGTTTTGGTTTCATCCAGATAGGCTCCAGGAACCACGACGACTTCGATCTGGGAGCCGTACAGGGCATCGTAGGCTTCCGTCAATTCGTCATAGAGCTGTTCTTTGGTGAGCGTGGTGCCGTTGGTCCCGCCGCTGAGTGCGACCGTTCCAGCTTTCGGAAAGCCCGACACGTACTGGTAGTTGATACCGATGATGGCGCCGTGGCTGTCAATCGCCGCTCCGCCGGATCCGGGTTGCGCGTTGCGTCCCAGGATCTTCAGTTTGCCGGTGTTCTTGTCGACCACCGTCAGGTTCGTTCCCAGTTCATACTGGCGGATCGTGGCATACCGGACCACCAGGTTGGCTGGTAACGGCGCACCAAACAGAATCTCGTTACCACGCACGAAATACTGATCAATGGTCGGTGCCGCTTCCAGGCTGGAGAGGGTGGCATGTTCCGTCAGTTCGGTCCGGCACGAATCAAAGGAGATCCGCATATCGCCGCCGTCATACTGATCACCGGGGCCTGCACCAGTAAAGGTCAGGGTCACGGTGCCATCGGCCCAGGCCAGTTCGAATGGCGTGTTCACCGGATCAACAACATCCCAGTCATTCACGCCTCCGCCGGCCGGACGGATTTCCAGTTGCACGTCATAGTCGATCCCGTTCACCGTATACGAGGTCTTCCCGGCGAAGGTCGCCAGGGCGGTTCCATCGTATCCACCAAACGCTTTCGTGTCAGCGAAGTCAGTGGCCGGATCACCGAGATCGGTGGTTCCGACAGAGAAAGGCGCCTCAAACTGATAGGCGGTCTGGACTTTGTCGTAGGCACCAATGCCCTCGTTCCGGTACTGGAGGTATCCCTCAGAGACCACCGTGGCATCCGCTCCCTGCGCTTTGGACAACAGAATGTTGTCGGCGACGGGCAAGGCGGCGTCCGGGGTCATGTTCAGCAGGGTGTTAAACCGCAGGTCATTTTTCCCGTCTTTGGGGAGCTGGTTGGTGCGAACTTTGTTCGTCCCTTTGGTGTAGAGCACCTCAACGCCGGAGTCGGCGACGGCATAGACCTGGTTGACTTTGACAATCGGCGCGAAGTGGCCGGTCCCAATGTTCAGGGCATCTTCCACCGGGAGGTTTTCCGCCCCGTTCAGATACTTGTCTCCGTTGATGAAGTAGTCGCCGGATTCAATCGCGGAGAGATCGATGACCGTTTCCGTGTCTGATGCATCGATGAACGAGGTACTGTCTGTCACCTCAAGTTCAAAATGCTGCAGATGGACCGGCAGGCTGGCGGAGAGAATCCCGCGCAGGTTGGTATCGGCGTTGATCGCGTCCACCAGTTCTGCGGCGTTATGAATACTGACCAGCCCGTTGTTGGGGTTGGACAGGTCATAGGCAAATTCGGAGAACTTGCTGCTCTTGGGATTGTAAATCTTGATCACTTTCCGGGCGCTCTCGTTCGAGAACGAAACCATATTGTAGATGGCGCTGGGATGCAGGGCAGTCAAAACGACGACCGCGTTCCCGTTCTCATCCTGAATCTGGATCTCGGCTCGATTGGCGACCCGTTCCCCGATGCGCAGTCCGGAGACGAAGTGAGCGCGATCACTGCCCTCTTGGGCACCGACGGCTTCTTCAATCCCCCGATACAGCGTCCCGGATGCTCCGTACACTGACGCAGCTTCGGCCAGATCAGCGACGGTGACCAATTCGTACATTGGTCCGTCCTCTGCTGTCCCAATCACCACCAGGTGGCGATTCAGCTGATTGTCAATGGCGGGGCGTTCCAGGTTGCCATCGGTAAATTGTGTTTTTAATCTGTCTAACATATACGTTTGCTCCTATCCTGTAATGGATTCCACGTCAACGGTTATCTCTTCGATCAGATCATGCTTTGAGGCGGTATACTCTTCCAGTAGAACAGTATACTCCAGCGTCCGGGTCTGCAGTTTGTTGTTAATCTTGAGCAGCTCCCGGTCGCGTAACCGCTGAGAGAACCGCACCTGCTGTGAACCGAATCGCCCACCGTAGGTTTGCATGAATGTAAACAGCCATTGTGCAATCTCCTCCGCCTCGTAGGCTGTGTGCGCCCAGACATCAAAGCGCAACCAGGCAAAGAGGTTTTGGATTTTCAGTTTCCAGCGGTTGCCTTCTTCGTCAAACACCTCCGTGCTGCGTAAGCGCGGTTTCGCCTCCCGGAAGTCGCCAGAGTCCGGATTACGATTGGGTTTGCCGGTGTTCGCCGGAACCATGTTCGCCACATCCCATGTCACCGCGTTTTCAAAACGCCTGGCGCCATCGGGAGGGAGTTTTTCGCTGAGATACTCGGGGTAGGCCGGATCAAATCGCAAGCCCGGCCGTGCCACGTGTAACGTGCGTTCCATGTTGGCAATAAAACCGTAAAGATCAATGCCGGCAAGGGTGTCCACGTTTAATGACACCGCTTCCCGCTTGAGGGACAGCGAGAGATCCTTTTCCCCGGACAAGTCGAAATACTTTACGTTCGCCATGATACCTTAGTATGGTCCAAAGTGGGGTTCAGCGAAGACGGTGTAGAAAGCGATCTGTCCGCCGTCTGCGCGTTTCTTGTCTAAATCCACAACCCGGTACGCCTGCTCGTGCTTGGCGTACAAAGCTTCGTTCTCGGTGTGTGGTTCTCCTTGTAACTCCACGATAATATCCCCGCGCTTCGGAGTATCGTTCGCGTGGAGGAAGAACTTGGTCGCCTCCACCTCCAGGCCATTGGTTCCTCCGGAGGATACCGGATCGTGTCGTGCAAGGATAATCTCGTCGGTATAGGTATATCGTCCGCCGCCGACCCCTTCCTGGGTCACCGGATTGAAAAACCGGGAATGTTCATCCTGGTTGTACCGCCGGTAGACCATAAAGTGGCCGTACTCTTCCACAAAGGCGTCGAAGTTGGCGCGGACATCGTGCACCGCCCGTGTTTGTCCCCAGAGCCGGCGCTGGCTCATGACCGTCTCCGCTGATCACGGATATCACGGTTGGCCCAGCTGGTCCGGTAGGGATCCGGCGGACCGTAGGTATTCTCACGCCCCACGGTCCCCTGACGCGGCGTCATCGCCACCTCGGCATAGCCGGGATTCGTCAGCGGCATCGCACGGGAATCGCCGTGGCGGAGCCGGTAGGCCAGTGCGGTGACCAGTGAGGTCAGTTCTTCATAGTCATATTGGATCATCTTCCCGGTGCCGGTCTGGCGGGTAATAGAGAAATCGCCCAGGCGTTTGGATGATTCATTGGCCACCTGGGTCTGCCGGATCTGGCCCTTGATTAAATCGGCCACGGTTTTGATCCGGACATATTCGGTTGCGTAATATGGAGTCTCAGCCGGCCAGGCACGTCCGCCGCCGGTCCAGATCTGCCGGGCAGTCAGGCTGTTTTGCCAGATCATCACGGCCATGGCATATTCATCAAATTGGTTGGCCAACGGTCCCAGGTCGGCTTCCACGTGCCCCACGGTTGTGAAGTACGGGGTCAGTGGTCCCAGGAATGTGGTTTCCGGCAGGGTGACATTCTCGTCGATCTGCAGGCTGACGGTATAGAGCCGGTTCGGCTGAAAGGCCAGGTGTCCTGTATGGGATGGCAGGTCATAGTCTGTGGCCAGGATGGCGGTCTCGGCATAGTCTCCGCTCTGCGGAAACGCCAGACGGCTCTCCTGGGTTGAGGTCAATTCGTGGTCCACCGGAGCAGTGATCGTTACCTGCCCGCCGGCCACATCCATCGACGCCAGGTCCGCCCACGGGATTTCCGGAACGGGATCGCCCAGCGGAGAGACCGCCTCAACGTGCAGAGTGATATCTCCCAGAGCCACCGCCTCGCTGAGCAGAAACGTGACCCGGGCCCTGTCCTGGTTGACCGCGCCGTGATACGGGGTGACCTTGAGCGTCTGGATTTTCCGGACATTCCCGGCCTCGGCACTGAGCGGTGCCGCGTCCGGGGTCCCGTTATCGGTCACGCCGGTGGTGAAGGTCACCATCATCGACGTGTTCATATAGGTCTCGTCAAGACCGTTGATACCGGCTTTCCCACCAGAGAGGAAGAGGGTGTAGTCTGTTTCAGGCCGGAGGGGTACTGTGGGTTGGAAAGCCAGTATATTGCGGTCAATGAGAACCGCCTCTCCGTCCACCGCTTCCATCTCCTGGTTCGGGAGCAGGTAACTCAGCGTTACCGTCAGGGCGCCCTCGACGGTTTCCCGGTTCAGGTCCTGATCAAAGGTGACCTGAATCGGGGTATCGACCGGAATCCGGGTAGCCCGGTTGGCCGGTGTATGGTCGGTTATAGAGAGGTATTTCATCGGATTACGGGATCAGAATCTGTGTCGGTTCCTCGGTCTCGTCGGCTTCCATGTCTTCCATGGAAGTAATCTTGGAGACACCCAGGGTATTCCAGCTGGATCCCAGGTTCTTTAAGAGACCCTCGATAGCAGAGATGACGCTGTCGCGGGGATGGCTGGAGGGATTGTATCCCTTGAGTTCGCAGTAATGCATTTCCTGGAGAAACGCGACGGCGTCCTCCTGCTGCATGCCACCAATATAGCCGGGGAGTTCCTTGACGGTTTGTTTGTTATTGCGTTGGGTGAGAAACTCCATCGCCTTGGTTTCGGCGTGCTGCAGTTTCAGGTTGTGGTTGGAGAAGCTGGGCTCGGTCGGGATCCGGCGGTTGGCTTTCACCTCTTCATTATCCAGGTCCGTCCAGACCAGTTTCTTGCGCTTCCGTTCTGCAATGGTTTGGGATTCCAGTTCCTTGTGAAAGGTCTTGGGGGTGTCCGTGACTGCCAGCACATCGCGCTTAATGGCATTCACAACATCGGTGCGTGCGCTGGTCGGCACATCGCTTTCCGGGAGGTAACAATTCTCTGGCTGGAACTGATCCAAATGGAGTGCCCCGTCGGTGCTTTCCCAGAGTTTCCCGGTTTTCAGGATGATATAACGGGGTTTCTTCCGCTTCACTTGTGGTTTGGCTTTTGCCATACTGAACCCTCTCTGTGGTAGAAAACGGACAGGAGCCGTCATCGACCCCTGTCCGCTGTTGATCATCTATTGGCCGTTACGCCATCAGACCTTACAGTCCGAGGTCGTAATTGCCGGAGGTCGGTGACAGTGTCGCTTGGTTGACATTGTCGAAGACGTAGTTCCGTGCAACAACCACGTCGCGAGCAATACCGACACCTTTCCCTTGCTCCAGAATCGCCATACCCCATTTTTCACGGAGTTTCATGGCGCGGATGTCCCGTTCCGGGTCATTCCATTCATCCTGGTGGATGCCCTCTTTGGTCAGGAGGATTCCTGCCCGTGAGGAGTCGGCCATAATGATATCCGTGGTTGGGTGGTCACTCTTGTTTGCAGCTGGCGTGTAGTTGACCAGCGGAGTCACGAGGACCTTCAGTGGTGACGGGAGGTACTTCGGTGCGATGTTGAATGTCGCGCCTAACGGGTTGAGCTGGGTCGTCCATGGGGAGTTACCAGCCACCTTGTTCGGGTCACCAGTGGGGTTACCAGTGGCGGTGGTTCTGGTGCCGTAGCCACCGAGGGTGGTTCCGTATGCACCGGCTGCACTGCCATTGGGTTGGCTGTTGGTTGCCAGGGTGGCACCCTGTATGATGATTTCCCGGGTTTCCGGATCGGACATAAAGATCCGCCAGGCCAGGGGGTTCATCACTAAGGTGTCTGGGGAGAATCCCCGGAGCTGCATATGCACGTACATATCGAACAGGTTGTCCACAGTCATGGAGCCGTTCGGATTGCCGTCAATACCGCGTCCGGTACAGATTCCGTATTCAGACTCATCCGGCACGGCGTTGTCGAATATGGTACCACCCATATCGTTCAACAGCCGGATGCTGCTGGCTTCGCGATGGCGTGCAAAGGCCTTGCCGCTCATCCGGAGGAACATACCGAAGACATCAAACATGTTGTTGTCCACGACTTCCTCGGTGACAGCGATCTTGAGACCGTGCTTTTTCACGCCAACCTGCACCATCTGGCCTTCCCCGTAGTTGAACTCAACTTCCGGGTACTCAGAGCCTTCAGGCACTTCGGCCACGTGGAAGGCGCCCAGGCTGCCAATCTCAATCGATCGGCCGGGACCTTCATACCGGATCTCCTGGAAGAGATTCGGCGTGACCAGCAGTTCTGGTTCAATGGCTTCCCGGACGATACGGTTGATCGTTTCGGGAATAAAACGAGTGAAATCCTTCGATGAGAAGAAATCATTCATCTGAGGGACTTTACTCATTGCGGAGGGGAGCTGGAACAGATCCCGGAAGTCCAACTGGACAATGTGTCTGTCCTGGGTCGGCAGACCGGTGATACCATTGTTTGTCATGGCATCGTGGATCATTCCTTTCACCCCGTCGACTTTGGTGTTCGCTTGGGATATAACTTTCATCATCACCTCAATAGTCTGTACGCATCGGGGCTTCTCGCGGAAGTCGGTCCGTGCTAAACTCGGTTGGTTACTTTATGGACAGTTGAACCTTGGCGAATCCAAGTGCACCAGCCTGTACCATCTCTTTGATGTGTTTCGCTTCATCGCGACCATCATTGATGGCATAACCTGATCCCTGGATCAGCTTGCGGGCAAACTGATAGAGACGCTCTGGGATACCTTCGGTTTTTGTACCAGTCACCCGGTGATCGCTGTCGAATCCGTCAACCAATTCCAACAGGTCTTTCGGATGCCGCGTATCAATACCCACGATCCGGCCAACAGTCTGGGCGGTTCTTGGGCTGTCCAGGGTGATGTCCACATCAGCGTCAAGCGCTTTTGCGCCCTGCGGGATGTAGTTGCCAAAAGCGTCGGAGCGGAGCAACTGTCCTGACATACCAGCCATGTTTGCGGCTTCGGAATCGAAGTACACAAAGGAGTGGTAGGCTTCCACGCTGCGGTAACCGCCATCGGCTGTCGGATCCAGCGCACCAGCGCCTGCACCGAGTTTGTAGCCGGATTTGACATCGGCGGCGTCCACAAAGGAACTGACACCGAATTCGCTGTTCAGGATGCCGTAATCGACAAAGGGGAGATACATATATCCCCACGCCTGGACCGCGTAGTTCGTCCACAGTTCATAGTTGAGAAACTGGCCACGAATGTCCTGATAGACATCGTACATGCTGACGCCAATGGGGGCATTGGCTGGGAGGACGTACGTACCGCCATCAGACACTGCACCGCCGCCATTCATATCGGGGACGTAAGCCCGGACATCATCCAGGTCATACGTGATGGTCCGGTCGAACCCACCGTTGGATGGGACAATCAGCCCGGCAACCGACCGACTGTATCCGTAATACGATCCGTCGCTGTTCACGACTAACGGTGTCTGGTCAATGGCACTGTTTGTACCGGTAGGCAGGTCACCACTCTCTTCCGGGAGATCCAACCGCAGGGGTTGGCCCGTAACATGATTGGCAACGGTAATGGCCGAACATACACGACCTTTAGGAATCACCACCCATTGTTCCGTGGTCCGGTCCTGAAACTTGACGTCCAGGTTCCGGAGAGGAATCATAGGAAAGTGTGGTGCTTTGCCGTCACCTTGGATGACGTTTTCGCGCAGCGGACTCAGTTTCGTGCGATCGGGGTTTGAACGGATCGGACGGTGACGACTGACTCCACTATCGAAGGATAATCTGTTGTTCATATCCTGTTACCTCTGTTTAATTTGCATCTTGGATTGAAATACCGTGAGCAAGGCTTACTCTTACTTGTCTTCGGTATTGAAAATCATCGTGACGGCATCGTTGACGTCTTTCAGCGGGGCCTGTGCAGGTGTGTCCTCTTCCCCGTCTTTCTTGTCGTCTTTTGTCTCCGCCGTCGGGGCGGTTTTACCATCCTCGACCGTTGTCTCCTGCTTCACACCTTGGGTGGGGGCATCGGACAGGGCGGTGAGTTCCGTCTTGAAATCAGACCAGGTATCTTTCAAAGATTCCAGTTTGCGCTGTTGCAGTTTCTCGCGATAGGCTTTCACGGAATCTTCGGTCTGTTCCACGCTGATCTGTGGTTTCTTGAGTTTCACTGCGGCGCCGACGATGTTGTCGATGAGCAGTGCTGTCAGGTCGGTAGAGAGTGAATCAGAAAGTTGATCACTCGCCTGCAGTTGGTCTTTGGTCTGCTGGAGATCTTTCTCCAATGTCACATTCGTGGTCTCCAGCTCCGTGTTCTTGTCTTGCAGAGCCTTGGTCGCAGTTGCGACTTCCGTTTGAATGTGATCCTGGAGTTGGGGGTCTTTCAGCATCTCTTGGGTGAACTTCATGCTGGCTCCTTCATCACTGAGCGCTGCAGCCACCGTGTGTAGGGTGTCCGTCAGCGCTGTTTTGGTCTGTTCTTGTAGTCCGTCTGCAAGCGCGATCATCCGCTCCAGACGCTCGACCGCTACTCCAGGATTTGCGCTATCCCGGAGTATTCCTTTGAGTATCTTGGCGACTTGTGTGGGTAGTTGCATCTATGCTGTCCCTTACTGTAGTTGTGTCATACGGGGTATTGCACGCCGCGCATGTAATCGGAAAGACCTTCTAAGAGGTCAAAGGTGTGGATGATCTCGTGGACCTCGTCTTCATCAACCGCCAGGTTCTGTGTCTTGGCCTGGTCGATGAGGAGGGTGGTGAGTTCATGGGCAACTTGCCTGTCGGCGATGTCGATCTGGCCGAATGCCCGGAGGGCAGCCACGACGGCTTCCGGTGAGTCCAACAGGGCTTTCAACTCTGTAACCGTTGACACCACTGGCGTCTCGGATGTGGGTTCCTGAGCGGTACCGTCGGACAGGTCGCCTGCTTCCGCGATATCCTGGAAAGTGCGTACCTTGGTGAGGAAGGTGGGGAGTATCTCAGAGAGACCGTCGGAGAGGTTGGGCTCGGGGGCGGTATCGCCCGGGGTGAGGTTCACCGATCGGGTTGTGTCGCACAGATGCCCACCCTGATCCAGATAGAGTGGGAGCAGCGCATCGGCCGTGGTGTCCTGCTTCCGCTGATCCCGGTCCGTCACCAGCGAGGCCCAGAGTTCCGGATTGGCGACCTGGTCCGGAATATCGTCCCGGCCCTGCCAGTCGGTCTGGAGCTGGAGCATCTCCTGGCCGCGCGGGATCCAGAGATGACTGTCACTCATGATCCAGGCCCGTGTCCCTGCCGGGGCGTTGGGGTCCTGGAAGGCGCTGGACTGGTCAATGGTCTCCTGCTCTGGTAACTGCAGGCTATCAGTGGTCTCCCACTCCACGACCCCGGCAAACTCTTTGCCGTCATTATCCGCCGGAACGTTGACGAAGCTGCCTTCGATATATTCGATGCCGTCCACGATCCAGTAACAGAGCGTCTGGTTGGCATCCCGTTCCGCCGGCTTGTAATTGTGCAGCGCATCGTTGGTCTCTTCCGGGTCGTAATAGACACCCCGGATGTGACCACACCACCGGTCAGAGCTCATCAGATCGGTGCCGCAGATAGAACAGGTAACACTCTGGGTGGCTTTCTGTCCCACCGAGACGGTGAGATACCGGCCGTCGACCACCCGCTCGATCGCATCCATGTCCGTAATCCGGACGGCGGTCTGGACGTGACCCTGGTTGCTGTCCCCAAAGAATCGTGCCTGCTGGACCCGACCGACCGGATCAGAGTCCCGGTAATGGTTCAGGATCCACGGTTTGGCATACGGTTTGGTCCAGGTCGGTGTCCCGCTCCGCATCGAGTCCGGGTTGTAGTAGTAAAAGTTGCGGTTGATATACCCGCCGTGTGAGGCATCGATCGTGGCGATGATCGCCTTGGCATTGGGGTCGTAGGTTTCTTTGATCTGTTTGGATTGCTCATCCGTAAAGGTCATGGTGTATGGTGAATCGTAGAGTATCATTCTAATCGTCCTGTCTCGTCATTGGGTTGGCGGTCTTTCGCGTTGGCAAGGGCCCCGCAGCGGGGGCATTTCCGTTCGAAGTCGGTTCCCGGGAGCACCCGGCCAAGCAGTTTATTGCAGGTAATGTCTTTGCCGAACTTCTCGGAACGCTTGTCGTCTCTGCCCTGACACCGGAACTCATAGAGGCGCATCGGGACGACATTTCCATGAGACCGCAGAGCCTTGCAGGTGCTGTCAGTACATTTGATTTCAAAGAACCACGGGTCGTCTTGTATGGCATAGACGCCCAGGAGAGAAAAACAACCGTAACACCGAAACTCAAAGCGCCGGGTGCCGTCCGCACGTGGCTCGATTTCCTGGTGATATTTCTTGAGGGCATGGCTTTCCATGATCAGTCTCTGTCGTTGGGGGTGGAGGTATAATGCTGCACGACATTAAACACGCCGTTGACTGCTTCCTGCAGCGTGGGCGGCTGTTTAGTTTCGCGCATCACCTGATTGCGGATACCGGTAATGAGCCGGTGCTTCACCGCATCAGCCAGCGGGGCATTCTTAATCTCTTCGAAGACGTGCGTGGGGCGGTTCTGCTTGAGGCTGTCTTCCCAGACCTGCTGGAAGACCCCGGCCGCATCTTTGGCCTGTTTGGGTTTTGCAGACTTGCCGTGTTGGTTCGCGGGCGTGGTCTGATTTGACGCCGTGTTCTGTGCGCTGTCACCGGTGGGGGCCGGCCCGGCCTCTGCCAGCGGGATCTGCACGAGGTTGAGGTACATATTGGCCCACTCGGCATCGGCGAGGATGTCGCGCCCAATCATGCCGCGGAGTTCATCGTGCGTTATCCCGTTGCTGAGAAAGAGTTGCAGCGCATGGGATTCCTGCAGCACCTTGTTATGCAGATCGATCTCCGGGACGTGAAAATGGACCATGTTCTCTTCGGTCAGGGTGTGTTCGGTGTAGCCGGCCTCATACAGGAGTTCCCGGATGATATGAAACTCAATCGCCATCTTGACGATTTGCTGAAACTTGATGGTGGTGTTCTGAAATTCACTCGCCATACTGTTGGCGGTATTCCGGTTGGCGGTATCCCCCTCACCCATCTGGACACCGGAGAGGCCGAGGCCTCCGCGAATCCGTCCCGTCCAGTATTGGAGGTACGGCTGCAGATCCAGAATGTTGTCACCGGACGCCAGGTTCTCGATCTTGACCCGGCTGTTGGTAATCAGCATCGAGTCCGGGGAGAGGCTGTTGATGTAGTCGGCTACAGTATCGATCTCGGTCTGGGTTCCGGGGCGTCCGTCTTCCCCGATCCGTGCGTGGTAGCGGGGAACGGAGTGTTTGATGGCCTGGAGGATCGCCAGCTCTTCGGTCTCCCGGAGGGCGCGGATATCGGACAGGACCGGAATAGCCATCGGCATGGCAAAGAAGTATTTCGGGGAGGTGGCGGTGCGATCCTTGGAATGAAAGACGTTGTAGGAGGGCCACTCGGGATTGGTCGTGGACGAGGAGGCGATGGAGGGCATCCACCGGTTGGTGATCTGTTTCCAGCGCCGCACATTGCCGTACTGGTCCCGGTCCACCCACATCGTTGAGGGGTCCACGGCCTGGTAGGCGGCCACGGGATAGCGGGTCTTCCCGTCAAAGGTGGTCCGGATCTTCCCACCGGAGGCTTTGTTCTTTCGGATCTTAATGGCGATGAGATTCCCGTAAGCCACCAGGGACTCCGAGAGATCGGTAATGAGGTCCTGGAACGGCTGACTGGTGACAACTTCCATCTGCTGGAAACGCCGCTTGACATATTTGACGGTGTCCGGATTCTTGCCGACCAGTTCGAACCCGTACTTCCACATCTGTTCCACGTACTTTTCCACCGCCCGGCGCAGGTGGGACTCGTTCGTCATATTGCGGTCGACCTCAGAGAAGTCCCACTCCGGAGGTTCAAAGTGGCCGCGGGACACGCCGGTGGAGAGTTGCTGAACAATGTTGCTGATTCGGGATGAGACCGGACTCAGGGAAATCACCCGGGCACCCGAGGCCGTCCGGGCATCTTGAAACAGCGGAAGGTTGGCCGGGATGTCACCGGCGGTCCCGTCAGCCTGTCGCTGGGCCAGGTAAGTGGCCGCGATCTGGCGCAGCCGGTCATCGACGGCCGGTTTCTGCAGTCCGAGTCGTTGTAGAAAACTCACAATAGCTCCAAATCAGTCAGAATCTCCATTACCTCAGTCATGTCACGCTGGGAGAGCCCCTCGGCGCAGCGGCCTAATCGGGACGCCCGCACCTGGTCTTTCGCGATATCGCTTGGGATCCCGAGCCGGTTAATGAGAAACCGCTCCGTCTCCGCAGGCGTAGCCGGGTTGAAGAGCTGTTGGGGGTTAAAGAGGTCTTCACTCCCAAGGGCAGAAGACTGGTCGCGGATGGTTGACTTCAGGGCATCCACTGACGGATCAATCCCGGCGTACGGCCAGGGGTCCTGACTCCCGCCCTGGGGGTGATCGGTCCGGTCCTGGTTCTGGTGGGGATCGTTGGGGTCCACAACGGTCACGGGACCGTCCGGGCTGTCAGCGCCCTGAATACCGGAGGCCTTGATGCCCGGTCCCACAGAGATACCGCTGTCCGTTGAGGTGGTATCCGCGGCGGAAAGATCCGAGTCGGACTGCTCCGGTAACGCACAGAGCTCGTACTGATCCACGGCAATGAGTAACTGGTCAATGATATACAACAGGTTGCGGAGGGCCGTATTCCACGCCAGACCGTCCAGATACTTGCGCAGTTTGGATTCGGCCCCGAGGGTGATGACGGTGCGGTACTCCATCTGTGGGATCATATCTTTGAGTTTCCGGAAGTAGCCGGTCGGTTTGAACAGCCAGCGCACCACCAGGGCGATCAAGTTGCCCAGTTGGAAACACTCGGCCAGGGGCCGGTATTTGTTGACCATGGCGATGAGGAACCGGTAGGTCGTCGTCTTCAGGACCGAGACCACCGCAAAGAGGATGCTGAAGATGGTGTCGACGACCAGATCGATGAGCAGCTTGCCGAAGTTCAGAAAGAGATCTTCCCAACTGACTTTAATGCTCCGGACGCCGTCGTTGAGCATCATCGTCAGGAGGAGCCTGAGCGATACCAGCGGACTGAGGAGGCTCTTGCGCCAGTCATCGGCGCGGCTCAGGAAGTCGGTGTGGCTGTCGAAGTGCAGTTCCTCGGACTTTTCCGCCAGGAACTTTGACTCCTCGGACAGGGTCCGGATCAGACAGCACGCCACGTAGCCGATGCTGGTATTATTCCATTCCTCCAGCATGGTGATGGCGGTCTGGATATGCTGGGCCAGTTGATGCTGCTTGAGGGACTCCAGGTAATATTTCACCTGCACGTCATCCGGAAGATCACGCACGCCCTCACCATAGACCGAGACCCACTCCTCTATCTTGGCGTCGAAGTCCGTCTGATTATAGAGTTCCTTGCGGATCTCACCCTCGAACGCCCCTTCGATCTGGGCATAAAACTGCCGCGCCGTCGCATCGTCACTATAGGATTTGTCCTGGGGTGGGTTGCGGAGATCCTGCAAGAACCTTCGCCAGAATTTAGTCGTGCCCATGGCCATCTTATTTCGTTCTCCTGGTATGGTTAAAACCGTTCACATTGCGCATGGACAGGCGGGAATTACGCCGTCGTGTCGACAGGCTGAACGGTCCGGTATTTTCACTTTCCGGTGGATCGCCGCCGGGATGATTACCCCAGTCATGCACCTGGCGCCCATCCGGTCCGGTGGTGTGCTGAACCTGCTGGTGCTGTTGCATCTGCCGGTGTTGGCGGAGCAGTTTGGCGCTCACAATCGCCGGCTGGAGTATGCTGGGTGCGGTCCGGGCGGTACTCCCAGGCATCCAGTTCTGAAATTCCTCATTGAGCTGGCCGTAGCCGTACAGGGAGAGCAGCATGGCGTCCAGTTTGTGATCCACACCCGAGGTGCCGTAAATCTCGCCGGTGGCCCCGATACGCTCGATCTGGTACTGTCGCATCTGCCCGACCAGTTTGCGCTCGTCGTTCTCCACGATCTTGCGTTCTTCGGTCCCGTCCGGGAGCTCACCGACCACCCGGAACGCCGGAATGATCAGGTGCCGGTTCTCGACGACCCGCTGGGCCAGTTTGACCATATAGTTCTTCTTCTTGGCCGTGGAGGTTTCGTTGGTGGAGACATCGATGATCTCCTGCTTGGAGCCGAAATTGACCGATTCCATCTTCTCCAGCATCCCGTTCAGCCGCTTGGGAAGGGCTTTGCCTTCCACGTTGAAGCCCCGGTCAATACACTTGCGCAGGAGCTGATAATTGGTATAGCCGTGCCCGTAATCGAACGACGCATAATCCAGGCGGAACTTGCGCATGATCTCCAGGATCCAGTCCACGGCCTTGAGTTGGTCATAGTCTTCAGCGTCGATGGTGCCAGACCAGAACACCCGGAACTTCTTATGCTCCCGGCGCGTCTTGTTGGCGACCTTCTTACCGTGGTCGTCCAGCGCGTCCATGCTCCAGTAGGTCACGGTATCCGGTTCGTTGAGGTACTCCAGGATGATGGCCTGGACCCCATTTTGTGGTTCGTTCCAGTCCACCCCCAGCGAATAGAAGTTCTTGGAGTGCTGTTTCACGTCATCGTAGCCGTAGATCGCCAGAGAGGCGTCGATATCACTGTGCTTGAAGACCCCCTCGGCCTCCTCGCCAAACTCGGCGAGATACTCCCGGCTGAACTGTTGTTTGGTGGTGATTTCCCTGGCCAGCGCTTCCTGCTCCGGAGTCCATTCCGGGGAAGACGTGGAGGGAATATGGTGTTCGGAAAAGTTGTATTGCGGCCGGCTCTTGTAGGTGGAAATCCGCCAGAAGAACTCCCGGCGTCCGGTCGGCGTGGAACTCAGGACGACTTTGGTATCTTTGAACGAGGTCGCAATCGGCCAGATATCCGCCAGCAGCAGATCCTGATCGACGTAATCCGCCTCATCGATAATCAGCACATTGGCGCTGTTGTGTACCACGTATCCACCATAGGAGAGTTGGGTTTTCTCAAAGGCCTGGTAATCCAGTTCCCGCGGATGCATGGCGATAAAGTTGCGGTGTGGCGGCACATCCAGATCGTAGACGTGTGCCTCGCCGGCATACTGCCCCACGTCGTACGCCCGTGACCAGAGCCGCTGGCCGAAGACGTTGACCATGGCGACAAAGTCAGAGCCGTGTTCGTGGGTCCGGCGGGTTTTCAGGTTCCCCAAGGGGACCCAGCCATGCGGCGTCAAGACCGGATGCTCTTTGGTGCCGACCAGTTCCCTGGCGCTGGCGTTGTGGAGGTAGTGCACTTCGGCGTACCCGTTGTCGATCCGGGCACGGACTTCCGTTTTGACCGGCCGATGGGTTTCCATATCCAGCGTCACCACGATATCACCGGCTTCCACGTGCTCAATCGGTTTCCAGGAGCCATCCCCCATCCAGACCATGGTGCCCTCCACCAGACACTTGCCACGCACCGAGGGACTCGCCACCTGCCCGAAGATCACCGAGTCGTTCTTAAACCAGATCTCGTGCGGTTTCCGACGGGTTCTGGCCACGGAGTTCTTGATCAGCGGCGCATCGATTGCCATCCGGTGCATTAAATTGAAGAGGGTTTCGATCTGGCTGTCGTAGGCGGTCACCAGCATGACCTCTTTGTTCTTGGAGGTAAAGGCTTCGTAGAGCGCAATCGCACCCAGGGTCACGGTTTTCCCGGTATTATGCTGGACGATCCCGTCGTTCCCGATAAAGGATTCAGTGCCGGGAACATGCAGGTCGTAGGTCTGTACCGTGCCGAACGGACGGAGGCCGGTCACCGGCTCAAAGGTGAGTCCGTCGGACAGGTGGTCAAGGACGGCCACCCGCATCCCGGGCTCCAGGTGCTGGGCTTCGACCCAGTGCGTGCCGGTCCGGGTAGTGACCAGGAAGGGATGATCCATCGAGACGGTGGCCCGGCGAAACGCTCCAACCTCCACGCGCATGGTCGGTACCTTGCCGTTATCGCTGATATCCCAGTTGCTGGTATGCTGAATGGTGTGCTGCTCGGTCACCGTGTAGATTGGCTGCGGATTGGTAGGAAAGATGGCCCGGTCCAGTGCCTGCCGCTGCGCAAACAACTCGCCGGCCGACCGGTATCCGCCAGAGGTCATCACCTGATCGTGTTCCCACACGCAACGCCGTCCCATCCGGAGGACTTTTCGCCGGCTGAGGTCCGCCATGATATCCCACTGGTATGGACGAAGCACCAGCGGTTCGGATGGATTCATCGGCGACTGCAGCAGCGTTTCAGCGAACAGCGGCGGAGTGGTCAGGATCTCTCCGTAGGTCTGTTCGTCGATGCCGAGGCGGTCTAAAATGCTGTCGTTTTGCATAGAAATCCGTGTATGAGTTGTGTTCCGGTTACCGTCTGAATACAGGAAGTCCGCATGGGCCCTGCTGCCTGAGTCTCACGGAGACTAAAGAGCGCCCGGTCTGGCATGTCCGGTAGTGTGCGGGGCGTTATCATAGCAAGTAAGCGTGCGACTCCTTCCTGGTCGTCTATCTCTATAGAAGAGATGTCAAGGGTGTGGAGGGAGCGTTTCAGTAACGGCTGCGGACCGTTCACCGGAATCCCGAACAGAGAGAGGAGATACTGCAGGCGGTATTTGTCCTGGGTGGTACACCCGGGAAACTTGATGGAGGTACTGGTATTGTTATAGCGGCGATACCCGTACAGCTGCCGGAGGAAGTAACGGAGAAAGACCGCAATCTGCGAGAGCGGCAGCTGGGTTACGATCCACGGGATATAGGTCCGGTACGCATAGAACCTGTCCGGGACAAAGCTGCTGGTTGCCAGCATCTTCAGATCCATGTCGGACATGGTGCGATACCCGATGTGAGGCAAACCCAGGGGAGAGACTAACCGGAGTTCACCCACGGCGCCGTATTTAAAGGCCGTGGCCGGTATCCGTGACAGGTACAGCCACTCGTCAAACTGATTCAGCAGCCCGGTCTCCGGAGACAACACCAGGTCGGTATAGTGCCCGGTCCGGATCCAGGCCATGATATCGATGGGACCGGGAGTGATCTCGGCGATTTGCCGGACCCAGGTCATCCCGTTCCAGCCGAACGTTGTTACCTGCTGCCCTTCCAGGTCGATGAGGGGTCGCATGCCGTACTCGGCGGTCCAGATTTCAGTGAGGGGTGCACATTGCATAACTGGGGAATGGGGTGGGTGGTGACTAAAAAGAGAGGAAAGGTTACCGACGGTGCATGTAGACTGCCTCATTACCGTACAGGCGACTCGCCGGGTTCGACTTGGCGTTGTAAATCGCACTCAGTGCCCGCTGGCGTTCTGTGGCAGATCCAAACGTCTGGTAAGATGGAGGAAGCACGCCTGACCCGAGTTCCAGGGTCCGGTAGTCTTCCATGAAACGCATCAGTCGCTGGCCTCCGGAGATAACGCCTTCCTGAACATTGGCGCCCATCATCCGCAGCGGAATAGAAGCCAGATCAAGGTATCCGTAGCCGGCAATGGCTTTCCCGAGCAACGTACCCGCCCAGTGTTTCGTCAGGAAGCGCGGGGCGCCACCCGCTGCCTTTCGTAAGATCTGGAATCCTTCGTCTGCTGACCCGACGGCAATATGCTTGACCGTCAGATCTCCGGCTTCATTGTAATAGGACTGCCCGCCTACTCCGGCCAGGAACCGCGCGATACGGTTCGGCGCTCCCCCGTTCTCCTCGGTAAACTGCAGGAGTTGGGAGACGAGTTTCTCTGTATTTTCCTCGCCGGACTTCGTGAGTTTACGCACCAGCCGGTCTGCGTTAAAGTCGTTGCCCTGGATGATCCCGGCAATCTCTTTCCGGGTCGCGGAACTGACGTCAGACAGATCCATATACATGCGGTTGCCGGACATCGCATCCACGATCCCGGAGAGTCCCAGGGCCCTGGCGCGTGACAGCGCGGCCAGGCCAGGCGTATTCACACCACGGGCAGCCGCACGGGCGGCCGTTTCCACTCCGGAGAGGATGGCATTTCCAATAGAATAGTTATCCAGTGTGCTTTCACCGACGCCACGGAACAGGGTTTTGTAGCCCATGACGCCGCCAAACCCGACACCGCTTTTGCCGCCGGCCCAGGGATTACCCTGGATCAGTCCCATGGAGATACCGGTGGAGGGGGAAAGCGTAGCCAGACGGACGGTCGGGATCCCGAGGG
>Ga0102944_1000911_pt1 | contig 21078 bp, 19 predicted proteins | sample SalPonD_shore_MG_FD_78172 | JGI IMG/M metagenome (GOLD analysis project Ga0102944, IMG submission 78172) | Salt pond soil microbial communities from South San Francisco under conditions of wetland restoration - Salt Pond MetaG... | ecosystem: Environmental > Aquatic > Marine > Intertidal zone >...
AGTACACTTGCGAACCTACCGGGTGCCCCCAGACTGAAGGCAGAGGAGAAATGAGCAACCCAGGACCGTCGTGTCTATACAGTGCCAATGCCGGCTTCATCGAGGACCTCTATGAAGCCTTCCTCCAGGATCCGTCCGGCGTCGACCCGGAATGGCGTGATTATTTCCTGAAAATTCAAGAAGAAACAAAAGGTAACGGCAAGGACATCCCGCATGCCCCCGTCCGCCGCAGCTTCTACGAGGCGGCCCGGCGGCGACATGGACCCACGGCGCCCGCCACTGCCCCCGGTTCGGCGGTGGATCACCAGAAGCAGGTCTCGGTCCTGCAGCTCATCAACGCCCACCGCTTCCGCGGCCACCAGCAGGCCGATCTTGACCCCCTGAAACAGTACGAGCGGCCGCCGGTGGCGGAGCTGGAGCCGGCCTACCACGGCCTCACCGAGGCGGACATGGACCACACCTTCAACACCGGCTCCCTGTTCGCTCCCCGGGAACTGCCCCTGCGCGAGATCCTGGACATCGTCAAGTCCACCTACTGCGGCACCGTCGGCGCCGAGTACATGCATATCAACGAGACCGAGCAGAAGCGCTGGATCCAGCAGCGCCTGGAGGAGCCCCGCGCCCGGCCCGGCTTCAGCCTGGACAAGCGCCGCCGCATCTTCAACCGCATCGTGGCCGCCAATGCCCTGGAAGAGTATCTGCATACCAAATATGTCGGCCAGAAGCGCTTTTCCCTGGAAGGCGGTGAAAGCCTGATCCCCCTGCTGGACGAACTGGTCCAGGACAGCGGCAACCTGTCCATCCGCGAGGTGGTTATCGGCATGGCTCACCGCGGGCGGCTCAATGTGCTGGTCAACATCATCGGCAAGCTGCCCCACGAGCTGTTCGGGGAATTCGAGGGCAAGGCGGGTGAAACCTCCCAGTCCGGCGACGTGAAATACCACCTCGGCTATTCCTCCGACATCCAGACCGTCAAGGATCCGGTACACATCACCCTGGCCTTCAATCCCTCGCACCTGGAAATCATCGATCCGGTGGTGGAGGGATCGGTGCGCGCCCGCCAGGACCGCCGCCAGGATCGCAACCGCGACCAGGTGCTGCCCATCCTCATTCATGGCGACGCCGCCTTCGCCGGCCAGGGCGTGGTCATGGAAACCTTCCAGCTTTCGCAGACGCGCGGCTACTCCACCGGCGGCTCCGTGCACGTCATCGTCAACAACCAGATCGGGTTTACCACCAGTGATCCCCTGGATTCGCGCTCCACGCACTATTGCACCGACGTGGCCAAGCTGACCCAGGCGCCCATCTTCCATGTCAATGCCGACGATCCGGAGGCGGTGGTGTACATCGCCAAGCTGGCCCTGGATTTTCGCATGGAATTCAAGAAGGACGTCATCATCGACCTGATCTGTTACCGCAAGCACGGTCATTCGGAGGCCGACGAACCGGCGGCGACGCAGCCGATCATGTACCGGCATATCCGCAACCACCCCGGTGTCAGGAAGCTGTATACGGAGAGGCTCATCGCCGAGGGCGTGGTAACCGGTGAGGACGTCGATCACATCGAGCAGGAATATATCGACTCGCTGGAATCCAACCAGATCGTGGCCGGTCCCAAGGCGACCAACGTCAACATGAATCACCTGATCAATTACGAGCCGTTCAAGGGAACCACCTGGCGCACCGGGGCCGAGACCGCCATCAGCAAAGAGCAGGTACAGCGCCTGACCGCGGCCATCACCACCATACCGGAGCATTACAAGCTGCACCCGACGGTGAACAAGATCATTGAAAACCGCAAGAGCATGGGTGCCGGCGATACGCTCATGGACTGGGGCTATGCCGAAACCATGGCCTACGCCTCGCTGCTGGAAGAAGGCTACCCGGTGCGCATTTCCGGCCAGGACAGCGCCCGCGGCACCTTTTTTCATCGTCATGCCGTGATCCACAACCAGGAGGACGGCGACACCTGGCTGCCGCTGCAGCATATTCGCGAGGACCAGCCCTCGTTCCTGGTCATCAACTCCATCCTGTCGGAGGAAGCGATCCTGGGCTTCGAATACGGTTACTGCAGCGCCGAACCCAATGCCCTGGTCATCTGGGAAGCCCAGTTCGGCGACTTCGCCAACGGCGCCCAGGTGGTGATCGATCAGTTCATCAGCTCCAGCGAGGCCAAGTGGGGGCGCTACTGCGGACTGGCCGTGTTCCTGCCCCACGGCTATGACGGCCAGGGACCGGAGCACTCCTCTGCCCGCCTGGAGCGCTACCTGCAGTTGTGCGCCCAGGAGAACATGCAGGTGTGCGTGCCCAGCACGCCGTCACAGATGTTCCACATGCTGCGCCGGCAGGTCGTGCGGCCGTACCGCAAACCGCTTATCGTCATGAGCCCGAAAAGCCTGCTGCGCCACAAGCTGTCCGCCTCGCCCCTGGAGGAACTGACGGAGTGCGGATTCCGGCTGGTCATCGATGAGGTCGACGATCTCGAAAAAAACGAGATCACGCGCCTGCTCATGTGCACCGGCAAGGTCTACTACGATTTGCTCGAGGCCCGGCGCAAGAACGAGATCCGGAATATCGCCATTGCCCGCATCGAACAACTGTTCCCCTTCCCGCGGGACGAGGTCAAGGCGGTCATCAACAGCTATCCGAACCTGAAGGAAGTGGTGTGGGTGCAGGAGGAACCGAAGAACCAGGGAAGCTGGTACTACATGCAGTCCCGCGGCACCATGATCGGCTGCCTCAACGAAAAGCTCACTTTCGGCTACGCCGGCCGCTTCTATTCGGCCTCGCCCGCCGTCGGCTACATGAACCTGCACCTGCAGCAGCAGAAACAGCTGGTGGAAGACGCCCTGCAGCTGGACAAGGTCGAAGTCACCACCCACAGGAAAACAGCCTGAACGCGCCGGCAGGCACCCGGTGGAACGCCCGCTCCCGGAACCGTTCCGGAAGCACGGCGCCGGCCCATGATCAACAACAATAACTCGAGGAGAAGTCAGTGTTAGTCGATGTCAAAGTCCCGGTCCTGGCGGAATCCGTATCCGAAGCCACTCTGTTGAGCTGGCACAAGCAACCCGGTGATGCGGTCTCCCGCGGTGACAGCCTCATCGACATCGAGACCGACAAGGTGACCCTGGAAGTCTCCGCGACCAGCAACGGTGTCCTGGCCGAAATCATCAAGCAGGACGGCGAGGATGTGGAGAGCGACGAGGTTATCGCCCGCATCGATACCGAGGGCAAGGGTGCCGCCGCGGCGGGAAAACCCGCGCCTAAAAAAGAGGAAAAGGCTCCCGAACAGCAGTCCCTGGTGGAAGAAGCCGCTCCCGTGGCCGACCCCAGGCTCAGCCCGGCGGTACGCAACCTGCTGGAGGAGCACAACCTGGATGCCGGCAACATACCGGCCAGCGGCAAGGACGGCAGACTGATCAAGGAAGACGTGCTCAACTACCTGGAAGGGAAAAAGCAGGCCCCCGCCCCGAAGCAGGAAACAGCCGCGCCGCAGCCCGAAGCGAAAGCCGCCGCCCCCGAACCCGAAACCAGGGCAACTCCGGCCCCCGCCACCCCGCCACTGCCGCAGGGTGAACGCCCGGAGGAGCGTGTACCCATGACCCGCCTGCGCCGCCGCGCCGCCGAACGGCTGCTGTCGGCGCAGCACGAGAACGCCATCCTGACCACCTTCAACGAGGTCAACATGGCCCCGGTCATGGAACTGCGCAAACGCTACAAGGAAAAGTTCGAAGCCGGGCACGGCGTCAAACTGGGTTTCATGTCCTTCTTCACCAAGGCCGCGGTCGAGGCCCTGAAACGCTTCCCCATCGTCAATGCCTCGGTGGACGATCAGGATGTCATCTACCACGGCTATTTCGATATCGGCATGGCGGTCAGTTCACCACGCGGCCTGGTGGTACCGGTGATCCGTGATGCCGACCAGCTCTCGTTCGCCGAGATCGAGGCGCAGATCGTCGACTTCGGACTGCGCGCGCGCGACGCCAAGCTGACCATCGAGGACCTTACCGGCGGCACCTTCACCATTACCAACGGCGGCATCTTCGGATCGCTGCTGTCCACCCCCATCCTCAATCCGCCCCAGAGTGCCATCCTCGGGATGCACAAGATCCAGGAGCGGCCCATGGCGGAGAACGGCGAAGTGGTGGTACGTCCCATGATGTACCTGGCCCTGTCTTACGATCACCGCATCATCGACGGCCGCGACGCCGTGCAGTTCCTGGTCGCCATCAAGGAGCTGATCGAGGATCCGGCGCGCCTGCTCTTGCAAATCTGATTAGAACTTGCCCCAAAATTGATGAACAATTGGTTCTCGCAAAGGCGCAGAGACGCAAAGAAAAGCATTTGTGTTGTTGTTCTCCGCGTCTTGGCGTCTCTGCGAGATCCTTCATTTGTATGGGGGATGGTTCGGGATAAAAACTGATATTTTGTTAAATTTCGAGACGGATTCTACAAATAACAAGAAGCACCATGAAGAATTATGATGTTGTTGTCATAGGCGGGGGGCCGGGCGGCTACGTGGCCGCCATCCGCGCCGCCCAGCTCGGCCTGGCCACCGCCTGCGTGGAAAGCTGGCTGAACGAGGCAGGTGAACCCGCCCTGGGCGGCACCTGCCTGAACGTGGGCTGCATACCTTCCAAGGCCCTGCTGGATTCATCCCATCATTTCAGTTTCCTGAAAAACGACGCCGCCGCCCACGGTATCAATGCCTCCGGCGCCAGCATGGACGTGAACCGTATGATGGAGCGCAAGCGGACGGTGGTGAAAACACTGACCCAGGGGATCGCCGGCTTGTTCAAAAAGAACAAGGTGGCATGGCTCCAGGGCCGTGGTCGCCTGCTGCCGGACAAACAGGTCGAGGTCACGCCCGCCGGTCCCGACGGCGGTGAGGCCTACACGGTGGCGGCAAAAAACATCATCATCGCCACCGGCTCGGTGCCGACCCGCATCCCCCCGGCTCCCGTGGACAATGATCGCATCGTCGATTCCACCGGTGCGCTGGCCTTCAACGAAGTGCCGCGTACCCTGGGCATCATCGGCGCCGGTGTCATCGGCCTGGAACTGGGCAGCGTCTGGCGCCGCCTCGGTTCCGAGGTGATCATTCTCGAGGCCCTGAACGACTTCCTCGCCCCGGTGGACCGCCAGATCGCCAAAGAGGCGCAGAAAATCCTCGGCAAACAGGGACTGGACATCCGTCTCGGCGCCCGGGTCACCGGCACCGGATCCAACAACCGTCAGGTTACGGTGACCTACGAGGACAAGGACGGCAAACAGAATCTCAGCGTGGACCGTCTCATCGTGGCGGTGGGACGCGCGCCGAATACCGAAGGCCTGGGCGCCGCTGAGGCCGGGTTGCAACTGGACGAACGCGGATTCATCGAGGTGGATGCCGACTGCCGCACCAGCCTGGACGGCGTCTATGCCATCGGCGACGTGATCACCGGCCCGATGCTCGCCCACAAGGCCTCCGAAGAAGGCGTGGCCGTGGCCGAGCGCATCGCCGGCAAGGCCGGTCACGTCAACTACGCGACCATTCCCTGGGTTATCTATACCTGGCCGGAAATCGCCTGGGTGGGCAGAACCGAACAGGCCCTCAAGGCGGACGGCATCGAGTATCGCGCCGGCAGCTTCCCCTTCATCGCCAGCGGCCGGGCCCGGGCCATGGGCGACACCGGCGGCCTGGTCAAGATCCTCGGCGATGCCCGCAGCGATCGCATACTCGGCGTGCACATCCTCGGCCCCGGCGCGTCGGAACTCATCGCCGAGGCCGTCACCGCCATGGAGTTCGACGGCAGTACCGAGGATCTGGCCCGTACCATCCACGCCCACCCGACCCTGGCCGAGGCCGTGCACGAAGCGGCGCTGGCGGTGGACGGGCGTGCCATCCACTTCTGAAGCAACAAGCTACAAGCCACAAGCGACAAGAAGACAGCACGTTGTCATTCTGGCATTCAGGGGTTGCTAAGCCTGCGGGGCTGTCGGATAATTATATATAAAACAAATATATATAAATCATCAGGACCCTTTGTTCGGTCCAGGATTATGTAGCCGAGCTGTTTGGATTTTGCTAGTATGCTTGAGGGATTGTGCAGTGCAGCGACCGGATTGGGCGCCGCTGTAGCGGGACATGTGTCCGGATTTAACAAAAGTGTGACCATGCAAATTGATCTCAGCAACAGGACCGCTCTGGTGATCGGCGGTTGCAGCGACCTCGGTGCGGCCATCTGCCGGCAGCTGGCCCGATCCGGCGCGAAAGTGGCCGGCGATTACCAGGATGAAGAACAGGCCCGGCGCCTGCGCGAGACGCTGGCGGAGGAAGGCATCGAGGTGCATCTGTTCGCCGCCGACCTGTTGGACTTCTACAGCTGCGATGCCCTGGTCGCCGCCGTGGAAAAGGAACTGGGGCCCGTCGATATCATCATCAATGCCCCGGACTTCCACGATCCCGTAAATTTCTCGGACATGGACAAGGCGCAATGGGACCGGGTCCTGTCCGCCAACCTGGACAGTGTCTTTAACATCTGCCGCCAGATTGTCGAGGGCATGCACAGCCGCGGCTTCGGCCGCATCGTCAATGTCGCTTCCGGCCTCAGCCGCCGCGGTAAACCGGGGCACAGCCACTACGGGGCGGCCAAGATGGGACTGCACGGCTTTACCATGTCCCTGGCCCAGGAACTGGCCCGTTCGGGGGTTACCGTGAATACTGTCTCGCCGGGCCATATCGACTGTACCGCCTTGCAGTCCCTGTCCGAGAACGATCGCCGGGCGCTGATCGCGGACATACCGGCGGCCCGCCTGGGTAATGCCGAGGACGTTGCCAGCCTGGTGGACTTCCTGTGTTCGGAACAGGCCGGTTACATCACCGGCGCCGACATCGGCGTCAACGGCGGACAGTACATGCACTAGTCACGAATCACGGAACATAACTGCCATGCCCGATACCCGCACCATCAAGAAATACCCGAACCGCCGCCTGTATGATACGGAAATCAGCAAGTACATCACCCTGGAAGACGTAAAAAAGCTGGTGCTGGAAGGCGTAAACTTCCGCGTCGTGGATGTAAAGAGCGAGGAGGACCTGACCCGCAGCATCCTGCTGCAGATCATTGCCGACCAGGAACACAACGGCGAACCCATTTTCTCCACCCGCACCCTGACGCAGCTCATCCGCTTCTACGGCAATACCTACCAGTCCGTGTTCGCCGAATACCTGCAGAACAGCCTGGAAATCTTCGCCGAGCAGCAGAAGAAGTTCCAGCGCGGTTTCCAGAAGGCGGCCACCAGCAACCCGCTGACCGCCATGCAGGAGCTGACGGAGAGGAACCTGGAAATCTGGCGGGAGATGCAGGACAGCTTCCTCAAGGCCAGCGGCTTCAACCAGGATCACCAGAGCAATAACGATAACGACGAAGAAAGCTGACCGCTGCGGGCATCGGCTTTCCCTTCAACTCTACCGGGGGTGACTCATGTCTGACACCGACAGTTCCGCGACGTTTCCCAACCCCTTGTCCCACTGGTTCCAGGCCGTTGATATGGGCCTGCATTCCCTGAGCCAGTGGTTCGAACTGCACAGCGATGTCATGCACCGTATCAGCCGGCAGCAGAACAACGCTCTGGATGCCTACCTGGACAAGGTGACGGGCCAACCCGGTGAATCTTCCATACCGGTGCGGCGCAAACAGGTCAGGAACGGCCCGGCGCTGGTTACCGGCGGCATCGGCGGCCTGGGCACGGATATTTGCAGGCGGCTTGCCGCCGACGGCAACCTTCTCATCTCCACCTATCATCCGAAAGAGCAGGATGCAGCCGGGGCCTGGCGCCTGGCCCGCGAAAACGAAGGCATGATGGTAGAACTGTATGAATGCGACGTCACCGACTTCGACGCCTGCCGCGCCCTGGCCCGGACCATCGAGGAGCGCCACGGCCCCCTGGAGGTACTGATCAACTGCGCCGGCATCACCCGCGACGGCCTGTTCCGGAAAATGGAAGCGGGCAACTGGCACGCCGTGCTCGATACCAACCTGGACAGTGTCTTCAACGTCACCCGTCCCTTCATCGACGGCATGATCCGGAACGGCTTCGGCCGCATCATCAACATTTCCTCTGTCAACGGCCAGAAGGGCCAGTTCGGCCAGACCAACTACGCCGCCGCCAAGGCCGGCATGATCGGATTCACCCGCTCCCTGGCCCTGGAACTGGCCAGGACCGGCGTCACCGTCAACTGCATCTGCCCGGGCTACGTGGCCACCAGCATGGTGGAAGCCATCCGCGAAGACATCCTGCAGGGGATCATCGACCAGATACCCATGGGCCGCCTGGCCCGGCCGGCGGAAATCGCCGACGCCGTGGCCTTCCTGGCGGATCGCAAGAGCGCCTATATTACCGGGACGGAGCTGGCCGTTAACGGGGGACTCTGGCTGGGGTAATTAACCGTGAGGTGTGAGGGGTAACAGATTTCTGACATCTGACTCCCGATGCCAGACACAGGACGCCGGATTCTTTGGAAACATCATCATTCCTGGCTTAATCCGGGTTCCAGTAAAAAAGGCCGCCCTCCCGGCAGCCCCCTGGAATATAAATAACACAGATATAATTAAATCGAATTTAAGACTTCTCCGACCTTGAAGCCTGTTTCTTCATCTCTTTTTCAATAAGACGTTCTTTAAACCCTGAGCCCCCGGAGAAATAAAAGACACCAAGTCCATGAAAGGTCACGCCAATACCCCAACCAATCAGGGGCCATTTAAACCATAAGTACTGCGAGCTTGTGCCAAGATTGATGATTATCAGCATAGTATTGACAACTATGTATACAGCAAGATGAATGAAAAAGCCCATCCTGGCCTCTACCCTGCTTTTCGCTCTTTCGTACGCTTCCTGGTCACCCATGTTTATTCCCCTTAATTCAGACAAGTTCCACACATTATCCAAATACTCTCTTACCTTCCTGCCTCTGTCTTTTCCGGTCCCTGGTTTTTTTCAATAATTTGAAGTCTGCGAACGACAAGGTCGTCAATATCAATACGACGAATTCGGGCACGATCAACTACAAGTCGTTTGATTGCCAATGCACCAATGGCCAACGCACCGAATGCAACTGCGCCAACAGCCAACGCTCCTATCGCCTTTGCGCCGGTTCTTTCAGACTGATGGCGAGGATGACGCACCTTGCCTGATGACTCAAAGCGGGAAGGGAAGTGCCGCCGTCCCTTAATCAGTTCACGTTCACGGGGTAGCATTTTGTCCTCCTGGAAAATATCAGTTGTAAAAAGAGTATAGATATATTTTTCAGAAAAAATAACTCCGGCCATCCTTGTCAGTGAGTGATGGCTTAATCATACGGAGCCCATGCCGCTGGTCCGATCCCCAGGTGATGCTGAATGCGGCTTACGACAGTATCGACCGGCATGGACGTTGCCGCGCTGCCTTCAAGATGAAGCTCCGGCGTAATCTGATCAATCCCGTCGAAGACCCAGTGTCCGCCGGAGGTCTCTTCGCGATTGAGTTCATCCGCCAATCCGGAGAGATCCACGCGCGGAGCGGGTCTTCGTGAAACCAGTTGAACCCAGCTTTCGTAGCGATACTGAAATACAACACTCTGGCCCCGCAGAAGGAGCAGTCGGGTGCAACTGGTCCTGTTGTGAAGGGCAAAGGGGTGGCATTCGGTCAGCCGTAGCCGGGTGGTACGCTGCACGTTCCGGTTCGACAGGTCTTCGGGCAATCGAATGATGGCCAGGTCGAGGTCCGGCAGTTCCTCGATGGTAATCAGGCCTGCCTCGATGAGTTCCTCACTGGCAGTCAGCCTGGCATCCTCGTCTTCCCACAGTGCCCGGTAGTCATCCACATTCTCAAGCAGCGCCGGCAGCAGGTCGAGCAGCTGCAGGTACAACCGGCCCGTCTGTTCGGCATACGGCAGGGTGAGAAGATCGGCCGGCAGCGGTGAACGTCCGGGATCCAGATACGCGCAAAGGACGAACACGATCCGGGCCGCCCGGCGCTGCCTGAATACGCCAAAATCGCCCGCCCGGGCGACGTCAACAAGCAGGTCTCGATGGCGCCGGGCCGCGTCCGGCTGCACTATCGCAAAGATCCCGGCGAGGCCATCCTCGTCGAAGTGGTTGTTGGACACCACTTCTGCCTGAACACGGAAACGGGGGAAATCGAGATAATTGAATACCATCTCCGTCGAGGTATCGGCCTTGAGCTCGACCGGCGAGCCGCTCTTCGGCCAATGGGACAGCGTCAGGACGGTCTGATCGTTTCCGGCCCCGTCGACGACAATATTCGGGACCGTGACTGTCTGCGAGTATGGAAGAAACTGCATTTTTCCTCAGCCATCAGAAACAGGATCGGACAGCATAATCGTTGAACGGCATCACTGCTGTTCCCGTGAAACCTGTGTACTGTTCTTCATAAAATAGCGGTTTTTGTCAGGACTCCAGGTAAACACCTGTCTGATTTCCGCAGAAGGACAGCATTGCGGGTCGCCCCTGGCCCAGGCCCCGCTCAACACAATAATGCTCTTTTCATCCATCTGCTCGATGTGTGCGCCATTGGTATAGCGCCGCTCCAGCACTATGGAGGGTTTGCCCCCGACACATCCGAAAACGGTGAGATGCTGGCGAGAGCCGCTGCCTGTTTCATGATTTGAACTGAGGAGCACCAGACGCCGGACGGAACCAATGCTGGTATCTTTCTGGACGGTGGTACGCCAGTCACATTGTCCGGATTTGCCCGGTTCATCCGAGCTGCAGCCAAGGGCCGCTTGCTGGCCGGGAAGATCAGAAACATCTTTCGTGAACAAATCTCCAGGGCAGTCCGCCCAGGCAACGTGCGCGAAAGCCAGAAAAGAAATTAATACGAATTTATTCATAGCTTTTAATGGTCGTACAACTTGATACTGTTAGTTGGATCTGCACCACAGATTGAAGCAATGTCCCGTTCCTGGCCCGACAGCACCGGCAACTTGACTGGCATCAAAGTACATGGGCGAGACGTTCTTCATTGAGTCGGCTAAAGCCATGCCGTACATAGAAGGAATACGCTCGCGCATTGCCCACATGACAAGAGGTATCAATCCGCTTTACTCCAAGGTCACGAAGTTTCAGCTTGAGGCTGTCTATCAAGGACGTTCCGATACCTTGACTCTCACGTCCCGGCGCAACCATGACATCGTCAAGTTTGGCGACGATTGCTCCTGCGGAAGTGGAGATTGCATAGCTGACCACGCAACAGGCTACTGCAACTTCCGATTCATATACAAGCCAGATGAAACCAAGCTCGGGATGAGATAGAAAGAGTTGTATTGCCCTGCGCAGTGCATCCTCACCGCCATCACCATATGCAAGACTGCTATCCAGGTAATGTCTATCGGTCGAAAGAAACACATGCAGGAGGCGGAACGCGTCCTCGACTTCTGCATCGGTCATTGCTTTGGCATTCAGTGACACAATGTGGATCCTGTCACCTGGCTAGGTTTTAAGGGAGATTTTATCTGATAACGTATTACAGGCTGAACAGAAATGCATACTAAAAATACCCTTTATTTTCAAAAGGATGGGCATGCTTCCAGGCATCGTAATCCTTTATCTCAGTATCGATTTTGCAGTTTTCCCATATTTGGTAATTATGTCGGGCTACCCCGCTTCACTCTGCCCGGGCATCGGCGCCGTGTTCGGAAAGCTGGGCACCGAACCACCGGTGTACGGCCGTCAGCAGGTGCAGGTCTCCGGTTTTGAAGGTGATCCGGGCGCCGGCGGGAAGCTTCGAGTAGGAAATCTTGATGTGAGCCGCACCGTTTTCGAGATCCTTGAGCCCCGGCATATCGGCACCGTGCAGCCTGGCCGGGTCGGAATAGTCGCCATGCCGGAACCTGTCTGCCTCGTGCAGTAAATGCTGCCGGATAAGGGCGATCTGTTCGGTGTCTGCGGGGTCTCTTACCAGGACCTTTTCTACCCCTCCCGATTCCGTCATTTTAAAGACGTGAATCGTTTTCGACATGTCGAAGGGCATGACAGTGTGAGACATGTGATGAACGCGCTCCTGCGTGGTTTGTGCAGGGAGCGGAGAAACGCCTGACAGCAGAAATACCGCAATAGCCGTCAATCCACAATAAATAACACGTATTGCCGAGTTCATTAATCTCCTCTCAATGTGCACAGGGCATCCATTACAGGGTTAACTACTGGTAGGTGTGCCCTTCATGTTTCAGCCAGCCCGACTGATGCCGGCCATCCGGATCATGGTGGGTCCAGTGAATTACACCACCCTTGTCATTCCATTCATATTCTCCCTTGAAAGCGATGGTATCTCCCGGCTCCAGGGATGCTATCCTCGGTGCCACATCGATATTGTGGGCGATGAGCAATGTCTGTCCGGAATCCAGTCTGAGAATGAAGCGCTGATGACAACTGCCCTCGTTGTCATCAGGGAGTATCCTGATTACCGTCCCCTTGCCGCTGACCTCTATATTGCTCTGGTGCTGCCGGTAAGCGTTACCAATTTCTGAAAGGACAGCCGTCTGATGGACAGTCTCATGGCGGGCCGGCAGATTTTCGGTTCCGTGGAACTGCTGCCAGGTCAGGTAACCCGCGGCGAGAACCACGAGGATTAGTAAATTCCGTTTCATCAATGAAGGGAATTTTCTACACCTTGCCCCTCACAACTCACCCCTCACAGCTTTTAAGCATGATTCGACAGATCAATCACCGTATCGTCATCGGTCTGGCGGGCCTGCTTGGCGGAGTCGCTGCGCATGACGGAGATGTGTTCCAGATAGGCGTCGGAGATGTCGCCGGTGACGTAGTCGCCGGTGAAGCAGGAAGTATCGAAACGTTCGATTTCGGGGTTGCCGGCGCGGGCGGCCTCGATGAGGTCTTCCACGTCCTGGTAGATAAGCCAGTCGGCGCCGATGGCCTCACCCACTTCCTCCTCGGTGCGGTTGAAGGCGATGAGCTCGGTGGAGGTGGGGATATCAATGCCATAGACATTGGGATAGCGGACCGGCGGCGCGGCCGAGGCGAAGTATACTTTCCTGGCACCCGCCTCCCGGGCCATCTGAATGATTTCGCCGGAAGTGGTGCCGCGGACGATGGAGTCGTCCACCAGCAATACCACCTTGTCCCGGAATTCCAGGTCGATAGCGTTCAGTTTCTGGCGGACGGACTTCCGGCGCACGCTCTGTCCCGGCATAATGAAAGTGCGCGGGATGTAGCGGTTCTTGACGAAGCCCTCGCGGTACTTGACGTCCAGGGCATGAGCCAGGGGCAATGCCGAGGTGCGGCCGGTGTCGGGTATGGGAATGATCACGTCGATATCGTGATCCGGCCGGAGGCGCAGAATCTTCCCGGCCAGGGCCTCGCCCATGCGCAGGCGGGCCTTGTATACGGAGATGTTGTCGATGATGGAATCCGGCCGCGCCAGGTAGACCTGCTCGAAGATGCAGGGACTGAGCACCGGATCGGGGGCACACTGGTGAGAGTGGAACTCGCCGTCGGAGCTGATGAAGACGGCCTCGCCGGGGGCGATATCACGGCTCAGGGTAAAGTCCAGGGCGTCCATCGCCACGCTTTCCGAGGCGAGCATGTATTCGCTGCCCTTGGGGGTGGTCTTTTCGCCGAAGCAGATGGGGCGTATGCCGTAGGGATCGCGGAAGCCGACAATGCCCACGCCGGTGATCATGGCCACCGCCGCATAACCGCCGCGGCAGCGTTCATGCAGACGCGAGACGGCCTTGAAAATGTCGGCCGGGATCAGGTCCTTGCGTTTCTTGCCCGCCCGCTGCAGCTCGTAGGCGAAAATATTGAGCAGCACCTCGGAATCCGATTCCGTGTTCAGGTGCCGCAGTTCCACGTCCATGAGGTCAGCGCGCAGCTGGTCGCCGTTGGTGAGGTTGCCATTGTGGGCGAGACTGATGCCGTAGGGGGAATTCACGTAGAAAGGCTGAGCCTCGGCCGAGGAGGAGCAGCCCGCCGTGGGATAGCGGACATGGCCGATGCCCATGTTACCGCGCAGGTTCAGCATGTGACGGGTATGGAAGACGTCCCGGACGAGGCCGTTGTTCTTGCGCAGGTACAGCCGGTTGTCCTCGCAGGTGATCATGCCGGCGGCATCCTGGCCGCGGTGCTGGAGGATGGTCAACCCGTCATACAGCGGCTGGTTGACATGGGATCTGCTGACTATGCCTATGATTCCGCACATGTGACTACCTATGGGTTAACCCTGTTGTCGATGACGTCATAATGATGATACGCGACTACGTTATCAGGTAAAAAGCGCCGTGCCCAGACAGAGGCCCGCTCGAAGGGCACGACCAGCACGGATTGCTGCCACCAGGTGGCCTTGCTGACCGCGGTAAAACCGGCCAGGAACACCGCCAGACCGACGATCACCGCGCCCAGGCCCAGCCCGAAAAAAAAGCCCAGCATGCGATCCGCCGCGGTCAACCCGGTGCGCCCCAGCAGCTTGATCGCAAAATAGCCGAGGGCGGTACACAGCATCAGGCTGACGACGAACACCGCGATGAAAGCCAGTACATCGCGGATAATGGCCGTATCAATGTAGCCGGCCAGCAGGGGGGCGATGGCCCCACTGAATTTTACAGCCGCGCCAAGAGCGACGGCCCAGCCGATCAGCGAAAACAGGATATTCAGAAAACCGTACATGGCACCCACCAGGGCGGGCAGAACCAGTATCAGCAGGATGACGATATCAGCGGCGTGCACCTCAGGTATCTCGTTGGAGCAGTGGCACTATGATCGGGTTCACAGCCATGCCGTCAGGGATACCGCATCACCAGCATCCCTTTCATTTTCAGATCCTGCGTCAGCTTCTTCTTCAGCGCTTCGGCGCGGGAACGTCTGAGCTCCGGCCCCACCCGCACGCGGTATACCGTCTGCGAATCCTGGGTGACGGTCTCCACGAAAGCATGATAGCCGCCGTCACGCAGCTTCTTGATCAGGCGATCGGCGTTGGCCTTGCTGCCGAATGCGCCGATCTGTACCACATATTCCGGCAGGCCCCGCTGTGCCGGTGCGCTCGCGCTTTTTTCTTGCACGGGAACCGCGCTTTCGCTTTTTGCCGCCGGCGCGGACGGCGTCACGCTTTTCTCCGGTGCTGCAGGCTGTGTCTCGCCCCGGGCAGCCTGTGCCGGCGTGGACGGCGCCTCCGGTTTCGCCGAAGTTTCCGGCTGTCCCGGCGGCGGGGCGGCGGTTTCGCTTCGGGTTTCCTGCGGCGGGGCGGTTTTACTTTTTTCTTTCTGCGGCGGCGTTTCGGCCTGCTGTTTCGCCGCGCCTGCCGGCTGTGCCGGGGCTGCTTCCTGCGCCGGCACGACGCGCGAACTGAAGTCCTCCTCGGGCCGTTTTGGAATATTGGTCTCGGTGATGGCACCGTCCCGCCTGCTGGTGTTGTCCAGGATCATGGGAATAAAGATTACCGCCGCCAGCGCCAGCACCGCGGCGCCGATCAGTCTCTCTTTCAGCCGCCGTTCCATATCAGGCACTTTCCGGTGTTTCCGCCCGCAGGCCGCGGAGCACAGCGCCGATGGTCAGGAACGAACCGGTGACAATGATGCGGTCGCCCGGCCGCGCCTCCGCCCGTGCCGCCGCCAGGGCCGCTTCCACCTGGTCAAAACTGTGCATGTGGGCGCCGGCGCCGGCATCGACGCCGGACAGGGCCGCGGCCAGATCCGCACTGTCCGCCCCGCGTTCATGGTGCAGGGTGGCGAGATACCACTCGTGGATATGCGGGGCCAGCACGGTAAAAAAGGCACGGTGATCCTTGTCCCTGAGCATGCCGGTCACGGCCAGGTTGCGACCGGAGCCGGCCGTGGCGTCCAGGTTCTCCGCCAGGACAGCGGCCGCCTGGCGGTTATGGGCGACGTCCAGGATCAGGGGCGGTTCGCCGGGGATGATCTGGAAACGCCCCGGCAGGCTGAATTCACGCAGGCAGCGGAATATGGTCCCGATTTCCACCGGGTACCGGTCGGCCAGGGTCTGCAGCACCATGAGCACGCCCGCCGCGTTGCGGATCTGGTGGGCATTGCCGCAGGGCAAGGGCAGGTTTTCATAGCAGGTCAGCCCGGATCGCCACAACCAGCCGTTCCCGCCCTGCTCCACCCGGAATTCACGGCCGGCCAGGAAAAAGCGTGCCCCGACCAGCTCCGCCGCCGCCCGGATGGAATCGGGCGGCGCCGGATCGGAGCAGATTGCCGGGCGCATGGGACGGAATATGCCCGCCTTTTCCCGCCCGATCTCTTCGCGGGTGCTGCCCAGCCAGTTCTGGTGATCGAGATCGATGGTGCTGATCAGGGCCACGTCGGCATCCAGCATGTTGACCGCGTCCAGGCGTCCACCCAGGCCGACCTCCATAATGGCGATATCGATGCCGGCCTGGTGGAAAAGATCGATGGCGGCCAGGGTGCCGAATTCGAAATAGGTCAGGGAGATGTTGCCGCGCGCCCGGTCGATACGGGCGAAGGAGCGGCACAGCGCGGCGTCGTCCACTTCCTCGCCATTGATGCGGATACGCTCGTTATAGCGCAGCAGGTGCGGCGAGGTATACAGGCCGACCTTGTAGCCGGACTGCCTGAATATGGACTCCAGCATGACGGCGCAGGATCCCTTGCCGTTGGTACCGGCGATACTGATCACTGTGAACGGCGGGCGCAGCAGGTCCATCTTCTCGGCGACCTTGCGGCAGCGATCCAGACCCAGCTCGATGGCGGTGAAATGCAGGCCTTCCTGCCAGCGCAGCCACTCCGGCAGCGTCCGGAAACGCATGGACCGGCCGTCATCGCGGCCGGCAGAGGTGGGTATCACGTTGTCCATGTCAGCCGTTTACAGTTGTATGACACGACGCGACTGGCGACAGTCAGGTCACCCCGCTGCCGGCACCGGCTGCCGGTTCAGCATGGCCAGCAGAGAGGCGACCCGGTCGCGCATATCGCGGCGGTCGATGATAATGTCAATAATGCCGTGATCGAGCAGGAACTCGCTGCGCTGGAAGCCTTCCGGTAGAGTCTCCCGCACCGTCTGCTCGATGACGCGGGGACCGGCGAATCCGATCAGGGCGTTCGGCTCGGCGATATTGATGTCGCCCAGGGTGGCGAGACTGGCGGAAACGCCGCCCGTGGTGGGATCGGTGAGTACGGAGATGTACGGGATGCCGCGATCGCGCAGCAGTCCCAGCGCGGCGCTGGTCTTGGCCATCTGCATGAGCGAGAACAGCGCCTCCTGCATGCGTGCCCCGCCGCTGGCGGCGAAGCAGATAAGCGGAATGCTGTGTTCCAGGCAGGTGTCAACGGCGCGCACAAAGCGCTCGCCGACGACCGAGCCCATGGACCCGCCCATAAATTCGAATTCGAAGGCGCAGGCCACCACGGGCATGGCCTTGAGGCTGCCCTGGATGACCACCAGGGCGTCATCTTCACCGGTGTTGCGCTGTGCCTGGGTGAGGCGATCCTTGTATTTCTTGGTGTCCCTGAAGCGCAGCCGGTCCATCGGCGTAATGTCACCACCTAGTTCACTGCGTGGTTCCGGATCGAGAAACTGATCCAGCCGTACGCGGGCACCGATGCGCATGTGGTGGCTGCACTTGGGGCAGACCTCCAGGTTACGGCCCAGTTCGGCGCGGTACAGCACCGCGTTGCAGCTGGGACACTTGGTCCAGATGCCCTCCGGCACCGTACGCCGGGCGGTGCCGTTGGTCTTGATGCGCGACGGCAGCAGTTTTGTAAGCCAGCTCATGGTCCTGCAGGTCTCAAGTCTTTCATTCTTTCCCGTGCGGCTTCAGCGGTTTTGTACCGAGCTTCAGTTCCAGAAGTTCGATCGCCATATCGGGGATATCCTCGTGATTCTTGGATTCGGTCGTCAGCAGCCAGTGGTCTATGGTTTCACGCCCGACCCGCACCATGCGGGCAACATCCCGCCGATCCAGTTCGTATTGCACAATCAGGTCCATCAGGCGTTCACGGTTGTTCATGATGGGTTGCCGTTACCTCGTTGATGAACGACACGATCTTGTCCCGGCTCTTGATACCCTTGCCGGATTCCACGCCACCGCTGACATCCACCGCATACGGCCGTACGCGGGCGATGGCCTGCGCAACGTTTTCCGGCGTCAGGCCGCCCGCCAGGATGACGGGCTTGTCCAGGTCGGCGGGGATCCTGTCCCAGTCGAAAGTACGCCCCGTGCCCCCGACCAGGCCCTCGACCCAGGCATCGACCAGCAGGGCCGAGGCGCTGCGGAAGTGCCCGGCCTGCTCGTACAGATCGACGGCTTCAGACATCCTTAGCGCCTTGATATAGGGCAGCCCGTAGGATTCACATTCCGCCACATCCTCGTCGCCATGAAACTGTAACATATCCAGTGCTACCCTGTTCAGTGTGTCCGTGATGGCGGCCTGTCCGGCGTTCACGAACAACCCGACCCGGGAGACGAACGGGGGCAGGGCCCGGATTACCGACCGGGCCGCGTCCACGGACACCGCGCGCGGGCTGGGCGGATAAAACACAAGGCCGATGGCATCGGCGCCGGCCAGGGCGGCGGAGACGCCGTCTTCGGGCCGGGTGATGCCGCAGATTTTAACCCTGGTACGCGCCATACCGCTGCCTGCTCACCTGCAAAAATGTCGGGCGGGGATCATACAGGCAAAACCCCGCCGGCGGATCAGATCTCTCATACCTGACACAGCAACCAGTGCTCGATCTGCCGTTGCGGCAGGTCGAAACCGGCGGGATAGTCGATGCCCGCCAGGTACAGGCCGTCAGCCGGTGCGGTGACGCCGCCGGCCGTGCGATCACGCGCCTCCAGTACCTGCCGCGCCCAGCCGGTCTCCTCCTTGCCCATGCCGATGGTCATGAGGACGCCGGCGATATTCCTGACCATGTGATACAGGAAGGCATTGGCGCTGACTTCCAGGAAAACAAGATCGCCCTGCCGCCGTATTTCCAGGCGGCGCAGTTCCCGCACCGGAGACCTGGCCTGGCAGGCCACGGCCCGGTACGAGGTAAAATCATGCTCCCCCAGCAAATCGCCGGCCGCCGCGCGCATCCGGTCCACGTCCAGCGGCCGGCATTCCCAGGTGAGGAGCCGGTGGTAAACCGCCGGCGCCGCGGTACGGTTCAGTATCAGGTAGCGATAGCACCTGCCGGTAGCGGAGAAACGGGCATGAAAGGATTCGTCCACGGCGGCCGCCCAGAGAATGCGCACCTCCGGGGGCAGATGCACGTTGCCGCCGAGAACCCAGGCATGGGGCTCCCGCTCCGCCGTGGTATCAAAATGCACCACCTGCTGCAGGGCATGGACGCCGGCATCGGTGCGGCCGGCACACGCCACCCTGACGGGATGATCGGCGATCCTGCCGAGGGCGCTCTCCACGCATTCCTGCACACTGCGGCCCTGATCCTGGATCTGCCAGCCGTTGAAGGCAGCGCCGTTGTATTCCACTCCCGCTGCGATTCTCATGGCTTAACCGGGGATTGTCCCCGGGACAGGCATGGTAACTGTGACCCGGGGCGCATCTGCCGCGGGCAGCAGACCGGCGATCAGGATGAAACCTGGTTCAGCAACTCCCTGGCCTGCTGCTGCTGATCCGCATTACCGTCGGCAATGATTTCCTCAAGGATGGACTTGGCGCTGTCCCCGTCTCCCAGCTCCACATAGGCCTTGGCCAGATCCAGCTTGGTGGCGATTTCGTCCTCGGGGGACTGTTCCTGGGTCTCCGACGAGCGCGGCACGAACATGGTGGCGTCTCCGTCGTCCTCCTCATCTTCGTCCCCGCTGGAAACGTCGAGGGTCTTTTCCAGGTCTATGGAGGGTTCCGTCTCGCCGGCGGGCTCGTCTTCCTGGATCTCCAGATCGATGGATAAATCGCTGTCCGCGTCCTTTTTCTCCGGCTCACCGCCGGACTCTTCCTCCCCGCCGAAGTCCACTTCCAGTCCCTGCTCATCGCCGCTCTCTCCGGCAGTGTCTTCTTCCTCCATGTCCAGAGACAGGCCACCGAGGTCTGCCGAGTCGTCCTCGTCGAGAGTGAGTTCCATATCCAGGCCGCTGTCGGCGGCAGACGGTTTTGGTTCTCCTTCCTCATCACCGCCGCCCAGATCCAGCTCGATGCCGCCCTCTTCCTCCTCGCCGCCGCCGGAACCGCCGAAGTCGATCACATTGTCGCGCCCGCCTTCTTGCTCTGATTCCTCTGTCCCGCTGTCCAGGTTGTCCAGACTGATATCCAGCGTATCGCCTTCGCCGGAGGCTTTCTCCTCCGACTCCTCACCCTCCGGCGCAAGGCCGGTAAGGTCGAAATCCAGGCTGTTTTCGTCCTGCTGCTCCGTTCCGGTCTCTTCCTCCTTGCCCACTTCCAGCAGTTCGTCGCTGTCCGCGCCGGCACTGGTCGCAGCGGTAACGTCCAGCAGGTCTTCATCGATGCTGTCACCTTCCAGATCCGCGTGAGCGGTAACATCCAGAAGGTCTTCGCCTCCCCCGGCGGGGATATCGACCGTATCGCCCTCGTGGTTTTCGATCCCGCCGGTCAGATCCAGCACGTCCTCTTCTTCGCCGGCCGCGGCTTCTTCTTCCCCGCCCAGGCCCACGGCCGCAGTCACGTCGAGGATATCCTCCTCTTCGCCGGCTGCGGAAGTCGTGATATCGAGAGTGCTATCGTCTTCGGTTCCCGTGCCGGCGGTAGCTTCCAGCAACTCCTTTTCCGTGTCCGCCGTCACTCCCTCTCCACCTCCGGTGCCGAGATCGCCCAGGTCGAAATCGAGCCCGGTATCCTCTTCGCCGCCCTCTTCGTCAGCGGTCAGGTCGACAATGCCGCCGCCGGTGGTATCCGCTTTCTCCTCCTCCTCGCCTTCCGCGGGCTCCTCGAACAGGGCACGGCTGGGCGACATTTCCTGCCACATGACCTCGGCCATGTCCCAGTGTGGCCCCTGACCGTCGACCTTGTCGTGCAGAACCCGCGCCTCTTCCTCGTACTTGGCCTTGTCGCCGGACGCGTAGAACACCTCCAGCAGCTTGCTGTGAAAGTCCAGGTTGTCCGGTTCCCGGGAAATGGCGTCACGCACGAATTCCTCCGCCTGA
>Ga0102944_1000912_pt1 | contig 21050 bp, 18 predicted proteins | sample SalPonD_shore_MG_FD_78172 | JGI IMG/M metagenome (GOLD analysis project Ga0102944, IMG submission 78172) | Salt pond soil microbial communities from South San Francisco under conditions of wetland restoration - Salt Pond MetaG... | ecosystem: Environmental > Aquatic > Marine > Intertidal zone >...
GGTACGCTATTTTTCTTTACCTTCTTGATGATCGGTCGTTTTTTAGGCGGGGTAATTTTGAATTGGATTGCCCCGAAGAAATTCTTGATTGCAACCTCGGCCATAGCGGTATTGGCGATTGTGGGATTGTACCTGGCACCGACGCAGATTATAGGTTTTGTGACAATCTCGATAATAGGGTTGACGTTTGCCAATGTGTTTCCGCTTATTTTTTCAATTACTGTTGATGAATTGCCAGAGCGAAGCAACGAAATCTCAGGACTGATGATTACGGCAATTATTGGGGGAGCATTGGTGCCGCTGGTCTTTGGTGCTGTGGCCGACGCTTTCACCTTGATGGCGGGATTTATTGTGCCGTTGGTTTGTATCTTATATGTGCTATTTGTGGCCATCAAAACAGTAGCTACTACTGCTTCTACGAACACTGTTGCATAATTGGCAAAAGAACGTTTAAAATTTTGAAGCTACATGAATATATTTGATGATCAGCGTATTGTATTAACTCTTGATGCGGGAGGCACCAATTTTGTTTTTTCCGCCCTGCGCGGAGGGGAGGAGGTTGTAGATCCGGTCTCGCTTCCCGCATATGCGGATAATCTCGATAAGAGCCTGAAAAATATCATCGTTGGATTTGAGGAAGTGCGTGATAAAGTTTCCGGGAATCCTGTTGCTATCAGTTTCGCCTTCCCCGGTCCTGCTGATTATCCCGCTGGAATTATCGATAATGTCGGAAATTTACCCGCTTATGCAGGAGGCGTTGCGCTGGGACCTATGTTGGAAGATAAGTTTGATTTACCGGTGTTTATCAATAATGATGGAGACCTGTTTGCCTACGGTGAAGCGATGGCCGGCTTGTTGCCGGAAGTTAATCGAACGCTGAAAGAGAAGAACATCCCTAAAAAATATAAAAATTTATTCGGTGTAACCATTGGGACCGGTTTTGGTGGCGGGATTGTCATTAATAATCAACTTGCACGGGGTGACAATTCAGCTTCTGGTGAAATTTGGATTACACGTAATTTTGAAGATGATCGCCTTACTGCAGAAGAAGGAGTTAGTATTAGAGCTATCTTGCAGGCATATCGTGAAAATGTTTCTGACATAAAAGAAGAGTTATCACCAAAAGACATTTATGATATTGCGAAAGGCAATAAAAAAGGAGATCAGAAAGCCGCTATCTACGCATTTGAAAAAATGGGTTCGGTGCTCGGAGAAGCATTGGCAAATGCAATCACCCTGATTGATGGCGTTATGGTGATTGGCGGTGGCATAAGTGGAGCCTATGAATTGTTTATGCCCACTATTATGGAGCAGCTAAATGGCAAAAATATTATGGGATATGGTGATAAGCCTTTATCCCGATTAGTTGCCAATGTTTATAATTTGGAAGACGAGCAGTCTGCTGAAGAATTTTATCATTTTGAGAGCAAAGAGATAACGGTTCCTTTTTCCAATCGAAAAATTCCTTATGTGCCTGAAACACGGTTGCCGATTGGGATTTCGCGATTGGGAACGAGCGAAGCAACCGCCTTGGGTGCTTACGCGTTTGCCCTGAATAATTTGTGAGAAGACCTTGCAAAACTGCTCTCTTGCTCAAAATTTGTTTTCTTGAAGCCTTTCATTAGTAATCCTATTCAGAGTTTCTATCGGTTTTTTTCCGATCTGTTTATAATGCCCGGATAAGGGAGAACCCCAGATTTTTTATAGGACGGGTTGCCAACCCGTCCTAGCTTAAGCCATTTTTAAACATTAGTGCACTTTCAGGTCAAATTCTTTCGGCGGCTGTGCATGCTTTAGATTTTTTACGAAGTAATCCCAGCGCCGGCGTGTCATATAAGGATTGAAATAAAAGCCATGGCTCCAGTTGGGCAACATGATTAAATCGAAATCCTTGTTAGCTCTTTCTAAAGCTCTGACCATCAGCATAGTATTGGTTGGTGGCACATTTGTATCCATCGTTCCATGGGCCAGCAGTAGTTTTCCTTTCAGATTACCGGCCAGCAGTTCGTTTGCCTGGTTATCGTAGTTGGTGGAATCTTTGCCATACGTTTTGAGGAGTCCCTGCCATTTTTCGGCCCAAGCGTCTTCGTAATTTCGGTTATCATGGTTACCGGCTTCCGAAACAGCTACCTTGTAAAAATCAGGATAAGCCAAGATGGCCCGTGTTGATTCAAATCCACCGCCGGAGTGCCCCCAGATGCCCACGCGGTTCAGGTCCATCCATGGGCGCGTTTTGGCCAGTTCTTTGATCGTGGCAATTTGGTCCGGGATCCCATTATCTCCCATATCACCATAGTAATAAGCGTGGAAAGATTTGGAACGTCCGGGTGTACCCATAGCATCTACTTCTACGACGATGAAGCCGAGTTCGGCAAGGGATTGTTTGTCCATCCTTGCTGCTCGGAACGATCGACTGCCCACACTACCGGTTTGCGGACCGGGATACACATAATTGAGCACCGGATATGATTTATTGGGATCAAAATTCGTGGGCTTGAAAATCATTCCATATAGATCAGTCTTGCCGTCACGAGCCTTCGTTGAAAAGGGAACCGGCGGCTGCCATCCCATCGCCTTTAGATCAGAGATATTCGCCTCGTCCAGGGTCATAAGCTTTTTGCCTTTCATATTTCGGATCACCGAAACAGGCGGTGTAGTGGCGGTGGAGTACGTATCTACAAAATAGTTGCCATTGTCCGAAATTGTGATTGTGTGATTTGCTTGCTCCGGGCTAAGCAGTTTGAGGTTTTTTCCGCTGAAATCGACGCTGTACAGGTAGTGGTAATAGGGATTTCCGGGCTCGCGGCATGACCCGGTAAAATAAATTTTGCGATTCTTCTTGTCGATGTAACGCACCTGCAATACATTCCAATCACCTTTGGTAATTTGGTGTTTAAGCTCACCGGTCTTCAGATTATAGAGGTACAAATGTCCCCAGTTACTGCGCTCGGAGAACCAAAGTACCTCGTTACTTTTGGGTAATACGTGCCAGTTAATTTTGTCATTACCCGACTCAAAAAAGGTGTCGGTATCCTCATGCAAAACCTTGTGAACTTCACCGGTTTCCGGATCGGTCATTTTCAGGGTGACGTGCTGGTAGTTGCGTGAAACAGAAACGAAAGCCAGCTGGTCGCTGTCAGGACTCCATTCGGTATCCAGAAAAGTACCGTCATAGCTTGCGATGTGATCAGTAATGGTCGAGCGCTGGGGATCAGGATCCATCTTTAAGCGAACGACATGAGGTTTGGGTTCAAGATTAATAATTACCCGCTGGATAGTAAAGATCGTACTATCACCCGCCATAGGATAATTCCATTCCTCCAGCTTCGGGTGACCTACTTTTGTTGATGTCAGATACATCTTTTTAACGCCCCGGGCATCTTGTTGAAAGGTAGCAATACGCTTAGAGTCTGGCGACCAGCGAAGTACCGGCTTCTTGCGTTTGATCCAGCCGGCATTGTTGGTTCCATACCCAAAATTCTTTTTGCCATCATGGGTTAGCTGAGTCAGTTCTCCCGTTTTAACATTGCGCATCCAGAGATTGTAATCTTTAATAAATACTGCTTTTGTACCATCCGGGGACATAAATTCCTGTCGTGCCGGCACCGGACCGTGATGTTCTTTCTTCTTGCAACTGTAATCATTCAAGTTGCAGCTATAATTGGTGCCGTGAACACTGAATTCCAGCCTGTTCCCATTATCGGCAAAACTAACGCCCCTTATCGGCAAATGCATCGGATCATAGGATTTTCCTCTCATCTTCGAAAGCGTCGATGCTAATTTGTCCTGATCAAAAGCCGCCGTTGTCTTTTGGGTTTTGGGATTGGCAATGAGGAAGTTGACTCCGTTGGCTATCCTGTCCCGGTAAAACAGACTGCCGTCGTTTAGCCAGGCAGCATCGGAAATCACATTTTTAATCAGCGAATCGGTATAGGCCGGTAAAAAATGTTCAGCCCGTTCGTAATCCTTTTTGGTGACGGAACTTTGTTGGGCGGTACAGGTGATAGCTGCGAAAAGGAGAAATGTGCTTAAGAGAAGTTTCTTTCGGAGATGTGAGATCATAGCGAGTCTTTTTATTTAAATGGTAAATCCAGCATTGCCATACACTTTGGACAGAGCAATGCTAACATAAAGCCTGACCACTATCCTCTTATAACATTATGGGGAATTAGGGCCGAATTTTTTTTAAAATCTGTGCTAAATCTACAGAATTTTTTGGAGAATCCTATTTTCGGGATATGCTAATATTTAAGATCTCGATCCGGTACAGATTGGGTAGATGCCAAAATTCTGCTATCTTCAATCAATAAAAAATAAAACAGTAGGTCAGTGAGAATTAGCATACCCGATCTTTATAAGAATCTATCCGAAAGTATAGAAGCACTCAAAAAAGATAAGTCCTCTGTAACCGATGCCCGATCGATTGTAGAAGGAGCGCTTAACCGAGATGAACCGATGTATGGAATCAATACGGGTTTTGGGGCACTAGCCAACAAGAGGGTCAATGAAAAAGAATTGAAGCAGCTTCAGCGTAATTTAATACTCTCCCATTCGGTGGGGGTTGGAGATCTTATCCCCAAAGAGATTTCCCGATTGATGCTACAAATAAAAATTCATTCGTTGGGATTAGGTAATTCCGGGATTTCCGAAGAGACCTTTGACCGGCTGATTTATTTTGTTGATCATGATCTGATTCCGGCAATGCCCGAAAAAGGGAGTGTCGGTGCATCCGGTGATTTGGCACCACTGGCTCATATGTCGTTGCCCTTGTTGGGACTCGGTTACTTCTGGAATGCTAAGGGTACGGATGTTACTCCGGCTGAAAGGATATTGAAAGAACACGGTTTGAAAGCGTTGGAGCTTCAGCCCAAGGATGGTTTGTCATTGATTAATGGAACACAATTGATGAGTGCATATGGGGCCTATGTGTTGGAGAAGTCCTTGAGTTTGATTAAAGCCGCGGACTTGATAGCGGCAATGAGTCTTGAGGCCTTGCAGGGCAGTATCAAGCCGTTTGACGAGCGTATTCACGAAATTCGACCTCATAAAGGTCAGCAGGAAGTTGCCCGGAATGTTCGGGAGTTACTGGTAGAGAGTGAGATTCTGGAATCGCACCGGAACTGCGGCAAGGTACAGGATCCGTATTGCCTGCGGTGCGTGCCACAGGTCCACGGAGCAGCACGTGATGGATTACGATATTGCCGAGGCGTGATACAGACCGAGCTTAATTCGGTGACCGACAATCCACTCGTTTTTGAAAATGGTGATATTATCAGCGGGGGTAACTTTCATGGAGAGCCGCTGGCGTTGGCCTTGGATCATGCCAAGATTGCTCTTTCAGAGTTTGCCAGTATTTCCGAGCGTAGGACCTATTTGCTGCTGGAAGGCCACGATGGATTGCCGAAGCTGTTGATGGAAGAGACGGGTATTAATTCCGGGTTTATGATTCCTCAATATACGGCTGCAGCTTTGGTGTCGGAAAACAAGGTGTTGAGCCATCCTTCTTCCGTTGATTCTATCCCCACAAGCCTGGGACAGGAAGACCATGTGAGTATGGGTAGTATCAGTGCACTGAAGTTATTGGAAGTGTTTGAGAATGTTGAACAGGTACTGGCTATTGAGCTTTTTACGGCTGCCCAGGCGCTGGATTTCCGCAAGCCGTTAAAACCGGGTCGCGGCGTGGAAATCGCCCATAAATTTATTCGGGATTCCATCCCGCATTCCAACGTGGATCATTATTTTAAGGATGATATCAATAAAGCCGTAGAATTATTGCAAGATCGCAGTATGATTGAAACAGTAGAAGATGAATTGGTAGAAATGATATAAAGGGAGAGTAATGCCTCTAATAAAAAATATAGGCTATTTAGCGACTTGCGAGGAGGAAGGTAGACAGGAAAATATCCATCCCATAAAAAATGCGGCAGTAGTTTGGCAAAATGACACGATTCGATGGGTGGGTAAGGAAACTGATTTGCCCGGGAAATATGTGGATGAAAAAGAATATGATGCCAACGGCAAAATGGTAATCCCCGGTCTGGTGGATTGCCATACGCACCTGGTTTTTGGCGGATGGCGGCCCCAAGAGTTTGCCATGCGGGTTCGAGGCAAGAGCTACCTGGAAATTGCCAAAGCCGGCGGAGGTATCCTTTCCACCGTAAAAGCAACACGCGCGGCATCTGAAGAAGAGCTTTATGAGAGGGCTCTCAGCTTTCTACAAGAGATGGCAAAACTTGGTATGACGACTGTGGAGTGCAAAAGCGGGTATGGATTATCGCTGGAAGACGAGTTGAAAATCTTGCGTGTTTATAAGCGACTGGCGCAGAACCAGCCTATGCATATAGTTTCTACTTTTTTGGGAGCCCATACGATTCCTCCCGAATTTAAAGATGACCGGGAAGGGTATATCCAGCTGATTATCGAGGAAATGATTCCCACTGTTTCCGAGCTGGGACTGGCAGAATTTTGTGATGTCTTTACCGAGGATTCTGCTTTCAATGTTGAGGAATCCCGCCGAATATTTATAGCTGCTAAAAAATCCGGTTTGACACCTAAATTACACGCTGATCAGCTGACTTCGTGCGGCGGTGCGGAGCTCGCAGCAGAGGTGGATGCGGCAAGTGCTGATCACCTGGAAAAAATTTCGGATAAAGGTATTGAAGCTATGGCAGCAGCAGGGGTAATCGGCGTTACGCTCCCTTTGGCATCTTTGTATACGCAAGAAGAACCCTTAAATTGTCGAAAACTAGTTGATGGAGGAGTGGAAGTTGCTGTGGCAACGGATTTTAATCCCGGTTCGGCGCCTACCTACGATTTGCCACTGGCCATGATGTTGGCCTGCAACCAGGGACGATTGACACCGGCGGAGACTTTAAAGGGCGCGACAATTTATGCGGCAAAAGCTATTCATAGAGATGAAAAGATTGGTTCGGTCGAAGTGGGAAAATCAGCCGATTTTGCCGTTGTGGATGCGCCGAATCCGGATTTTTGGATGTATCACTTTAGGGGAGGGTGCATAGAAAAATCATTTGTCAGGGGAAGAAAGGCTGTTTAGAGAGCCCTGCCTTATTAATATTTGTTTAAAACTTTTATCCCAACCGGCTCGTCATTACTAATGTATGGTTTGTAATATGCTATCCTTTGGTAGCATCAAGTTGGTAACTCCGGGAGCAAGTACATGAACGATGCACAACTGGTGAAAAATTTTAGAAAGGGTGATATCGAGGCGTTTAACTGCCTTGTCGATCGCTGGCAGCAACGTATCCATCGTTTCGCATTTCGCTACTTCGCAAGTCATGATGAGGCTATGGAGATTACCCAAAAGACGTTTATCAAAGTCTACAAAAAGCTACATACCCTTGAGGACGCGGATAAGTTTTCATCCTGGATTTACCGGATTGCCAACAACTTGTGTCTGGATGAAAGCAAGCGTGCCGGGCGACGACGATCGGCTTCTATGGAGGCGTTGACCGAACATCCCGTGGCGGAGCAGCTGGCAGCCAACCCTGATCGGCAGGTCCAGCACGATGAGCTCGGATCAATCCTGCAGCTGGCGTTGAACCAGCTACCGGCCGAACAACGCATCGTGATTATCATGAAAGAATACCAGGAACTAAAATTCCGGGAGATTGCCGAAATCCTGGATGAGCCTGAAAACACCGTCAAATCACGCTTGTATTATGGACTAAAGAAATTGCGACAACTTTTTGAACAATGGAATATCGAATTGGAGGCTTTACATCATGAATGATCAACTGGCACGATCTCTGTTTATGGATTATCTCTATAATGAGATTTCTGAGGAAGAGAAATTAAATCTGGAATCATATTTGGAAGACCATCCCAAGCTGAAAAATGAATTGGATCAGTTGCGTAAGACACGCTCGCTTTTGCAGAAAATGCCGGAAGTGGATCCTGCCAAGAAACTGCTGGTGATGGAACCCCGGAAACGATCCTTCTCACAGTGGTGGCATGAAGCCGGCAATCTTCTTCCCCGGTCTTTCTTTGGCAAAGCCAGTTTTGCTGTGGCTGCCTGCCTGATTTTGTTACTGATTGTAGGATCATTGACAAAGTTTCATATAGAAACGTCAAGTAATGGGATTGCCATCAGCATGGGTTATAGCCCTACCGTGAATAATGGCATATCTGCACAACAGGCCAGTGCGTTGGTGAAGCAAATACACCGGGAAAATGCGGCGATGCTTTCTAAGTATGCCAGACAAATCGATCAACAAAATAAAGAGCAATTGAAGCAGGTGGTCAATTATTTTGATCAAAAGCGTATGCAGGATTTACAGCTCGTCGATCAAACGCTGGATGAGCTGCAGCAGAATACCAATTACAAATTGCATCAGACCAATCAGTACCTGGGGCAAGTGCTGCAAACCGTGAGTCTTAAGAATAACAACAACTAACAGGATTTGAATATGAAAGCTTTATCGAAAATTAATTCATTTATTTTTGTACTTGTATTGATCGTGGGATTACAACCCCTTGTGGCACAGCAATCTGATATTGATAACAACCGCATGAACAGGGACATCAATATTATGGAAAATGTGCTCAAGGAAATGTTTAAGACGCAATTGAATACGGGAAACAAAAAAGTTCGTGTGATATCTGGTTCTCACTTTTATTTCAGTGGAAGCGGAGATATCAGCGGAACCTATTTGCCCGGCTATGGTGTCATTTTTACTATTCCCGGCAACCAATCGATGATTACCAGCTTTAGTAGCGATGATCATCAATTTTCATACAGTTTTGCGTACGGAGACGGTAAGGATGGAGAGGCTATTTCAGAGGCGTCTATAACAGATCGAATCTCGGAATTTCTAAGGGAATATGGTTCTACTATTGGCCAACTTACCGGTTCAGATAAGGTAATGGTCATTTATAACGCCGGAGATAGCGGCCCTGAAATTGCTTTTTTAGATTCGGATACAAATAAGAAACGAAATACCATTCCGACCATTTCAGTGGTGGTCAAAGAAAGTGATTTGCAAGCTTATCGAAAAGGAAAAATTAATGCCAATACATTTAATGATCGTTTAAGTGTCGGCAAAGTCACTGCGGACAAAAGGGGTCATCGCGATTTAAAGATCATGGCTAACATATTGGAGACTGCTTTTAAAAATAATGACCAAGAATCATTCGGTATAATGGGCTCAGTTGATTACCTGAAGCTGGATAATTTTGGTGCGCTGTTCTCTTTTGATGCTCGGTATTCCAATGGGGACATGTTTTTTGGGAAAATAGCTCCTTCATCAGCTAGCGAAGCTAAAGCAATTCAAATTTTTGCCGAAAAGAAGGCCCGGCAAGGAACCAAAGATGAGGATCAAAGCCCGGATAAGGAAGAAACGAAGCATAAGGAAAAGACAATTAAGGCTTACAAGGATTTTATAAGTCAACTTAAAGAATATCTTGTGGATTACGGACGCACCCTGAAATCGGTAGACTCCAATCAGCGTATCCTTGTTTCGGTGGATTTCTCAAGCCGATACGAGGAAGTCCCCGAGCGGATTGACATGCAGATTCAGAAGTCAACGCTTGATGCTATGGATCAGGGAAGAATGAGCCGCAATCAGGTAATTAATAAAATTCAGGTTCGGGAATACTGAGCAGTTGACAAAGAGCAGTGATCAGTTAAGGTTGATTATGGTTCTGCATCAACTGCTCGAAAGGTAGCGGCCTTTTGTAGGGCAGATTTAAGTCTGCGGTTGTATTCCTCGGCCGGGATTTCAATGCAACCGAACTGCGAAAGGTGCTCGGTCCAGAATTGCGTATCCCAGAGTTCAAATCCGCCTTGTTGCAATGCCTGATGCGTCCAATATAAAGCCACTTTTGAAGCTTCTTTGGCCCAGCCGAACATGGATTCGCCGAAAAAGGCCGCCTGCAGCGAGACGCCATACTGTCCTCCAACCAGTTCCCATTTCTGATTGTAAACGCTCACCGAATGGGCATATCCCATTTTATGGAGCCGGCAGTACGAGTTTATAATTTCCTGCGAAATCCACGTGGATTTGCGGTCGGCACAAGCCTCCATGACTTGCCGAAAATTGTAATCAAACTTTACATGGTAATGCTGATTCCGGACGATACGTTGCACGTTTGACGATACATGAAACTTGTCCAGAGGAATAACGCCGCGGCGGCGGGACGTATACCACTTGGCATTCGGATCATCCCGTGAATCAGCCATAGGGAAAACCCCGGTGGCATAAGCATTTAAAAGTTCCTCAGCCGATAGCATGAGATGATTTCATTTCTGCCGTTTTTAGCTAAATAACTCTTATTGAAAATCACACTGAAGCATTGGCAGATTATCACTGCCACCACCAATAGGAGACCCCGGAGGTTCGGGCAGTGGAGCCGTGGGTTTAAATATCTTACCTTCATCTTTGAAGTGTTGTAAAATCCGGTAGCCATACAGCAGCGATGCTATTCGTTGCTCGCGCTTAGCATGATTTTCGGCCTCATTCTTCATCCACTCCCGAAGTTTCTCCAGCTTTAAGTTTGTTATAGCCCGCACTTGAGAAGACGCGTTATCATTTTCGGCCAGCTGCATCATCTTAATAAGCACTACATAATTTACCGTATTTTGGATGGCACCTTCAAAACCTTCCTTCATAGGTGCCTGCCATGTTTTTTTAATGATGGTGTCAAGCATTTCACCAAGTCCTAAATTTGAGGAATCCTGTGCTTTCGCTTGCACAAGACGAGCAGCCCGATGTGCATTGAATAGCAAGTCGGTTGACATTGATGCCGCTGTTTCTGCTGCCCCAATCGGATCAAATGTTGGATTGGTATGGCTCTTGAAGAGCTCACGAGAGTCATAATAACCGATGGGGCGCGGTGGGATTAGTTTTTTTATCTTATCCGGCATATCCAACGCTTTGGGCGTAATGGTTTGTAACAGTGCATGCAGGGCGGCGCGCTGCAAGGAGTCAGCCACCGGCTTAGGGCCGGATTGGGGTCCGCCACGTATATTATAATTGTAATCCACGCCTCCGATAAGTTTGGCCGTGGCCTGGATCTGGTAGCGATGATACAAGTAAATAGGCACCAGCGCGTCTTCCAACTTGGCCATCGGCGTACCCTGTGGAATATTCGATTCGGAAAATTGCTGCAGCGCAATCTTGCGAACGGCCATCACATGATGGAGCTGGGCGATGGGATCATTCCCGTTATCCCATAAATGTGCTTTGGGGTGGGCACTGCCTTCGGGACGTGCATCCGCATCCGAAATAAAACGGAGGCCACGATCGATAGCATTGTCAATAATGCTATCCAGAACTGCTTTTTTATTCGGCACATCAGTTAAATCTTCATATCCGTATTTGATGGCCACTTTATCCCATTCTCCGATCCCGGTGTCGTATGCATCAGAAAGGTCCAGCGTGCTGTCAGGTGTAATGCGTACTTTCGGTGCCGGGTAATCCATCACCGAAGCGCGCCCGTTGGTACTGGCTGCGAAGTTGTGTGCAAGTCCCAGCGTGTGGCCGACCTCATGGGCGGCAAGCTGACGAATACGGGCCAAGGCCATCTGCAGCATGGGACTATTCTGATCATAGCTCATGTTGTTTTTGTAGGGGGAAAGCAATCCCTCGGCAATCAAAAAATCCTGCCGAACGCGCAGCGATCCCAGCAGCACATGTCCCTTGATTATTTCGCCCGTTCGGGGATCTACAACCGAGGTCCCATATGACCAGCCGCGTGTAGATCGGTGTACCCAGTTGATCATATTGTATCGTACATCCATGGGATTGGCGCTGTCTGGCAATACTTTCACCTGGAATGCATCTTTGTATCCGGCTGCTTCAAAGGCCTGGTTCCACCAGCTGGCACCTTCGATAAGTGCATCCCGAATGGGTTCCGGCACTCCGGAATCCACATAATAGATAATAGGTTTGACCGGTTCGCTCATTTTTGCTTCGGGATGCTTCTTTTTGAGCCGGTGGCGAATGATAAATCGCTTGGTTAGCGGTTTGTTAATAGGCGAACTGTAATCCTTGTATTGAATACTGAAATATCCGGCGCGGGGATCAAACTGACGAGGCTGGAAATTATCGTCCGGAAGCTGAACAAACGAGTGATGCTGACGCACGGTGATTGCCCAGGGCGAAGGAGTGACCGACCGAACATCGCTGCCGGGATTATTTCCTACAAAGGTTAAAGTCGATTCAAACTCCGAGTTCTTGGGAAAATCCATAATTCCTTTGGGATAAAGGGCGGAGCGGGAGTCATCCACGTGATAGTTTCCCTGTTTCATTTGCTGAAGATGATCGGCTACATTTTGGGCATCCCTTAATAGAAAATCCGTCATATCTACCAGCACATGACCGTCTTGCTCGGCAGCGACTTTAAATCCCCATAAAATAGAAGTGGCAAACGCATCATGTACCGACTGTTTCTCTTTGGGATTGTCGGTATTTGCCCGGAATGAATAATTGGGCTGCACCATAAGGATCTTTGGTCCGCGACGTTCAAAATAGACGATGCGTGTGTCGCCGATTTGATTGCGATCAAGCCCGATGTCATTGGAGCCGATACCATGTGTCAGTGAGTTGATATAAAGAAACTGTTGATTAAACTGGTCGATTTCCAGCCAGACTTTCCCGGCGTCTTTATCCCAATAATAAGTGAAAAATCCATCGTGTTTTTCCATGCCCTTCGTTTTGGCAGCGATCGTAGGTAAATCCTGTGCCAGAGATGAAGAAGTTATAAAAATAAGTAAGCAGAATAGGGATGCCAGACGTTTCATTATGACTTGTTTAATTTTGAGTAAAAACCATTCTTAATTAACTACATTTGAGGTAAAGATTAAAATATGGTTTCAGATAGGAAAGATTATCGTAGCAGAATTTTCGGGACGTCGGATAGTTCGGGCATCTTACCCGGCAAGTTAATTATTTAACCTGAGTTCGTTTTATTTAAAAGATATTGTTTACTTTCTCTTATCAAGGACGTCATCTCGACCGCCAGGGGGAGACTTTTGCTTTCGGGATTCGTCCTTTTTAACAAAGGTCTTTCATTCCGCAAGCTTCATTCGAGTTGAAAACGAATTTGGTCGGATTTCTATTCTTATTTCGAATTCACGTTATTTAAAAAGAAAGACGGGCAAGATGCCCGTCCTACAGTTAAAACATATAAGTAAATCAATCCGGCGTCTTTACCCTTCGCCTTCTTTATCGGCATAAAGTTGCGCAAGATCATTAATCATGTCTTCGTTAATGCCTGCCGTTACGAATCCGCCATCGTGATAAAGATTCTGCATCGTCACCTTGCGGGTCAGATCAGAAAATAGTGTAACGCAATAATCAGCGCACTCATCGGCCGTGGGATTCCCCAGCGGGGCCAGTTTTTCAGCAAAAGTAAACATTCCGTCGAATCCTTTAATGCCACTTCCGGCTGATGTTTTGGTGGGGGCCTGAGAAACCGTATTCACACGAATCCCGCGGTTGGCCAGACGACTTCCGTAATTACGGGCAATACTTTCCAGCAGGGCCTTGGCATCGTTCATATCTCCATATTTCGAAAAGATCCGCTGGGCACCGATATAAGACAGCGCAACGATACTGGCGCCATCGTTAAGGAGGTCAATTTCATCGGCGTAACGAATTACTTTATGCAGTGATATGGCCGAAATATCCAGTGTCTGCTGCAGCCATTGGTAATTCAGTTCATGATAACCCTTATTCTTTCGAACATTCGGAGACATCCCTATAGCATGCAGTATAAAGTCAATCTTGCCGTGTTCCTCTTTAACATTTTTCATCAATTCCTGCACATCTTCTTCTTTGGTGACGTCGCAGGGAAAAATTTTTGACCCGGTTTCTTCGGCCAGTTCATCCAGTGAACCGAAGCGAAGGGCCACCGGAGCATTGGAAAGCGAGAATGCTGCGCCCTCACGTTGACAAGCCAGTGCAATTCGCCATGCAATACTGCGGTCATCAAGTGCACCGAAAATCAATCCCTTTTTACCTTTTAGTAATCCATATCCTTTTTGATCGCCCATAAATACCATTTCCTCAATTACTTAGAATTCATTTCTTTGCGGGAAGATAATAAAACATAACAAAAAACGATCATCACTGAGAGATTGCAAATAGGATCTGACTGCATCTAATCTGAAAAGCCTTCAACAAAGGGAGGGTACCGCAGAATTGCGAACAAGGAACTTTTGAGTATCGAAGGTTAATTCTTTATTCAATGTTCCTTGTTCTGCAGTTCGATATTATAGAAAGAAGGATGATTCCCGATCAAGACGATCGTTCCTGTATATGTCCATTTTTATCGGAGATCACTACTTCTACCCTGCGATTACGCTGACGTCCGGCTTCTGTGCTGTTAGTTGCAACGGGATATTCTTCTCCGTATCCACGAATTTGAATTCGATTTGAGCTAATACCGCGATCTAATAATGCTTCACGGACAGATTTTGCGCGCCTGCGGGAAAGCTGTTTATTGTAGGTAGCCGATCCGATGTTATCTGTATATCCTTCAATCATAACATTTCGTTTGGGATATTCGCCCAGAAACTGAGCCAATTTACTTACGGCTTGCTCGCCGCCCGGTTTGAGGGAAGCCTTGTCAAAATCAAACAGTACGTCGCCAAGCGTCAGTACAAGGCCGCGTTCGGTCTGTTGGGCTTGAAGCTGATTCACCTGCTGTGCCAGCTCCTGTGCTCGTTGACGCTCCTTTTGGGCTTCAGACAAGGCTTTTTGGGCCCTCTTTTCGGCTGCCTCCGCTTCTGCTTTGCGAGCTTTGATCAGCACTTCTTGGCGCTGTGTCTGGGCACGCTGAACTTCATCCTGGGCGGCATTAAGTTCTGCCGTTTCCCGTGCAATGGCCACCTTTTGCTTGGCAATATAAGCGTGATGACTTACCAGTTCTTTGTCGGCACCGTCCGACCAGAGCTGCTCGCTCTTATCCAGTTCCTCTTCCGCTTCTTTCAATGCCACCGGGGCCTTGCTAACTATGAGGGTATCGTTTTCTGCTTTATGAAAGTTCGTTTTGGCTTCTTCCAGCAGCGGATTTTTATCCGGTGTGCCGCCGCATCCCACTACCAGAAAGCCAGTAATCAAGAAAATGAGCGTTCGAGAAATCATAGGGTTACTGATTTTTTTGATTTTGTTGGATCTCCTGCTTCAGAATTTTGATGCTCTCCTTTAACTGTTTGACTGCATTTTGAGCTTTTTCAGAGAGTGAAGTCTCTTCTGCCAGTTCCGCATCAACCTGGGCACGTTCGGCCATACGTTTAGCTTCGTCATATTTTTTTTGGCTGATAAGTTTTTTGGCCTGATCATACTTCTTGCGCGCATTTCTGAGTTGCAGCGGAGCATAATCCCGGGCCCCGACCTGATTCGCCTGATTGATTGCAGCTTCTGTGCGTGCCATTTCTTCGGAGGGCGGTTTAGTGCTCGCGCAGGAAGAAATTATAAATAGGATACTCATTAAAAATCCATAAATAGCTACGCTATGAATCTGTCTGAAGAGTGAAATCATAACTCATACCCAAAGTTTTCCATTTCCTTATTATCAAACTTTTATAGGATGATCCTCGCCAATTGTTCCCAGCGTTAAAGGCTTTTTATTCAATTGAGGATTCAGTCCCGAGGTATATTTACTGACTATAACGGTAAGTCAAGTTAAAGGAGATAGGAACGCTGAAATATTCCCTTCAAAACCTGATAACCAATTTCGCATTGCCTGTTAACGGTAGCCGGAACTTACCGCTTGGGTGTAAAGAGGCCGTTCCGGGTGTATTTAGAACTCAGCGCCCGGCGTGTTTTGTCATCTTGTTATTTAATGGCTGAAACGCTCAGAGATAACACCATTCTCATCCGAAATAATAATTTCTACTCTGCGGTTAAGTTGCCTTCCCGTTTCTGTGCTATTATCAGCAACCGCAAAATCCTCGCCGTATCCACGTATTTGAATTCGGTTTTTGTCGATGTCGTGATTAATAAGGACTTGTTTAACCGCTTCAGCGCGATGTATAGAGAGCTTCCTGTTTGCTTCCGGAGATCCGATATTGTCGGTAAATCCTTCAATCATAACGGTGCGTTTCGGATATTCGACCAAAAATCGCGATAACCTGGCGATGGATTCTTCTGAACCGGGTTTGAGCGTAGCTTTTCCAAAATCAAATAGCACGCTTTCCAACGTCAAGACGATACCGCGATCGGTTTTTTCGGCTTGCATCTCACTTATCTTTTGGGCCAGTTCCTGTGAACGCTTTTGGGCCTCTTTGGCCTGTTGCTGTGCTATTTCTGCCCGGCGAAGAGCAGCAGCAGCTTTAGCTTTTTGAACCTCCGACAATACCGATCTTCTCTCGTTTTCTGCCTGCACAATTTTATCCTGCGTGGCATTTAAGACGGCAACATCATATGCCTTGGTTATTTTTTGTTTGGCGATATAAGCATAGTGATGTATCAGCTTCTTGTTTGCTCCGTTTTTCTTCAGGTTATTGATAATCTTGAGTTGATCATGAGCCTCTTTTAAAACATCAGGTGCCCCGTGTGCCACCGAGGAATCGTTTTTCGCTTCCTTATAATTCATTTTTACTTCCTTAACCAGAGGGTCGGTTTCTTTGCAACTCATTGCTATCATCAACAAGAGTAAGCATAAAAACGCATGATAAGGTAATGATGGTTTCATGGTTTCTGTTGTCGTCGAAGGTATTCCAGTTGGGTTTTAAGCGACTGTATGCTGGCCTGTAAATCACTCAGATCTTTCTTTGCTTTTTCGGATAGTGTTTTTGCTTCTACCGTTTCGGTAGTTGCTATCGCTTCATCAGCTTTGAGCAAAGCTTTTTTATGTTTTCTCTTATCTGCCAGTTGATATGCTTCTTCAAGTTTTTGGTGAGCTTCGGCCAGTTCTGCACTCGCGTAATCAGCTGCTCCCATGGCTTCAACTTTTTCAACAGCGCTTTCTGCTTTTTGTATTTTTACTGCGGATTTACGGCTGCCCGTGCAACCGGTTATCAGAAAAGTAGCTGCTAGAAAGTTTATCACGGCATATCGATAGGCACATGTAGCTTTCATCTTATCTCCTGTATTGGTTCACTACATAATTAGCAATAAAGAGGGGAGAATATTTATATTTGCAAGCCGCTAAATTTGTTCCGTTTCTGATTAATATTTTAAAAGTGATAATTCTGTTGATAAGGCAGAAAAATGTCCTTATTTTGCGGGACTTTGTCCCGATACCATATTCCGGACATTTATTTAATTACGATTCAAAAGTTTATAACGAATTCATGTTTCAGGATCTCTCATCAAAATTAGATAGCGCCTTTCAGAAGTTGAAAGGGGAATCTAAGATTACCGACGTCAACATTGCGGAGACGGTGAGAGAAATACGTCGTGCTCTGCTTGATGCAGATGTAAACTATGAAGTTGCTAAAGAGTTCACGAACGAAATAAAAGATCGGGCAATGGGCGAAGACGTATTGAATGCCGTCAATCCCGGTCAGCAGTTTACCAAGATTGTGCATGACGAACTGACCACAATACTCGGACAGGAGCGTGTGGATTTATCTGTTGCACACACTCCTCCCACGGTGATTCTGATTGCGGGCCTGCAAGGCTCCGGTAAAACGACTTTCAGTGCTAAATTGGCCCGTTACCTGAAGCAGGAGAATAATCGTAACCCGATTTTGGCCGCGGCTGATGTTTACCGTCCGGCGGCTATCAATCAGCTCAAGACACTGGCCGGCACCATCGACGTTCCGGTGTATTCCATCGAGCAGAAAGATGCTGTCCGCGTAGCTAAAGAAGCGGTTTCCATGGCAAAGAGTTTGGCGCTCGACACCGTTATTATTGATACGGCCGGACGCATGCACGTAGATGAAAAGATGATGGATGAGGTGGCTGAGATTAAAGAAGCGGTTCAGCCCAACGAGACACTGTTTGTTGTGGATTCCATGACGGGACAAGATGCTGTGAATACAGCTAAAGAATTTAATGAAGTTATTAATTATGATGGTGTGGTATTAACCAAGCTTGACGGTGATACCCGCGGCGGGGCGGCCCTTTCGATTAAGAATGTGGTCCAAAAACCGATCAAGTTTGTAAGTACCGGTGAAAAGCTGGATGCTCTTTCTCCCTTCTATCCCGACCGGATGGCACAACGCATCCTGGGAATGGGCGACGTGGTTTCGCTCGTTGAGAAAGCACAGAAAGAGTTTGATGAAAAGGAAGCTCAGAAGCTGCAAAAGAAAATCAAATCAGACAGTTTTGATCTGAATGATTTCTATCAGCAGCTGCAGCAAGTAAAAAGTATGGGTAATATTTCGGATCTGGTTGGTATGATTCCTGGTGCCGGAAAGGCGCTGCAGGATGCCGATACCGAAATCAACGAAGATTCGTTCAAGCCCATTGAAGCTATTATTTGTTCTATGACTCCGGAAGAAAAACGCAATCCGGACATCCTGAATGCCAGTCGGCGGCGGCGCATAGCCAAAGGATCCGGGACGCGTGTTCAGGACATCAACAGCCTGATTAAACAATTTGATCAAATGAAGAAAATGATGAAGTCGTTTTCAGGTATGGGTAAAATGGGCAAGTTGATGCAAGGCATGAAGGGAATGAAAGGTAATTTACCGTTCGGTTAGTTTAGATGATTAGTTACCGAATGGCTGATGTATCGAATTTTGATTTTAAGAGTATAAAACATTGGGGTTTTTAGCCAACTCTGATGTTTTGGGTTTCAATATGAAACTCATAAAATTGCGCAAGATTCCGACAATTTCCTCTATAGAAATCAACGCAAATTAAAGTTATAACTAAGGAGATAATCCATTGTTAAGAATTAGATTACAACGTAGAGGTCGAAAAAAACGACCGATCCATCACATTGTTGTGGCGGATAACCGCAAACCCAGAGATGGACGAATTGTAGAAGATCTCGGTCGTTTCGATAATGTAACCCCTAAAAACCAACTGGATTTGGATAGGGAACGTGCCTTATACTGGTTGAAGAAAGGTGCGCAACCCTCTGATACCGTACGTTCTATTTTTAAGAACCAAGGTATTATGTATGAGATGCACTTGATTCGATGGGGTAAGTCGGAGGAAGAAATTGAAGAAGCACTCACCGAATGGCGCGAAAAGCGTGCGGAAAAGGAAGAAGATGTCCCTACCCGCAAAGAGCGTCAGAAGGCACTGCTGGAAGCCGAAGAAAAGGAATTCCAGAAGCAGCTTAAGAAGAAAGCGGAAGAAGCAGCTAAAGAAAAAGCCAAGCAAGAAGCTCTGGCCTCTGATGAAGATGAGGAAGAGTCGGAAGATGAAGCCAAAGCTGAGGCTGAAGAAGAAGGATCTCCTGCACCGGAGGCTTCGGAGACTGAAGAAGCTGTATCTGAGGAAGAGGTAGTTGAAGAGGCTGAAACGGCAGAAGTTGAAGCTGCTGAAGAGGAAGTCGAGGAAGAGGCAAGTGCTGCCCAGGAAGAAGAGTCTGAAGAAGACGAGGAATCTGCAGAGGAAGAGGTAGAAGCCAAGGAAGAAACTGATGAGGCTGAAACCGAAGAAGAGACCGAAACTGGGGTAGCCGAAGGACAGACCTCTACCGATATGTTAGCTAAAGAAGCTATTGAGCATATCGAAAATACGCCTCTGGAAGACCTCGAAGGTTTTGTCACGGAAGACGAGGACCGGGTTACCGTTCAGCGTGCTTTGGAAGACAAAAAAGAGAATAATTAGTAAGTAAGGTGGACTCCACTTTAAAAGTGGGGCCCACCTGGATAGGCAGATGCTGGAACCAGTTGAAAACCAGTATATACAGATCGGCTATATTGCCCGGTCGCACGGCGTAGCGGGAGATGTGTTAGTCATCCCCGAGGTTTACGCTCCAACGCTTTTTGATACGCTTGACCTGGTACGAATTGAGAATGCCAGGGGGGAGTTACTCCCCGCCCGAGTTGAGTCGGTTCGGGTGCAGGAAAAAAATAACCGGCTTTCGTTCTTTATAAAATTTGAACACGTGACTGATCGTACACAGGCCGAAGAGCTGAAACATTTCGCCGTCTTTGCAGACCGCGAAACAGTGGAAGGCTTGGTAAACCAGGATGATGTTCCGATTGACTTCACAGCTTTTGAAATTTGGGCAAACGGTAAACCCATCGGCTCGGTAGAAGCTACGATAGAAAATCCGGCGCATCCGATCCTGCAGGTTGTCATCGACGAGCAGGAGCAGCTGCTCATCCCTTTAGTGGATGAATATATAATCGGTATCGATAAAGAAGCAGAAAAAATTCAATGCAAAAATCTGGATCAACTGAGAGGTTTGTAAATGATGCGCATTGATATAATATCGGCTGTACCGCAGTTGCTGGAAAGCCCGTTAAAGCATAGTATTGTGGGCAATGCCCGGAATGACAGCTTGGTGGAAATCCACGTACACGACCTGCACGATTACACCGAAGACAAGCACAATAAGGTGGATGATTACCCGTATGGCGGTGGAGCCGGCATGGTGCTTACGCCCCAGCCGATTTTCTCCTGTATTGAGCATTTGAAAAGCCAGCGGCAGTATGATGAGATCATCTTTACGGCACCGGACGGGGAACCGTTCGAGCAGGAAAGTGCGAATAGGCTTTCCATCACCCAAAACCTGATGTTTTTGTGCGGTCATTATAAAGGAGTCGATCAGCGCGTGCGAGATGCTTTGATCACACGGGAATACAGCATTGGCGATTATGTGCTGTCCGGTGGCGAACTCCCGGCGCTTGTAATGGTGGATTCCATCGTGAGGCTGTTGCCCGGGGCTCTGGGCGACTCGGAAAGCGCCTTGACCGATTCCTTCCAAAACGATTTGCTGGAAGGTCCGGTTTACACGCGTCCCGCTTCGTTTAAGGGGATGGAAGTGCCGAAGGTGTTGCGATCAGGCAATCATCAAAAAGTGAAAGAATGGCGATTGAACAAATCGCTGGAGCGTACCAAACAAGTACGTCCTGATATTTATGAAAAATTTCGAAATGAACAGTAGCAAGGATCAATTATGGATAAGTTAAAATTAGCAGAACAGACATTAGTAAAAGACGATTATCCCGA
>Ga0102944_1000913_pt1 | contig 21042 bp, 18 predicted proteins | sample SalPonD_shore_MG_FD_78172 | JGI IMG/M metagenome (GOLD analysis project Ga0102944, IMG submission 78172) | Salt pond soil microbial communities from South San Francisco under conditions of wetland restoration - Salt Pond MetaG... | ecosystem: Environmental > Aquatic > Marine > Intertidal zone >...
AACGTCCAATAGATCATTGGCGACCTCCGCAGGGATTGCGTACCCCATTTCCGGTTGAAAGTGGCTCGCTGTTATCTGTCCGTAGTGTTCATGGGCCAAGCTCCGCCCGTGGGACGGGTGAACAGGCTGGGGATTTCCATTGGCGCCACGAAGACGGACGAGTGAGCTGACGGCCGGGGAACGGCTCAATTTCCTGCTGACGAATCGCATCCCCCGTCGGTGGACCACTCTGTTCGTGGGCTGGCTCAGTCGCCGCCGGAATCCACTGGTGCGGGACCTTAGCATCGCCATATGGCAGTTCTTCGCGGGGGATCTGCGCCTTGAAGAGGCGCGGAAGGCGCGCTTCAACAGCATGCACGACTGTTTCATCCGCGAGCTGAAGCCCGGGGCACGACCTGTTGCGCGCCACCCCGGGTCGATTGTCAGTCCCTGCGATGGGATCGTGATGGCAGGTGGAAGGATGACCGGCAACCGGTTGATTCAGGCCAAGGGTTTTCCTTACGCGCTGGCCGAGCTCCTCGGTGACGAGGCGCTCGCCGCCCCCTACCAGAACGGCACGTTCGTGACGCTGCGGCTGCGAGCGAACATGTATCACCGCTTCCATGCGCCGGATGCCTGCCACCTGACGACCGTGCGCTACATCTCGGGTGATACGTGGAACGTGAATCCAATAGCCGTCAAATGCGTGGAACGACTGTACTGTCGAAACGAGCGGGCCGTCCTGCCACTGAACGTCGACGGACTGCGGCTGCCGCTCCTGCTCGTTCCCGTCGCCGCGATCGCGGTCGCCAGCATTCGGATACACGGGCTCGGCGAGTCGTTGGACCTGCGCTATCGGGGTGCCAACGAGCTGCCCTGCCGCCGCACGTTCGCGCGCGGCGAGGAGATGGGATATTTCCAGCAGGGCTCCACCATGATCGTCGTGGCTGGCCGGGACGTGCAGCTCGCGAACGGGACGTCGCCCGGTACCACGATTCGCATGGGGCGCACGCTCCTGGTCAGGTCTGCGCCGCGCCGCGCCGACATATTTCAATAACGATACTGCCATCACTGCGTAATGGGGCGGGAGTCAGGATTGGCGCGGACATAAAGCGAATACAAGAGGGCGACTGCGCGATGAAGCTTCTCGAGGAGTTGCGCGAACAGCGGTGGGACGACCACCGTTTCTACCACCACAGCCGCGTCAATCAATCCCTGCATTTGCTGAGCGCGATCTGTTTTCTCGGCGCTTACGGATTGGTTGCCGTGAATCCCGTTGTCTCGGCGTTCCTTGGATGGATACTGGCGATGGGGTCGCGACAGATTGGTCACTTCTTCTTCGAGCCCAAGGCCTACGACCAGGTCAACGCGATGAGTCACGACCACAAGGAGCGCATCAAGATCGGCTACAATCTCCGGCGCAAGCGTGTCCTGCTCTCGATCTGGGGGCTGTCCCCGGTACTCGTTGCCGCCAAGCCCGATCTGTTCGGACTGTTGCCTCCTTGGCGGGATCTGTACGGCTACTCCCACAACCTCTCTATGGTCTGGTTGAGTATCGGGGGTGGCGCGCTCGTCGGGCGCACCGTTCAGCTGTTCTTCATTCGCGACCTGCGCACCGGGCTGGTCTGGCTGGCGAAGATACTCACCGATCCCGTCAATGATGTGCGCCAGTATTACCGGGCGCCGCTGCGTCTCGCGAAGGGCGAACTCATCGACCCGATGAGTGAGGTCAGACCCGGGGCCTTTCGGGCGGGTGACCCGACTCCGCCTGCCCCTCGAGCGTCCGACAGCGCGGGAGAGACGGACGCGGAAGCGCGGGCCCTGCTCTGACGGTAACACGCGATCCCGCGTTTCCTCCCGCGCTCTAACGCACACGCCCCGTGACGGCGTTCCCGGAGGCGTCGAGCGTGCGATAGCCGCCGAGACGCGCCGCGAGCATTTCCCGGAGGATCTGTCTCCGGTTGGCCCGGTCGGACCACTTCGGGGGGTGCCACCACCATCCGGCGTGGCGCATCTTCTCGGCCGCGGCGAGGAAACGATCGCTGACTGCCGCGAAATCGGCCTCCGTGTAATCGTGGCTCATGATCAGGCGGCCCGTACCGGTCCAGCTCAAGGACAGTTCATGAGCGCGTAGATAGAACTGAAACATCCAGTTGTAGCGACTCGGGGCAAGATAGTGCACCGTCAGCAGTGAGCCGACGTTGGCCAGCCGTATCGGGAGGTCGCGTTCCTCGAGGGCACGATTGAGGGTCGCCGTGCGCCGATCCCAAAGTGGGTGTAGCTGCTCGTAGGAGCTCGCGACGGCGGGTGACTCGAGATGACGCAGGAACTCATTCATACACGTCATGACATAGGGGTGGGAATTGAACGTACCCCTGGCGAAACAGACGTCCATCGGCCGGTCATCGCGGTACCGCTTCATGAAATGGTGGGTGCCGCAGAGGACACCTACCGGCAATCCGCCTCCCAGACTCTTGCCATAGGTGACGAGGTCTGCGGCGACGCCGAAATACTCTTGGGCACCACCCGCGGCGAGGCGGAAACCGGAAAAGACTTCGTCCATGATCAGGGCGATTCCACGTTCGCTGCAGACGCTGCGCAGTTGATGCAGCCACCGTGCATAGCGGTCCCGATCGTGACCCCCCGTTCCATCTCTGCCGCTGACCAACGTGGCGTCGCCCGGGGCCGCCCGATTCGGGTGCAGCGTCTGAAGCGGGCTGACCAGCACCGCGGCGATGTCCCGGCGGGTTTGCAGCACCTTGAGGCTGGCCGGATGCATGTCCCTGAGCGTGTATACATCGGTGGCCCGGCGCTGACTGCCGATTCCCACCTGCACGCCGTCCCACCATCCGTGGTAGGCACCGGCGAACCGGACGATACGCGGCCGGTTCGTGTGATAGCGCGCCAGGCGCACCGCCTGCATGACGGCCTCGGTGCCCGACATGTGGAATGACACTTCGTCCAGCCCGGACAGCCGTCTGAGTCGTTCCACGTTGTCATTGACCACGGGGTGATACGCACCGAGCACGGGCCCGAGCGGCTGCGCGCGCTCGAACCCCCGTTCGAGGCACTGTTTGTACAGCTCGTGGCCAAACACGTTGACGCCGTATGAACCCGAAAGGTCATACGACCAGTTGCCGTCCAGATCCCGTACCCGGTTGCCATGCGACGCGTCGACAAGATTCGTGAGCGGGAACGTGCGCCGCACCTCGGAGCGGAACTGGAACGGAACACGGTGGGCATTGACGAAGGAAGCGTCCGAGACGCCGGACTCGATCGCCTTGCCCGCGGCGAGCGTCTTGGGGGCACGGTCGGAGAAATGCGCGCCAAGCCGCTCGAAATCCGTTTTTCGTTGCCTGGCAACCTCTTCAGGAGCCCCATCGCAGGCAAAAAGCTTCTCGCCGCCGTACTCGTAGAAGGGCATGATTCGTGCGATCCGTCGCGCTATCGCAGCGTGACCCTGTAGCGACGGGTGCTTCGCTCGCGTCAGACGCAGTCGCGCCTGAAGGCCGAGCAGTATCCACAGGGCTGCCCCTGCGGCAATCGTGAACAGCAAGACGTGGTCAAACATAAGGCCTACTTGGTTGGGAAAACGGCCGTGAGTCCGGAAACATGTTTGTAGATGATCATTATTCTTTAATGACACCGACGCGACCGCCAGTCATCACCGGCAATTCACTGGCCGGTCACCGCCCCCTTTCACTATTCAACGTCGCCGCGTAACGCTATGACCCCGGGAGATGTCCGCGACCCGGCGCCCGTCGCGCATCCGGCCCCCACCCGGTACTTCAACGCCGGCCATCCCGGTCGGCCGGCGTGCGTGTCACAGCCGGGTCACGGTGGTGCCGTATGGTCTGTCAACAGTGATCGTGGCGAAACGGACGACACAGCATGAGCATCGGAGCCGACATGATGCCGCCCCACCGCTACCGAACCGTTTTCATATCCGACACCCACCTTGGCTTTCGCGGCGCGCGGGCCGACTTCCTACTCGATTTCCTGCGATCCACCGAGGCGCAGACGCTATACCTCGTCGGCGACATCGTGGACGTCTGGGAAATGGAGCGCCGCGGCCTGTTCTGGCCTCGCGAGCACAGCCAGGTCCTCAGGGAGATCGTCGGCAAGGCCGAGAACGGCACGCGGGTGGTCTACGTGCCCGGGAACCACGACGAGAAGTTTCGAGAATTCGCCGGGTCCATGATCCACAACGTCGAAATCGAGCGGCAGAGCATCCACCGGACCGCGGACGGAAGGCGGTTTCTGGTAATGCACGGCGACGAGTTCGATGCCGCGGTCAAATGCAGTCGCCTGCTTTCGGCGCTCGGCAACCACGGCTACGATTTCCTGCTGCGGACGAACCGGATCGTCAACGCCGTGCGCCGCGAGTTCGGGTTTCCCTACTGGTCGCTCGCCGCCTTCCTTAAACATCGGGTCGGCAACGCAGTGAGCTACATCCAGCGCTTCGAAGAAGCCGTCGCGCGCGAGGCGGAAAAGCGCGGGGTCGACGGCATCGTAGCCGGCCACATCCATCACGCCGAGATTCGCCGTATCGGCGACGTCCTCTACTGTAACGACGGCGATTGGGTGGAGAGCTGCACGGCACTGGTTGAAGACGCCCGCGGCACGCTGGAGATCGTGCACTGGAGCGACGCCGCGCAGGAGGTCCGTATCAGCGCCACGGCCGCTTAGGGGCTCCCGGCGGGCGCGCTGCTCAAGGCTTTGGAGTTTCGTTGCTGCTCTTTGACATGAAACCACCATGCCTGCAGATCAGCGCCTTGCCCAAAACCTTCAGCAGCGCGCAGTAGCTCAACGAATTAGTCAGACAGCACACTAGACCCGAGTGGTGACAAGCAATCTACGTCGCGGTTTCGTCACCGTGACCGTGGTCGGAATGCAAAGCGCGCCGTACTGTTTAACCGAGAGAGGTCTCGGCGAGGACGGGGGAGCTGGCTCAACGAACCTTTGTTGCAATTGCATGAACCCTCGTGGCGAGTTGACGCAAATCAAACCGCCCACGCGCTCGGATAGCACACTGGCAGTCTCGTCCCACCGGATATTCCCGCATGGTCAGCAAGGTCGCCGCTGTAGAGAAGCTGGGAGAGCGTTCGCTGCTGCTTCCGCAGTATGTAAATGCCGGTCTGCAAGCGAATGACCGCGTAAAGTACTACTTGTCGCTGTTGCAGGCCGCAGAGGCATACGCGATTTCAGGAGACGGAAACCCTGGTGCGGCCCTGCGCCGCGAGCGCCTGGCCGCCGGAGAATCTGACGCCGCTCTCGATAGTGTCGCGCCGGAGAGTGAGCGCCTCGCCGATGGTCAGTTGCGTATTCCCCAGTTTGCTGTCATCCACCAGCGCATAGAACAGGCCATTTCCGATATGGCGCGGCCGTTGTCGCTCGGTGCAGACGAGGACCGCACGCTGTACACGACCTACATGCAGCGTTTCGGTCGTCTCGGAGAAGCGGCGCCGCAGCTGGCTGGGGACCTCGTGCCGGCGGACTATATCGCGGCGATCACGGGCGCGGACCGAAAGGGCGGTGACAGCCTGCACCTTCTCGTGATGGACCTGCACAAGGAACTGAATCGGCTGCAGGGCGAGATCGCGGAAGAGAGCATACGAGGCGCGAGGGTGTACGGGCTCCAACCCGGAGACCGGGCACTGGTCGAAGCCTTTCAGGATGGAGTGAATACCACCGCCCCTCTCAAGTTCGACCATCCCGGTCTGGGAACGACGGCAACACGGGCGGGTGAGCGTCTCCTGATACAGAACGATATCGGGACCACCGAGGCGCATGTGATCGTAATCCAGGTGGTGGGTCTTACCGTAACGCTGACATACAGCGACGTGCATCTACCGCGAGTTCGCTTCTTTCGGTCGCTGCTTGACGGTTACCTCGTGGACTGGGGGCCGCTCGGGGGGCGGAGCGATACCAACGCCGTCAGTGGCGAGACCTTCTTCACCGCACTGGGTCGATACCAGGCGGATACGCCGGACCAACTCTTGGCCTACCTCCAGTTTCTGGGTTCGAGGCTCGTCTTCCTGATCGACTGGAACAAGGCCCGAAAGCGGCTTCGCGCACTCGCGGGCAAAGCGGCTGCAGTGTCGCTTCTCACTTGGGCCGCGAACGAGAACTATGGCCACCGTGCGTTTCTGGAGCTTGGTGGCGAGGAGATGATCTATGAGGCGATTCGCCATTCCTCGGGGCTCAGTGTTGAGTATGGACAGACGCTCGAGACGCTGCTGGGGGCGGAGGCGCTGCAGCGCTATCTGCAGTTCGTGCTACGCACGGCGAGCGTGGGCCTGACCAGCGGACGGCCACGGACGTTGATACAGGATGAAGTGAAGGCCGAGCTCCTGCGCCAGTTTCATGGCATTCAGGACAGCCTGTTCGAACTCGCCACCCGCCAGACGGAGCTGATCTTCGACCTGGCCTGTGCCGTCCGCGACGGCTTGCTGCTTCCGCCGGTTTCCGCGGATGACCAGACGCTGGAAGGCATCGCGGGCCGCGCCAGAACGTGGGAGCACGAGGCAGACCAACTCGTGCGGCGAAGCGCCGAGCTGGCCGAGGGCCGTCAGGTGCCGGAGCCGCTCGCGGCGCTGGTCCCCAAAGCCGATGATATTGCCGACGACCTGGAGGAAGCCGCGTTTCTGTTGGGGAAGCTGCCGCTGGTGGCACAGGACACTGAGATACTTCAGGCAACTCGCAAACTGGCTGAGCTCGTGGTGCAAGGCGCTCAGGAATTCGTCAAAAGTATCGCCAATGCGGCACTGATTGGCCACAGCGCCGATCGCGACGACGTGCAGGACTTTCTGGGGGCGGTGAACCGAGTCGTGACCATCGAACGCGACACCGACATTGCACAGCGGGACGTCACCGAGCACTTGGTCGGTGGTGCGACTGACGCGCGGCAGCTCTATCTCTTCTCGGAACTCGTGCGTCGCCTGGAAAGGTCGACGGACGCCATGGCTCGCTGCGCGCTCAGTCTGCGCGACTTCGTGCTCGGCGATGCTCTCTGGCGCTAGGAGATGGCGATGACTGACCAAGCGTCTGTCTACCTGATTGGCGGTGGGACGGCCGACCAGAATGTGTCGGTCGAAGAGGTCGGGAGCAAAGCATTCCACCTCATGCAGATGGATCGCATGCGCCTGCCGATACCGCCCGCTTTCGTAATGAGCACGGCATACTGTCGGCAATACTTCGAGGCGGGCCGCAGGCTACCGGAGGATTTTCTCGAGCGACTCCGTGGCCATATGCGGACGTTGGAAGCACGCACGGATCGTACATTCGGCGGGCGCCGGCGCCCACTGCTGGTCTCTGTCCGATCCGGCGCACCAGTCTCCATGCCGGGAATGATGGAGACGATACTGAACGTCGGTCTGACCGACGAAAGCGTCCCGGGGCTGGTAAGAATGACCGGCAACCCGCGTCTCGCCTGGGATGCCTATCGACGGCTGATTCAATCATTCGCGGAGGTCGTGCACGGTGCATCGCGCCGTGCCTTCGAGGAGGTGATACGGTCGTCGGACACGCGTGACGGCGCCTCGCTGGTGCAGGGGCTGGATACTGCGGCATTGCGGCGCCTGGCGGGAGAGTATCTTCGCGTCTTCAGACACGTCGTAGGGCAGCCATTTCCGCAGGATGTGCACGCGCAGCTTCTGATGGCGGTGGAGGCGGTCTTCCGTTCATGGGACGGCGCCAAAGCTCGAGAATATCGCCGCGTCAATCATATACCGGATACGGCGGGTACTGCGGCCACCGTGCAGAGCATGGTCTTTGGTAACGCCGGCGGTACTTCCGGCGCTGGCGTCGGGTTTACCCGTGACCCTGCCACTGGCAATCCCGATCTGTACGTGGATTTCGTCTTCAACGCGCAGGGCGAGGATGTCGTCTCCGGCCGGCGGGCGCTGGGCACGGCGCCGTCACTCGCCGCCGTCCTTCCCGATGTTCATGCCGAGCTCCGACAGATTGCGCGCGCACTGGAGGATGCAGCGGGCGACATGCAGGACTTCGAGTTCACCGTTGAGCAGGGACAGCTGCATATCCTCCAGACTCGCGCGGGCAAGCGCACCCCCTGGGCAGCACTGCGCATTGCCACGGACATGGTGCGCGAAGGACTGATCACGCCCAGTGAGGGGTTGAAGCAGCTTTCCATGTATGACCTGGAGAGCGTGCACCGGACGCGACTCTCCAACGCAGGTGTTCAGCCCGATGCGCATGGCATGCCGGCGAGTGTCGGCGTCGCCGTTGGGCGTCTGGCTCTGAGCAATGAACGCGCCGCGGAATTCGCTGCTGCCGGGGAAGCCGGCATTCTCGTGCGACGCGACATCGCTACGGAGGACATCGCGGGTATCTCCAATGCGGAGGGAGTCGTTGCCCTACGCGGCGCGCGTACGTCCCATGCCGCCGTAGTCGCCCGGCAGCTTGGCAAGGTCTGCCTTGTTGGTTGCTCGGAAATCTCGATACGGGCTGACGCCGGGGATGCGCAGATCGGTGCGCGCACGGTGCACGAGGGTGATTGGCTGTCGGTCGACGGCAATACCGGTGACATCTTCATCGGCCGGATGGAGGTCCGTTCCGAGCGCCCGGAAGAGTTACTGGAAGTCGTCGCGCGATGGCGCCTCGCGGGAGGCAATCTAGACGCCGCGCGTACGGTATAGGATTCCGGGCCCAGCGGCGTCACACGGATACGAGGCGAGGGCCTTCGGAGGTCGCCGCCTATAGCTATTGATTTGCCGTTTTGTCGACCGTGGCGTACCTGCTGACATCATCGAGTCATCTCGGAAGAGTATTCACTGTGATGTCGTAACGCCGTCTAACCAGGGGACGATTCCGGCTGCGCAGAACCATGCGGGAATACTTTAGTGGTTCCCTGGCGACGGGCCACCCACCACTGAACTGGTGCTGCCGAGGGCGTCGTTGCGCCTTGGCGGGACAAGCGCTATCCGATACGGGGAGGTATGCGAGATGTATCTTGGCACCGGGACAGTTACCGCCATCGATGAGCGCGAGAACGGTGACCTGATTCTTGACGGTCGCGTACTGCTCCGAGCAGGGACAGGGCGAGACTATGCCGATGTGAGCGTGGACACCTCCGCCCAGAGTCTGCGATAGGCGTCCGTGACAGGAGCGCGGGGGGCGAAGCGGGGTACGGGCGCGCGCTGCAGACCCATCTGCTCGACGTCGGTGGCGTAGGGTATCCAGCTTCGCAGGGGGCGGCCGAACTCGGGCGGCGGCGTATCAGTCCACTGGCGGTGGAGGGCGCGTCGTCGATCCACCATCGAGAAGAAGGCCACGAGTTTCTCCCGATCGCGGCGTTTCGTCCCGAAATGCTCCTGCATCTGCTGCCACGCCCGCAGCGAGAGCGGCGTCGGAATGGTGGGCGAGAGCACGAGCGTGGCGGCGCGTACCACATTCTCGGCGAGGCGGGAGGCGGTGGCCGGGCAGTCGAGTATCAGGAGCGCGTAGCGTTCATTGAGAGGCTCAATCAGTTCACCCAGCAGTTTTCGGCCGTCACCGGATTTCGCGATCAGGAGGTCTGCATTGCGGAAGGAGGTATCCGCGGGCAACACCTCAAGCCCGGTATGCGGAGTCAGGCGGATCTCCCGACCGAGGGGCGACTTGCCGCCCAGCAGCTTCTTGGGCCTGGCGGCGAAGCCGCGATCGACGCCCAGATACCAGGCAGCCGCCCCCTGGGGGTCGAGATCCCACAGCAGCGTCGGGAGTCCCGCCTGCGCCGCCAGATAGGCGAGGTTGGCCGCTGCCGCGCTCTTGCCGACGCCGCCCTTTAAGTTGTACAGCGCAATCACGTTCATTGGTCATCCAGTGCCCGCTTTCTTTCGCCGTTGGCAGCTGACCGCCATACGGACCAGTAGACAGACATCCTACGCCCGAACGCTTTCGGTTTGTCGGCGTACAGGCGGGCCCCGAGCTGGTAGGCCTCATTGCGCAGCTCTTCGCGGCGGATGTCGATAAGGCGCCCGAGCTTCCGCCGGAAGGAGGCCCTCCCGATGACGCCGGGCGTCTCCTGCATGAGCCCGATCAGAACCGCCAGGTCGTGGTCGTCCCCGACGCAGTCGGAAAGGGCCTTCAGGCTGCGCTTGCGAACGCCAAGACCATCGTGCCAGGCGGGCCTCAGCAGGGTGGTGTGGTACCACTGATCCTTTATGCGCTTTCGCCATTCATGAAAGTGTTCGTCATCCCGGACCTCGTAGGCGCCGGCCATCGCCCGCCGACCACGACGGTAGCTGTCGACGAGGCCCTGCATGATCCCGTCGCGGACCGTAGCGCCCTGAAGATCCCACCGCGAGACACCGTTGCGCGCGGCGACCAGGGTGTCGATGACGCGACCGAGCGGAAGAGCTGTCCCGTTGTTGCTGTCGACGAGCTGTAGACGCCGCTCCTCCAGCCGTTTGCGACCCGAGGCACCGACCTGTGTGCGGAGCGTTGCGGGGAAGCGCTCAGTGAGCTTGTCCCAGGTCTCGATGACCGCCTGGGCGTCCCGGGCCTCGGCGAGCTCCCTGCCGAGGTCGCGATAGCAGCGGTTCTCCACGACGTAGCGGTCGCCAAGAGCGGGACGGGCGAGGCGCAGTACCGCCCGGATCTCCTTGAATCGTTTGCGCGCCGCGTGGATGCCTTCCGCGAGATCCTCCGCCGGTTCCTGCAGGTGCTGCACGGACTTGTCGATGCGCTCGCGTGTTATGCGACGGAGTCCATCCGGGACCGATTCGGTTCTTCTGAAGCGATATGCCACGACCCTCGCCACTCCCAAAGCCAAATGCCGGTTTCCTTAAAGACAATTATGGCGGAACTCAAGTGCGACCATGGTTTGCGGGCCGGTATCCAGGAGAGCGCGCCCCATCGGCTGGCTGCGCTGCTATCATCGTTCTTTGTGGCCAATTCGACGACTTCAGAGGAGAGACCGAACGCTGTGCAGCTACGCTCAGGTGCCGCGTGGACTCTCACCGCGCCGGTCGTTCAACGCCGCCACCTGCCCTGCATCCAGAGGTCGCGTTCGCTCCCGCCGCAACAGCAGGTACAGCTTTGCCGTCTGCTCCAGTTCCTCGATGCAATCGACCGCCGCATCCAGAGAGGCGCCCGCGGTGACGGGACCGTGATTGGCGAGCAGCATGGCGTGGTCCCGTGCAGCCCCCCGTCCGACGGCATCCGCGAGCCCTCGGTCACCCGGTGCGTAGTACGGAATCAGAGGCAGGCGGCCGACGCGCATTGCGTAATAGGCGGTGAGCGGCGGCAGGGCGTTGGCCGGGTCAAGCCCGTCCAGGCAGGAGACGGCCACCGAGTAGGTGGAGTGCAGGTGGACGACGGCCGCGGTTCCGGGTCTGGCCGCGTAAACCGCCAGGTGGAGAAAGGCCTCTTTTGTCGGCGGGTCGCCGCCAAGATGCTCGCCGTCGGCACCGAGCCGCGACAGCCCCACCGGGGTCAGTGTGCCAAGGCATGAACCGGTCGGCGTGACGAGCAGGCGCCCATCGTCCAGACGCACGCTGATGTTACCGGTGCGGCCGTGGGTCAGACCCCGATCGAACAGGGAACGTCCGTGGCGACAGATTGCCTCGGCGATCTCGCTTTCGCTCATGACAGGGCCTCGAATGCCTCCAGAAAGAATGCCGGGCCACCGAAGTTACCCGATTTCAGCGCGAGGAAGAGCGCGGTCTCACCAACGGACAGCGTCCAGGGTACGCCCGGGCTGATTTCCGGACCGATCTGAAGAGCGGTAACCCCCAGGGCGCTTACGACGGACCCGGAGGTCTCGCCGCCAGCCACCAGGAGGCGCCGGACTCCGGCGGCCACCAGACCCCGGGCTATCGCAGCCATCGCCTGCTCGACGAGCCCGCCGCTGCGGTCACGGCCGAGCTCCGCCTGAACGCCGGCCAGCGCTTCGGGCGCCGCGCTCGAGTAGATCAGCACGGGTTCGTTTCCGAGCCGGCTTACTGCCCACTCGACGGCGGCGGCGACCGCATCCTCGCCCGCCGCGAGTCGTAACGGATCCAGCTTCAGCGAAGCCAGCCCCCCCTGCTCGAAGTGCTCGATCTGCGCCAGCGTCGCCCCGGAGCAGCTCCCCGCGAGGATCGCCCCGTACCCACCGGACGCCGGCAGGGACGCCGCATCGTCGCGTTGCGGGACCAGGCCCTGGGCACGGTAGTTGGCGGGCAACCCCATGGCGACCCCGGATCCTCCCGTAATCAGGAGCAGATCGCGACACGCGCGTCCGATGGCCACGAGATGCTCGTCGGTCAGCGCATCGACGATGGCGAACCGCAGCCCCGCGTCGCGGATACGCGCCATGGCGTCACCGATCGCATCCGCGCCCTGCCGCACCACATGGTAGGGGACGAGTCCTACGCCGCCATCGGTCTGGCGGCCGAGGACGCGCACCAGGTTGGCGTCGGTCATGGGCGTCAGCGGGTGGTGCTGCATGCCGGATTCAGACAGCAGCACGTCCCCGACGAACAGGTAGCCCCGGTATACGGTCCGGCCGTTGGCGGGGAACGCCGGGCAGGCGACGGTGAACTCGCCGCCGAGCGCCTCGACCAGGGCGGCGGCCACCGGTCCGATATTGCCGCGGTCGGTGGAGTCGAATGTCGAGCAGTACTTGAAGAAATACTGCCGTGCCCCGTGGCGCCGGAGCCATCGAAGCGCTTCAAGCGACTGCCGGACCGCCTCCTCGGGATCGATGGTGCGCGACTTCAGGGCGACCACCACGGCCTCGGCGTCTTCCGGCACCTCCGCGTCGCCGGAGGGACAGCCGATGAGCTGAACCGTGCGCATGCCCTGGCGCACCAGCGTGTTCGCCAGATCCGTGGCGCCGGTGAAGTCGTCCGCAATGCAGCCGAGAACGAGGTTCATCGCAAGGAATCCGCTCGGAGGTAGTCGTCCCGGTATGCGCGGACGATCGCATCAATGCTGTCGTCGCTTTCGAAGCCCATCCCGCGCGCCCGTTCGGCATTGAACTGCCCGGGCCACGTCGCGACGATGCGCGCGATGTCCGGGTCGATCTCCCAGCGCACCAGGTTCGCGTCGCCCCCTGCCCGCTCCAGGGCGGCCACCATTTCCCGTACCGTCGCCGTGATGCCGGGCAGGTTGAGCACCCGGTTCGTTCCCCACGCCGACGGCGCCAGCTCATGGGCGTGGACGAACGCGGCCACCGCCTTGCGGGGAGAGAGCTGCCAGACTTGCGTGTCGTCCGGCACCGGGCAGACGGTCGTTCGCCCGGAAAGCGGCTCGCGAATGATGGAGCTGGCGAAGGAAGAAGCCGCCTTGTTGGGCTTGCCCGGCCTTACCACGATGGTCGGTAGCCGCAGGCAGCGGGTATCGAGGAACCCGCGGCGCGAGGCGTCGACGAGTAGCAGCTCGGCCATCGCCTTCTGCGTGCCGTAGGACGACTGCGGAGCCGTCGCGGTGTCGTCCCGGATAACCGGCGGCATGTCGCCGCCGAACACGGCGACCGAGCTTGAAAACACCACGCGCGGCCGTCGCTCCTGGGAACGCATCAGCTCCAGCAGACGCCGGGTGCCATCGAGGTTCACCCGCATACCCAGATCGAAGTCCGCCTCGGCGGCGCCGCTGACCACCGCGGCGAGGTGGAACACGCTGTCGAAACCGTCAGCGAACAGGTCTTCCAGCTCGGGCCCCGCGGCAATGTCGCCACTGACGTACTCGACGCCCTTCAACGGATTTGCGGGTTCGGCCTGATCGAAGGCCACGAGCTCGTCGATGGGCTCCGCCGATCCGGACGGACCGGTGAGTTGACCCCGTTCGAGTAGGGCTCGCGCCAGACCGGTTCCGAGAAAGCCGGTGCCGCCTGTAATCAACACGCGCATGACTGATGCTCCTCCTTCTCTGGGAAAGCGCCCGTTTCAACCGGCGTCGCCTTGGCCGGAATCGCTCGCAGAAGTGCCGTCGAGCCGCCTGCCGTTAATGAGATGCTGGTGCATCGCCTCGCCTGCGGCGGTTACGTCCCCGCGGCGAATGGCATCCAGAATCGTTCGATGCTCTTCGTTGGACGAAGCCGGGCGCCCGGGGCGGCTGAGCGAGTCGCGACGGGACCGTTCGATAAGTATGGAGACGTCTTCCATAAGCTGCTCCAGCAACGGATTGTGCGCGGCGCGAGTCAGGTGGTGGTGGAACATCGCGTCCTCCTCGACGGCGTCGCCGCCACCGTCGATCGCCCGATCCATGTCGCGAACAGCGACTTCCAGATCCCGCAGCTCTTCGTCACTGCGGCGTGTCGCCGCGCGCTCCACGATCGCCACCTCCAGGATCTCGCGGATCTCCCAGATCCATTCGAGCTGCCGGGCGGGATCCTGGAGCTGCCCGCTTACACGGCGAAGACGATTGCGCAGCAGCTCGAACGGCAGGTCTGCGACGAACGCGCCGCGGCCCTGGTGCGTTGTCACCACACCCAGGACCTTCAGCTTGGCCAGCGCCTCCCGGATGACGCTGCGGCCGAGCCCCAGCGCCTCCATCAGACCCTGCTCCGAAGGCAGCCTGTCGCCCGGTTTCAGATCCGAGGCGACGATCCATTCGCCGATTCGCTCGGCCGCGAGTTCGGCCAGTCGGGGCCGATCGATTCGTTGCAACGGAGTCGGTGGTGAGGCCATGGACGCAGCCCATTCTTCCGAGTATCGACTTGACATACCCCCAAATTGTACACAATAGGTTGTCTGATAACTGCTAACAGATAACTTCACGGCCGGGCGACACACAACCGGCCGAGACGTTCTAAGCTCTTACAACAGCCCCGATATCGGGAGTGCGGCGGCGGGGAAGCAGCGGCATGTAACAGCTGCGTAGAGGCGGCGGGCGATCCCCGGCTGTCACGCCGGGAGCATGGCAACAGCCGTAGATAAACGGCATAGGAGGAGAGCATGCACAACATCAACAGGCGCGACTTCCTGAAGCTCTCGGCGAGCGGCGCCGCCGCGGCGACGCTGGGCCCGCTGTTATCGACACAGGCGTTTGCGGCGGCGCAGTCCGCGGGCGACTACAAGCCCATGTTCGAGATCGAGGACAACGCGGAGCTCCAGCTACTGCGCTGGACCGGCTTCATCAAGAGCGACGAGGAGGTCTGGGACAAGAATACCGAGCGTTTCACCCAGCTCACCGGCGTAAAGGTGCAGAAGCAGTCACTCACCTGGACGGACGTGCAGCCCAAATCCGCCCTCGCTGCCCAGCTCGGGTCGGGCCCCGACATCATCATGGGCTGGTACGACGACCCGTTCATCTACCCCGATCAGCTCGTGGACGTCAGCGAGGTCTGCGACCACCTGGGCAAGACGTACGGCGGCTGGTTCGACGTTGCGAAGAGCTATGGCTATAGCGAGGAGCAGAAGCGCTGGATCGCCGTGCCGGTGGGCGCGCCGGGCAATGCAATGACCTATCGCAAGAGCTGGGTGCAGGAGGCCGGATTCGACGAGTTCCCGACGGACTTCGACGGCTTCCTCAAGATGGCCCGCGCCCTCAAGAAGAACGGGCATCCCATCGGCCTGCCCCTCGGACACGCCGTCGGTGACGCCAACTCCTGGGTGCACTGGGTGCTGTGGGGATTCGGCGGCAAGCAGGCCAACGAGGACAACAGCGTCGCCATCAACAGCAAGGAGACCGTGGAGGCACTCGATTACGCCAAGGCCCTCTTTGAAACCATGCCGCCCGGCGTCTCGTCGTGGCTCGACGCCAACAACAACCGCGCCTTCCTCTCCGGGCACATCTCGGTGGCGCAGAACGGCATCAGCATCTGGCACGTGGCGCAGAACGAGTTCCCCAAGCTCAAGGACGATATCCACAACGCCGCCAATCCGGTGGGACCGGTAGGGCACCCCACGACCTACAACCTATTTACTCAGGCGTTTGTCTTCAAATACACGAAGTACCCGAACGCGGCCAAGGAATACCTGCGCTTCATGCTCGAGAAGGAACAGACCGCGCCGTGGGTAACGGCAATGACAGGTTACGTGACGCCGGCGTTGAAGGCCTACAGCGATCTGCCGATCTGGACCAGGAACCCGGACATCACCCCCTACCGGGACGTTCTGGTGGGTTCGCACTTCGACGGCTGGGCCGGGAAGCCGGGCAAAGCGGCTGCCAGGGCGCTTAACGACTTCGTCATCGTCGACATGTTCGCGGACGCCTGCGTCAATGGGGTGTCGTCGAAGGACGCGGCCGCGAACGCCGAAAAGCGTCTGAAAGACGTCTACAGCTGATATCCGGCATCGACGATGGCCGTCCAATCGGCAACCCGCCCGGCGCTGTCCACGTGGCAGCGCACACTGCGGACGCTGGATACCGTCAACGTGCTGGGGCCGCTGCTGGCGGCCCCAGCCACCATCATCCTGCTGACGCTACTGGCGTATCCGCTGCTGCTCGGCGTCTGGCTGAGCCTGACCGACAGCACCCTGGGTACACCAGGGCACTTCATCGGCTTCCACAACTACCTGGTTCTGTTCCGCGATCCGGTCTACCGTGGCGCTGCCTTCTATTCAGTGCTCTACACGTTCGGCGCCGAGATCTTCAAGATGAGCCTCGGGCTGGGGCTTGCCCTGCTGCTCAACCGGAAATTCCGCGGCTACCGGATCGCGCGTTCCATCATGCTGCTGCCGTGGGTGGCTCCGACGGTGCTGTCCGCGCTCGCCTGGCTGTGGCTGCTGGATCCACAGTTCAGCGCGCTCAGCTGGCTCCTCCAGCAGGTGGGCCTGATACACAGCAACATCGATTTTCTCGGCACCAAGTGGGCGGCGCGGCTCTCTCTGATCGCCGTCAACGTCTGGCGCGGCATTCCGTACTTCGCCATCGGCTACCTGGCGGGCCTGCAGGCCATTCCCAAGGAGCTGCTGGAGGCGGCCTCCATCGACGGCGCCTCGACGTGGAACAAGTTCGTGCACGTGACCTGGCCGCTGCTCATACCGATCACCACCATCCTGGTGTCGTTCTCCTCCATCTGGACCATCACAGACTTCCAGCTCATCTGGACCATGACCCACGGCGGCCCGGTGAACTCAACGCAGGTGTTCACCACCCTCGCCTACCAGCGCGCCATCACTGGTGGCTCTCTCGGCCAGGGCGCGGCCGTGGCCATATCCATAATTCCGGTGATGCTGATTCTTGCCTGGTTCGCCGTGCGGTCGACGCGGGAGTAATGCCATGCGACCGATGAAATGGTGGAAGCTCTATCCGGCGCTCGGGGTTTTCCTGCTCTTCCTGATGCTGCCGTTCTACTGGATGGTGCTGACCAGCATCAAATCACGGGCCGAGCTGCTGAACACCCCCAATCCGTTCTGGGTGTTCAAGCCGACCTTTAACCACATCGTCCACCTGTTGACGCAGACGCAGTACGGCGAGTGGTTCCTCAATACGCTCTACGTCTCCGTGGGCGCGACGGTCCTGAGCGTCACCGTGTCCTACTTCGCCGCCTACGCGATCGTGCGTCTGCGCTTCTTCGGCGCACGGGTGCTGAGCACGGCGATCTTCCTCTGCTATATCGTGCCACCGGCCATCCTGTTCATCCCGCTCGCCACCGTGCTGATACAGCTGCACTGGTTCGACAAGCTGTGGGCGCTGATCCCCGTGTACGCCACCTTTCTGGTGCCATTCTGCACCTGGCTGCTCATCGGCTTCATGCGCAACATCCCGCGTGAGCTCGAGGAAGCGGCCCGCGTGGACGGGGCCAGCCATCTCCAGATCATGCTGGGCGTGATCCTTCCGCTGGCAGCTCCGGGGCTGATTTCCGCCACGATCTTCTCGTTCACGCTGTCCTGGAACGAGTACCTGTACGCGCTCGTGTACATGTTCTCGTCCGCCAACAAGACGGTGTCGGTGGGGCTCACCACGGAGCTGATCCGCGGCGATGTATTTCAGTGGGGCCAGCTCATGAGTGGGGCGCTGCTCGGCACGCTGCCGGTGGTGATGGTGTATTTCTTTTTCGTCGAATATTACGTTGCGGGCATGTCCGGCGCCCTCAAGGAGTAGCGCCGTCCGTGGCCCTCAGGCAGTGAGGACGAGGCTTCATGGCGATCGTCACGTTGCAGGGCATCACAAAGAAATACGGCGAGGTAACCGCCGTGCACGACTTCAACCTCCGCACGGAGGACGGCGAGTTCGTTGTCCTGGTGGGGCCGTCCGGGTGCGGCAAGTCCACGACGCTGCGCATGATCGCCGGGCTCGAAGCCATTACGGGCGGCGAGCTCACCATCGGTGATACGGTCGTCAATGACCTGCCGCCCAAGGACCGGGACATCGCCATGGTGTTCCAGAACTACGCTCTCTACCCGCACAAGGACGTCTACTCCAATATGGCGTTCAGCCTCAAGATGCGGAAGACCCCGCGTGCCGAGATGGATGAGCGCGTACTGCGGGCAGCACAGGTCCTGGGCATCGAACACCTGCTCGATCGCAAGCCCCGGGAGCTCTCCGGAGGGCAGCGCCAGCGCGTGGCCCTCGGACGCGCCATCGTGCGTGAGCCGCAGGTCTTCCTGATGGACGAGCCCCTCTCCAACCTCGATGCCCAGCTTCGCGTGACCATGCGCGCGGAGATCTCCAAGCTGCATCGCCGCCTCGGCGTGACCGCCTTCTACGTCACCCACGACCAGATCGAGGCCCTCACCATGGGTCATCGCATCGCCGTGATGCGGGACGGCCTCATCCAGCAGGTGAGCACCCCGACCGAGCTCTACGACAGGCCGGCCAACCGGTTCGTCGCCGGGTTCATCGGCAGTCCGGCGATGAACTTCCTGCGCTCCAGGATCGACGGTCGGGGCGAGGTGCTCGAGGTCGAAGACTTCCGCATCAGCCTGGATGACCGAAGGCGCCAGGCGCTGGCCCGCAACGACAGCAGCGAGGTCTGGCTCGGTGTGCGTCCCGAGGACATCACGCTGAACCCGTCCGATAGCGGCGGGGAGAACAACATCACGGGCACCGTGGAGCTCGTCGAGCCCGTCGGGCCGGTGGTGGAAATCCAGGTCCGCATTGGCGAGTCCCTGGTGATCGCGCAGATCGACCGCCATGCCGGTGTTGCCGCGGGAGACCGCATCTCCCTGGCCCTCGATCCCGCGAACATCCACCTCTTCAACGTAGGCACCGGCGACAGCCTGCTCTACGGCCCCGGTCACCGGAGGAGCTGACTCCAACGCTTCCCGGTCACGCTCGGCGATCAGGGTTCGCAGCTCAGGCGTGATCCCAGCGCAGCGCCGACGCCGGGGCACGCCCGGCATCGAAGGCGTCGGGGTGGCTGGATAGGCCGCGCATCGTCTCATCCGCCAGCACTCGAATCCCATCGGTACCTCGGCGTGGACGATGCCCGCCAGCCCGACCTCGGTGTCGACCTCCAGCGCCCAGGGGAGCGTCGCGATCAGATGCCGGAGGCGCTCGATGTGGTCCCCGTCGAGCGACGCGGCCCATCGGTGGAAGTGCGGCATCTCCCACCGCGCCCGATCCGCCGGAACGATCAAGCGCGCGGCGAAAGAGACATCATGATTGCCCAGGACGCTGTATCTGTTAGTCCTCGCGCCGGCGTTTGCGGCCGTCAATCATGGAGCGCACCAGGTTCTCGTGATGTTCTCGGCTCGTAAGCATGACGCCAAGGATGTGCAGCAGCACCAGGACCACCATGATGTTCGCGGCGGCCTCGTGGATCCCTTCCCAGAACTCCTCGCCCCCGGCCTCGCCACGTTCTGCGTTTTCTCCATACTCGTCGTCGGCATACGCGTCGGGGATCGAGTTTGCGGCCGCGGGTAGCACCCCGCTCGCCAACGGACCGCTGCCAGCCTCGATGGCCAGAACCTCAAGACCGCTCCACGTCGTCACTGCCAAGGCTATAAGCATGGCAAACACCATGGCACCGCCGGCCGGATTGTGTCCGAGGTAGCGTCGATCGGTACCGGGGCGAAACAGCCCGACGAGACTGCGCAATATCGCGCGGGGCCCGTAGATGAAATCGCTGAACCGGGCGTGCCGAGTGCCGACAAAGCCCCAGATGACGCGCAGCACTATGATGGCCCCAACTACATACCCGGACCACACGTGCAGTTGTTGTCCTTCCTCGCTCGAAAGGTACGCTACCGTAAAGGCGACAACCAGAACCCAGTGCATACTGCGCACCAATGGATCCCAGACGCGTACGCGGTCGGGTTTTTCATTCGCCATCTGTTACCTCCGCTCAACTTGCGATGCGCTTCGGCGCACGAGATTTGCCTTGGTCCGTCCACGTCGACTGCAGACCGTCATCACTCGGATGAGCTGCATGAGAGTGGGTAATCGGGCAAACCATCACCCGCGCTGGTTGCGGCGCATCGATAGCCGGCGTTTACCGCTACCGCCCGTTGCCGGTGACCATGAACCCTGTCCGCAACAATATAGCGCTCGCCTGTGTAGCGACTTTGACGTGAGTCAGAAGAAACTGTGAAGTGCGCTTGGCGCCTATTGACCCGTCAGATGCAAGGCGCGATGGCGCAGGAATGGCCGTCGCCCTTTGCAAGAGCCGCAACGCAGCCCGGCGGGCGCCTCAGAGCCGCCCGAACGGGGCCTCGAGGCGAGCCCTCAGCCGGCGTTCTCGTAGGCCGAGCGTTCCATGACGTGCTCTCTCCCGCTGTGTCGCTCCTTGTTCCTTGCCCGGCCATCCGACATCCAAGACACTGCACTGGCTGGTGTCTCCGGCCCGGTGGATCGGAGCCATCGACTTGGTAGCGTCACCGAGCGGAACGCCTGACGGCGAATTCGCGTTCCCCACCTGGCAACGGAGCCGCAATGTCCCTGACCGCCGCCTTGGTCCTCTTTTCAGGTTGCCTCGCTGCGGTGATTGCCGGGAGCATGTGGCTCTCGCGGGCGCTCCATGGTGTGGGCACCTATCTGCGGTTGTTGCCGGGGCTGCTCGGGCTGATCGCTGCGCTCGGGGCCGACTCCCCGGAGATCTTCTCTGCCGTCACCGCGCTGCAGGCCGGCGAGTATGACATTGGTCTCGGGGTCGTGCTGGGATCGAACCTGTTCAACCTTGCGGCCCTCATGGGATTGAGCGGAATCCTGTCCGAACCGCTCCCGATGAGAGCGGCGGTGGTCCTGTTC
>Ga0102944_1000914_pt1 | contig 21033 bp, 24 predicted proteins | sample SalPonD_shore_MG_FD_78172 | JGI IMG/M metagenome (GOLD analysis project Ga0102944, IMG submission 78172) | Salt pond soil microbial communities from South San Francisco under conditions of wetland restoration - Salt Pond MetaG... | ecosystem: Environmental > Aquatic > Marine > Intertidal zone >...
GGGCCGCGAGGCGAGCCCTCAGCCGGCGTTGCGCTGCTTGGCAAGGGCTACGGCCATTGCCGGCGCAGCGCGCCATGGACCTGCTCAGCAATCGACTCGGGCTAGCGTAAGCCCGCCGAAGGCTGAGGTTGGCACCACCGGCACTCGCACCAACCTGCGAACGCGCCTGTAAGCCAGAGCCACGCGCGAATACTTCAGTGTTTCCTTAACGCAATCCGCGGCGTCGGCAGGCCAGGCCCGTCGGCAGCTCGGGCGCCGGCTTGACCTGTCAGTTTGTACAGGTGCGCCGGTTGGTGCGGCCTTCCAAACTGGATCGCCGGTCTGGGTGCTGTGCGGTAGCCGAAGGGGACATGTGGAAAACGGCGAGGCGGGAGCGAGGGTCGGTGCCTGCTCAGGCGAGTGCCCCGGGGACCGGTCCGTAGAGACGGTCCAGCAGGCAGTGCATGTAGTCCTGGGCCGCGGCATAGCACGCCGGCCGATCCAGTATGTCCTGCGGGGTTTGAACGAACGGCCCCCCCTGGTGGAGGTCTTCGGGACAGGCCTCGATCAGACGGGCGGCGGTGTCCGCGTCCCATTCCATGTGGAACTGGAGCCCCATCAGCCGGCCATGGGCGTCGAAAAAGCCCTGGTTGGCGCAGGCCTCGCTGTGCCCGACGGGGCGCATGCCGGCCGGCTGCTCGAAGGTGTCGCCGTGCCAGTGCATTACGTTGAGCTCCGGCGGGAAGCCCTCGAAGAGCGGGTGGGCGAGGGCTTCGGCGGTAAAGGTCACCGGAAACCAGCCGATCTCGGCCCGGGCCGCCCGCCGCACGGAGGCCCCCATGACATCCGCGAGCAGCTGCGCTCCCAGGCAGATGCCGAGCACCGGTATCGTTCGCTTCAGCGCCGCTTCGATGTAGCGCTTCTCGGCGGTCAGCCAGGGCAGCTGCCGCTCGTCGTGCACGCCCATGGGGCCGCCGAGCACCAGGAGCGCTTCGGTCGCCTCCGGGGACGGCAGCGGAGCGCCGGAATACACGGCATGCGCATCAAGGGCGTGGCCGCGCTGCGCGGCCCAGCGGGCCACGCCCGACGGGCCCTCGAAGGGCACGTGCTGAAGGACCTGGATGCGCAGCGCCCCGCTCTCCTAGAGGGCCGCCAGGGCTGCATCGTAGTCGGGCTCCACGGTGATCTCGTGCACGAGCTCCACGTGGCGTATGCGGCGGTCCTCGTCGGCTACGATCACCGCCCTCGCCAGCAGCGAGGCCAACGGCCCGTCGCTCATCTCCAGGCCGAACATTTTGCCGAACTCCGGTGCTCGGAAAGCGGACAGCGTGACCACGTTGTCCAGGCCCTCGGCGCCGCAGAACCGCGACTGGGCGAACGGCAGATCCTTGGAGATGCAGAGCACGGCGGTGTCATCCCGTTGCGCGGCCTTCTCGTTGAAGCGGCGGACCGATTCCGCGCACACCTCCGTGTCGATGCTGGGGAAGATGTTGAGAACCAGTTTCCGGCCCTCGAAGTCCGGGGGCCCGACCTCGTTGAGGTTCTGGTCCACCAGGCGGAAATCCGGCAGGTCCTGGCCCTGCTCGGGCGGCTCGCCCACCGTATGGACCGTATTGCCCTTGAGCGTCACTTGCGCCATGAGATGCCCTCTTGCGGGTCGTTGCGGGGGATTTCATCGCTGCCTCGCGCCATAATGGTTGCCTTGCCCGGCCATTTCAACGCTGCATCGGCGGGCGCGGCTGATGGTCTTCACTGCCGCACGCTCCCACGGGCATATTGTGAAAGCCGTGGCTTGGCGCAGAGCGGGCGTACGTTAACGTGGGAACCGGGATGTGGCAGACGTATCGCAGCGGCGGGTGAGCACATCCGGCCCGCTGGACGGGGGTATTTCAGTGGGGACACCGAATGACCGGCTCCGGCGCGCCTAAGACCGTACTGCTCGTCGGGAGCGGCGATACGGTAGCCGATGCCCTGCGCGCCGCGGGGCTCGACGTGGGCCGGTGCGCTGACGGCGACGCCGCGCTGCGCCGCATTCGCGTGGGCACCCCGCCGGACGTCGTGGTCAGCGGACTGCACGTGTCCCGTATGGACGGTGTGTCCCTGTGCCGGAAGCTGCGGCTCGACGATGCCGCACCGCAACCGCCGGTGGTTCTGTTCCGCGAGTGGCCGGCGGCGACCGACGATGCCGGGCTCGTGCTCGCCCTGGGCGCGGACCGCTACGTCGGGCCCGAGTTGGGGGTGGAGGGCATCGTTGCCGCCGTGCGCGAGGTTCTGGGCGAGGGCGCTCCGCTGTCCGGCCGCGGTCTGTGCCCCAGCGCCGAGCTCGATCGATGCTACGCCGAGCTCATGCGCCGCCTGTTCGACGAAGGGCTGCAAATGGTGAATCGCCAGGCGGGCCAGCTGCGTGACACGGAGGCCCGGAACCGGCTGGTGGTGGAGCACGCCGCCGACGCCATTATCGCCATCGACACCGATGACCGCATCCTGTTCGCCAATCCGGCGGCGGGCCGGCTTACTGGTTACGGCGAGCGGGAGCTGCTGGGGCTGCGCATCACCGATCTCATCCCGGAACGTTTCCGGGAAAGGCATGTGGCCGGCCTGCGTCACTATCTGAGCACCGGCGAGCGGCACATGCGCTCCTGGCGCGGCGCGCCCTTCCTCCTGCTCTGCCGGAACGGCGTCGAGGTGCCGGTGGAGGTCTCTTTCGGCGAGCACCGGGAAAACGGAGCGCACCGGTTCGTCGGCGTGATCCGCGACGTTTCGGAGCGGCTGCAGAGCGAGCAGCAGCTGCAGCGCATCAACCGCATGTACGCCATGCTCAGCGCCTGCAATCACGTCTTGCTGCGCATCATTGAGGAACGCTCGCTGCTGCAGCAGTTCACCGATACGGTGGTGGACATGGGCGGTTACCGCTTCGCCTGGGTCGGCTATGCCCAGGACGATGCCGAGCGGTTGGTGGCGCCCATGGCGCGCTCCGGTGATGACGCCGGTTATCTGGACGCGGTCCGGGTCGCCTGGTCCGACACGCCGGAGGGGGGCGGGCCTGCCGGTATGGCCATCCGCGGAGGTGCGCCGCAGGTGGTCGCGGACATGGCTACCTCGCGCCGCATGACGCCGTGGCGCGAGGCAGTGCTCAGCCGCGGCTACCGGGCCATGGTGGCGCTGCCGATGACCGTGGAGGGGCGGCGTCTCGGGGTCCTGTGCATCTACTCGGGCACCCCCGGCGTGTTCTCGGCCCAGGAGGTGGGCCTCCTGGAAGCCATGGCCGAGGATCTGGCGTTCCGCATCCAGGCGCTGCGGGTGCGGGAGGCCCGGGAGCGGGCCGAAGCGGAGCTGCGGCTGAGCAACCGTGCATTGGAGGCGAGCAACAACGGGGTGATCATTACCGACGCCGCGGGCGGCGACCACCCGGTCATCTACGCCAACCCGGCGTTCTGCCGCATTACCGGCTACGATCGGGATGAGATCGTCGGCCGCAACCCCCGCTTCATCATGGGTGCCGAGCTGGACCAGCCCGGGCTCGACGCCATCCGCGCGGCGCTGCGTGAGAGGCGCGCCGGCTCGGCGACCGTACGCACCTACCGCAGGGACGGCAGCGTGCTGTGGGCCGAGACGGATGTCTCTCCGGTTTTCGACGACGACGGCCGGCTAACCCACTACGTGGGCATCAGCACCGACATCAGCGACCGTGTCCGCTACGAGCATGAGCTGGAATACCAGTCCAATCACGATCTGCTCACCGGGCTGGCGAATCGGAGCCTGCTGCAGGACCGGCTCGGCCAGGCTCTGGCCGTCGCCGAGCGGCATCGCCACGGGGTGGCCGTGCTGGTGCTGGACCTGGACCGCTTCAAGCACGTCAACGATACCCTGGGTCACGTGATGGGCGACGAACTGCTGCGGCGGGTGGCTGCCTGTCTGGGCGAGTCCATCGGCCGCGGCGACACGCTCGGCCGCCTGGGCGCGGATGAGTTCGTGGTGCTGCTGACCGAGCAGCGCGACCGCGACGACGCGCTGGCGGCGGCTCGGCGACTGGGCCATGCCCTGGGGCAGGTGCACGATGTGCTGGGACAGCGGATCGCCGCGCCCTGCAGCGTGGGCGTCAGCTATTTCCCCGGCGACGGTACGCAGCCGGAGGAGCTGCTGCGCCATGCGGAGACGGCCATGTTCCGGGCCAAGGAAATGGGCGGCGCGGACGTGGTCGGGTTCACCCGGGATCTTTCCTCGGGCACCTCCGACCGGCTGCGTCTGGAATCGGAGCTGCGCCAGGCGCTGCAGCGCGAGGAGCTGCAGGTGTTCTATCAGCCGCAGTTCCGTCTTGATGACGGCCGCCTGGCAGGACTGGAAGCGCTGGCCCGGTGGCATCACGAGGAGCTGGGCTGGGTGTCCCCCGCCGAGTTCATTCCGCTGGCGGAGGAAACGGGGCTGATCATCGCGCTGGGAAGGCTGGTGCTGTCCACCGCCTGCCGCCAGCTCGTGCAGTGGCGGCGCGGCGGCATCGCGGTCCCGCGGGTGGCGGTCAACGTCTCCGGGCTGCAGGTGCAGCGCGGCGAGCTGGAGGCCGATGTCCGCAGCGCGCTTGCCGAGTCCGGTCTGGATGCCTCCGTCCTGGAGCTGGAGATCACGGAATCGTTTCTCATGCGCCGCGCCGAACAGGCCATACGCCAGCTTCACCGGTTGAGCGCCCTCGGCGTTCACGTGGCCATCGACGACTTCGGCACCGGCTACTCGTCGCTGAGCTATCTGAAACGGCTGCCGCTGCACAGGCTCAAGCTGGACAAGTCGTTCGTCCGCGACATTCCCGGCAACGGCCATGACGAGGCCATCGCCCGGGCGGTGATCGCCCTCGGCAAGAGCATGTCGCTGGAGGTGGTGGCGGAAGGTGTGGAGGAGGAGCGTCAGCAGCGTTTTCTCGCTCGCGAGGGATGCGACGTCGGGCAGGGTTTTCTGTACAGCCCGCCCCTGCCTGCCGCGGAGCTCGAGAGTCTGCTCCGGAGCGGCCTGAAACGCGGCTGAAAAGCTCGTCAGCGGGTCAGGCGCGGCCGGCGCCGAAATCGTTGGGCGTGTGGAAGTACTCGCTGGTTCGCGCCAGCTCTTCCACCTGTTTGAGCAGCTCGGCCAGTCGGAGCTCGGCCGTGCGCATCGGCGCGCAGTCCTCGCACGCGGGATCGTCGCAGGGCTGACGGGCGTACAGCCAGTACTGGATCGCCCCGGCCAGCAGGCCGTCGCCGATGTCCCACGGATGGGAATCGGGCTCGTCGTCGGCGATGCGATTGCCCAGCTCGACCGCCTCCCGGGCCGCCTCTTCGAAGGATGTTTCCTGTTCCTCTCCGGCCATTTCCGATTCCTGCTTGCGGGCGTTGCCGCGGTATTGTATCAACGCAGCGTGCCATGGACGCTCTCGGCAATCGACTCGGGCGAGCGTAAGCCACCGAAGGCTGGAGTTGCCAGCAGCGGCACCGGCGAGAAGCTGGACGTGCGCCGTGCGGGACCGGGCTCGCGCGAATGTTTCAGCGGTTCGTTGAACGGGGTGTTCTAGGGCCCCGGCCGAAGGCGCATGATGAAGCGGCCGGGGGCAGGGACCGGCAGCCCCGTCCGGCGGCGATTGATGATTGGCCTGTTCGCCCCAATATCACGCTCCCATCATCGCGCTTCCATGTCGCGCGGCCGGCGTAAAACGACAAGCTGGCAATGCGTCACAGCCAGAGGCGATTCGGCATTGTTCAGTGTTTTTCTGGTGTCATTCAAGGAGTTGACTATGTCCGACAAGCCGTTTGACCGTTCCCGGCGCAACCTCCTGCGCGCCGGCATCGCCACCGCCGCCGCCCTGCCGCTCGGAAGCCTCGTGCTGGACGGCCGGGCCCGCGCCGCTGATATGCCGAAGCTGTCCGAGGACGACCCGCAGGCACAGGCGCTGAACTACGTTCACGATGCCGCCAAGTCCCAGAGCTCGGCACGCCAGAAGGACGCCTTCTGCCACAACTGCATGCACTTCAAGGGCGGGCCCAACGACCAGTGGGGGCCGTGCAACATTTTCCCGGGCAAGCTCGTGAACCGGGACGGCTGGTGCTCGGCCTGGGCCAAGGCCTCCGGCTGACCGGGCCAGCTTGAGGCATTATTCGGCGCTATCACGAAAGGCGGGCTGATGCAGCCCGCCGCTTCCCTACCGCAGCAATCCGGCGATCAGCAGACCCCCGGCGACGAGGGCGCTGCTGGCATGGAGATAGACGACCGCCATCGGCGGCGGCTCCCTCTGGATCCGGAATATCAGGAGGAACAGCCCGCCGATCAAGGCCAGGACGAAGAAGAACAGCGCTGAATTGATGAGCTTCCCGGCGGAACCCCCGAATACGCCGAAGCTCAGCGTCACCACCCCCGCCGCGGCCGTCGCGGCATGGCTGAGGCCGTAGGTCAGCGACGCGGGGCGCCCGCGCAGCGCCCGCCGCGCCAGGTCCAGTCCCAGGCCCATGGCGACGGCGAAAATGCCCAGCGCCGCTGGATTTGCTGCTTGCAACCTTACCAACCTTCCCGGAAGTGTCGTCGGGTCTCCGTGACCGTGTGCCCCGCCGTGGCGAGGGGCGAGAAACGAAGTGTAGCAATCGGCCTCATGACAGGCTAACGGTGCGGCCCACGGCCGCCCTCGATGCCACGCGGAGCGGCCACTCGGCGGGGCCGTGCGCCGGGCTGGCCATTGCTCCGGTCAGTCAGTAACATTGCCTCATTCGAAACACGTTAACCATTGTGGGAAAACCCGTAAGGACCATCGCGTGAGGGCCCAATGACTCAGTTCAGCCTCGAGGATCACGGCATCGGCGTGGAGCGCGTGCTCCGTAATCCGTCCCCTTCCCGGCTTTACGAGGACGCCGTCCGCTACGAGGAAGGGAGCGCCATCTCGTCGACCGGTGCGCTGATCGCCCTGTCCGGTGACAAGACCGGCCGCAGCCCGAAAGACAAGCGGGTGGTGCAGCACCAGGAGATCCTCGACGACGTCTGGTGGGGCAACGTCAACATCGCCATGGACGACGACCAGTTCGAGGTCACCCGCCAATCGGCCATCAATTACCTGAACACCCGCGACCGTCTGTACGTCGTCGACGCCTATGCCGGCTGGGACCCGGAGTACCGGGTGAAGATCCGCGTCATCTGCGAGCGTGCCTATCATGCGCTGTTCATGCGCAACATGCTGATCCGGCCCAGTGACGAGGAGCTGCTTTCCTTCGGCACGCCCGATTACACCATCTACAACGCCGGTCGCTTCCCGGCCAATGACCGGGTGCCGGGCGTGACCTCCAAAACCAGTGTCAGCCTGTGCCTCAAGCGCGGCGAGTTCGTCATCCTCGGTACCGAATACGCCGGCGAGATGAAGAAGGGCGTATTCACCATCATGAACTACATCATGCCGCGGCAGAACGTGCTGTCCATGCATTGCTCTGCCAACGAAGGCGACGACGGCAGCGTGTCGATCTTCTTCGGCCTGTCCGGCACCGGCAAGACCACGCTCTCCGCGGATCCGCGCCGGCGGCTGATCGGCGATGACGAACACTGCTGGACGGACAGCGGCGTCTTCAACATCGAGGGCGGGTGCTACGCCAAGGTGATCGACCTCGATCCCGAGGCGGAGCCCGATATCTACAACGCCATCCGCTTCGGCGCCGTGCTGGAGAACGTGGTCTACGACCCGGCCTCGCGCAGGGTCAACTACGCCGACAACTCCATCACCGAGAACACGCGCTGCTCCTACCCGGTGGAGTTCATCGACAACGCCAAGATACCCGGCATGGGCGGCACCCCCAACCACGTCATCTTCCTGACCTGCGACGCCTTCAGCGTGCTGCCTCCGGTGAGCCGGCTGACCCCGGCCCAGGCCATGTACCACTTCATCAGCGGCTATACCGCCAAGGTGGCCGGCACGGAAATGGGCGTGACGGAGCCGGAGGCCACGTTCTCGGCCTGCTTCGGCGCGCCCTTCCTGGTCTGGCATCCCACCAAGTATGCCGAGCTGCTCGCCGAGCGCATTCGCAAGCACGACGTCAAGGTTTGGCTGGTGAACACCGGCTGGACCGGCGGACCGTACGGCATCGGGCGGCGGATGAGCATCGCCCATACCCGGGCGATCATCGACGCCATCCACGACGGCTCCCTGGAGCGTGCGGAAACGACGAGCGATCCCGTTTTCGGTCTGGCGGTGCCCACCGGGTGCCCCAACGTGCCCAGCGAAGTGCTCAATCCGGTCAATACCTGGACGGACAAGGCGGCCTTCGAGGAAACCGCGGCCAAGCTGGCGCGGCTGTTCCACGACAACTTCAAGACCTACGAGGACCAGGCCAGCGAGGAGACTCGCGCCGCCGCCCCCAGGCTCTGAGCCGGCAGCGGCGCAGGACGGGAGTGAGACGACGGGCGCCCCGGTAGCGCCCGTCGCCGTTGCGGGCTGCCGAAGATCAGCCCGCCGGGGAACGGGCGCGAGCAACGCCTCCGCTGTTGATACGGCTCCCGCCGGAAGTATACTCGGCGTCCGTTCCGAGAGGCGGGATGAACGATCCATGAGCTCAGCCGCACCCAAAGTGGGTTTCGTCAGTCTTGGCTGTCCCAAAGCGCTGGTGGACTCCGAGCGGATACTCACCCAGCTGTGCACGGACGGCTACCAGGTGGTGGCCACCTATGAGGATGCCGACCTGGTGGTGGTCAACACCTGCGGGTTCATCGACGAGGCCAAAGCCGAGTCCCTGGAGGCCATAGGCGAGGCCATCGAGGCCAATGGCCGGGTAATCGTCACCGGCTGCCTCGGCGTCGAGTCCGAGGAGATTGAGCGGGTGCATCCCAAGGTGCTCGTCGTCACCGGCCCCCAGCAATACGAGGCGGTGGTTGGCGCCGTGCACCGGTACGCGCCGGTCCGCGCCCGCCATGACCCCTTCACCGACCTGGTGCCGCCCCAGGGCGTGAAGCTCACGCCGCGACACTACGCCTATCTGAAGATCTCGGAGGACTGCAACCACCGCTGCAGCTTCTGCATCATCCCGTCGATGCGCGGCGACCTGGTCAGCCGGCCCTCCGGAGACGTGCTCGCGGAAGCGGAGCGGCTGGTGGCCGCGGGTGTCCAGGAACTGCTGGTCATCTCCCAAGACACGAGGACGGCGCGGTGGCACGGAGCTACGCCGATGCGCCGGAGATCGACGGGTTGGTGTACGTCGACGACGCCACGGGGCTGGTCCCGGGCGGGCGCTACCAGGTCCGCGTCGAGGACGCCGACCGGCATGACCTCTGGGCCAGACCCGTCGGCTGATCGACCGCCCGCCGCTCCGCGGCCCAAACCCGGAAAGAAGAACGGCGGGCCATCCGGCCCGCCGTCGCATCCCTGGATTTAGTATTCCTCGGCTTCAGAAATAGTAACGCCCGCCGAGCAGGAGGGTGCTCTGGTCGTCTGTGAGCTCCACCTGGCCTCCGGCAGCCACCTCGGGCACGATTTTGTAGTAGGCGGTGCCGTAAACGCCGGTCTCGTCGTTGTTGTCCAGGTTGTAGTGGACGAGGCCGCCGCCGACGTCGAACCTCGGCGTGACCATGCTGCGCAAACCGGCGCGCAGGCCCAGCCCGTCGTTGCTGTGGTCGTTGCCGGGCGTGTCGTACTCGCGGTCGGTGTAGAACAGCTCGCCGACCACGTCGGTGGACGCCGAGATCGGCGGATGGACGCCCGCGCCGACCGTATAGTCGCTGCGGTCCACGGGCCCGTCGAAGTCCCAGCTGGCATAGGAGCCGAACACGTGGACGTACTGCGTCGGGGCGAAGGAGCCGTCCACCTGGATGCCGTTGCCGTCCCGGTCGCCGTCGTCCAGGTTCGTCGCGCCCAGGGCGACCCCGGCGTGGTTGTAGCTGGGACCGGCGAAGGCGCCGCTGCTGTAGGCGAACAGGGCGACGCCCAGCATCAGGAATGTCGGTATGCTCTGATTCCAGCGCATCTGTATTGATCTCCTTGTTGCACATTGGCGAATTCAAGCCGCCCGGCCCCAGAGGGTGCCGCGACGGCCGCGCCCCGTCCCTGGCCCGCATGTCTCACCGATACACGGCTGCGGCCGCCATCTGCGCGCCCTCGCGTCGCGCATCGGTGAGACATGCGGGCTCGGCAGTCACGTTCTGCCACGCATGCACGTGGGGCCGCCCAAGCCGTTTTCAAATGTCGCCGACCGACGACTGCGCGGAAGGCCACCCGTTTGCTGCGGCGCCGTTGCCGTGTGACATACCGCACGGGGACGCGCTTCGCGTCTGGCGTTTTGCGTCAGCGGCGCGCCATAATCGATGCGGGGACACTGAGTGGATCAGACGACTTTTCAGGACGGGGCGAAAAAAGAAAGGCGTTGGGATTGCCCAATGACCATGGACATCACAGGGTGTAGGCCCAGGAGGTCAAGGAATGTTCGACATGAACAAGCGCGCCGGTTCGAAGGAAACCCCATCCCTGCCGGAGGCGGAGCCCCGCTTCCCGGACAACCGCAATGAGCCCCCCGGGTCGGCCCGTGTCCGCGAGGCGGCCGTGATAGGGCCCTCGATCCACATCGACGGCGACTTGCGGGGCGAGGAGGACCTGCTCATCGAAGGCGAGGTCACGGGCACCATTCATCTGACCGACCACAGTCTTACCGTCGGAAGCAAGGGAAAGATCCGGGCCGATGTTTACGCACATACCATTGTCGTGGACGGCACGCTGGAGGGTGACCTGTACGGTGCCGAGCGGGTCGCAATCCGCAAGACGGGCCAGGTGCGGGGCAATATCGTTTCCCCGCGGGTCAGTCTCGAGGACGGCGGCCGCTTCAAGGGCAGTGTCGAAATGGATACCGATGCCGTCGCCAAGGTGTTCGGACGCAGCAAGCCCCAGCAGACCGCCAGCTCGGGGACCCCGGAGTCGCAGTCATCCGCGAGCAGCGGCAGCGGCAGCAGCAGCGAGACCGCCCGCCAGGTCGGCCGGGAAGGGTCGACCGCCAAGCCCGCGGAGCCGGCCAAGAGCGAATCGGAAACCGGCAAGGGAACCAGCAGCCTGGGCAAGGGGAGCGCCGCTGGCTGACTGTTCTCTGAACGCGGCGGGCGACAGGCGCGGCGACGCGGCCACGGCCTCGGCGAAGCGGGGTAATCTCGCGTGCCCGCCGTGACGGCCGGTGAAGCGGCGGACACCGAGGCCCGGCAGGCTACGCGCTGTCCTTTGCTTGCCGCCTGTCTGGAGGAGATGGCGGCCGGTCGGCGATGGTCGATCCTGGATACGGCGCCCGCTTCCAGCCGCAGCCTGGCTGCGTTCGGGCAGCGAAGCTCCCGGGTCGTGGTGCTCGGCACGGGGGAAGGCGTCCGGCCGGTTACGGGTGGGCGGATTGTCGATGCGCTGCGCGGCGACCTGGCAGCGTTTGGGCGGGAGCCGTTCGACCTTGTCCTGCTCTGGGACCTGCTGAACTATTTCAGCGGCGCCGACCTGCCGGCCCTGGCCGAGATCCTGGCGGGACATCTGCGGCCCTCAGCGCGGGTGCACCTGCTCATCACGAGCTCGCAGCGCGTCGTTCCGCCGCAGCCCGGGCGTTTTGAGGTGCTGCCGGAAGGCGGCGTCGCCGTCGAGCACAGTCAGGCGGCCACGCTGCCGGCGCCGCGCTTCAGGCCTTGGCATCTGGAACGGGGACTACAGGGGTTCGTGATCGACCGCTCGGTGCTGCTCCAGAGCGGCCTGCAGGAGTTCGTCCTTCGGCCCGTCATTTCCGGCGGAGCGGCCGGCGAGGCGCCGTGATCGGGGACGGTGCAGCGTTATTGCAGAAACACTCTACCGTCCATGCACGGCTCGGGCGTCCCGGTTTGCCCGGCTGTACCGGCAGTACAGTGCTGCGCGGCGTCACTGGCAATCTCGATAGTCGACTCGACCTGTCGCAAGCCCGCCGGCGCTTGGGGTTGGCAGCGTCGTGACTCGCGACAGGTGGGAAGCCGACCGCAAGCCGGGGCACCGGCGGGCGGTAGAGTGGTTCCTTAACTTGGCAGCCTAAGTCTTCACGGTCGCTGCAAAACCACGCGGTATCCACAAAAGCTGTGGAAAACTCTGTGGACGAGGTCGTCACATGTCTGCAAAGTTCCCGTCACAGGGGCATTATCATTGAATTGGTGAACTTTTCGCCGATTTTGTAAATACCCATAAAAACAATTGATTAAATGATATCTGGTAGTCGGAGCGGTACGGCTCGGGACGCTGTCTCGCCGAACCCGACAGATCAGGCGCTCTTGTGAATAAGAACGCCGTTGTCAACCCCCCCTGGGCGTGCCTGTACGCGGATTGCCATGAGCACCTCGGTCCTGATCTGCGACGACTCGGCAATGGCGCGTCGGCAGATGGCGCGCGCGCTGCCGGCGCATTGGGACGTGTGGGTCGAATTTGCCGCCGACGGCAATCAGGCCATAGGGGCGGTGGAGGCCGGCAACGCCGAAGTATTCGTGGAACGGCTCCGGAGGCGCGTGGCCGGGGAGCGCATCACCCACGGGGATGCGGAAATCCGCTTCAGCGTCAGTCTCGGTGTCGCCGAGCTCTCTCCGGAGGTGAGGGCCTGCCGCGACTGGATGGAGCGGGCCGATACCGCCCTGTACGACTCCAAGCGTGCGGGCCGCAACCGCGTTACCGTCTATGGTGGAACGTCATCCGCTTGAGTCGCCGTTTCGCCGCCCCGACATCTAGCAACGGCACGTTGTCCTGTGGCGGCGCTTCAGAGATGCGCAAAGGCCCCGGGGTGCCCGACGCCGCCCCGTGCGGCCGGGCGAGCGTGGCCGGGCAGCGTGTCCCTGGCGGTTCGCCGTACCAGCTCAGTCGGGAGGTCCACCGTGCTGCGCGTGATGCTTCTTTCCGTCGCCCTGTCGGTGTCCGCGGTTCCGGCCGCGTCCGCCGCTCCCCATCAGATGGAGTCTGACGCCGAGTTCCGCGTGATCGACAGCAACGGCGACGGTGCCATCGACCGTCAGGAGGCCGAGGCGCAGACGCGCTACTCACTCCTGCCGCTGTGGTTCTCGGAGCTCGATCTCGACGGTAGCGGCCGTATCGAGCACGACGAATGGGGGCGCGCCCGTGCCTATCTGCAGATGATGAACGCAGGGGGACCCAGTGTCAGGACGCACCCTTGATCCGCCGTGGGCGGGACACGATTCGAGCCTGTAGAATACGGGCCTTCTCTGAATGAACCTGGAGAGCCTGCATGAATGAAGCGCAAGTGGAAGAGATTTCCCCGGCGGAGGCCAAGCGGCTGCGCGACGCCGGGAAAGCCGTCATCATCGACGTGCGGGAACCCCATGAGTACCAGGCGGAGCGCATTCACGGCGCGCTGCTGTTCCCGCTGTCGACCTTCGATGCCCGGTCCGTGCCGGACGACGGCGAGAAGCGGGTCATCTTCCATTGCGGCGCCGGCAAGCGCTCGCTGATGGCTGCCCAGCAGTGCCTGCAGTCGGGACGGCCGGCCGTGGCCCATATCACCGGCGGCCTGGGCGCCTGGAAGCAGGACGGGCTGCCGACGGTGAGCGTGGATCCGAGCACCGGCCAAGTCGTCGACAACGGGTAGCCGCATGCTGTATCGAATGCGCGGGCGCCGCGGCGCCAATGGGCTGACCGCGCTCCTGGTGACGGCGGTGGTGTTATCGGCTGCCGTCGCCCGCGCGGCCGGCCCTGACACCGCCCAGGCATTTCTGCAGGCGGTGTACCGGGGTGACCGGGAGGCCGTGGCCGGCTATCTGGCCGACGGCGTGCCGGCTGACGCCCAGTACGAGGGTATGACCGCGCTGATGACTGCCGCCCACAGCGGCCACGCGGCTATCGCGGGGCAGCTTATGGAAGCCGGGGCGCAGGCGGATCTGGTCAACGTCAACGGGGACACGGCGCTGACCCTGGCGGCCAAGGCTGGTCACAACGCCGTCGTCGAGGTGCTGCTCGACGGAGGCGCGGACGTGAACCACCGCAACGGCTGGGGCTGGACGGCCCTGATGCTTGCGGCCAAGGAAGGCCACGCCGCCCTGGTTCGGCAGCTGCTGCGCTCGGGTGCGGATCCCGATGTGACCGGCCGCTACGGCAGCACGGCCCGGGACCTGGCGAAGCGAGGTGGACACGATGCGGTGCTGCGGATTCTCGCCAGATCGGGGAGCGGTACGTCGGCGGCACAATGAGGTGAGCCATGACCGCAGCTTACTCGCCGGAACACGGCGTCGATACCGGCGCCGCGGTTGAGCGCCTGCTCGATTTCCTGGACGGGCGCCGGCGGCCGTTCGTGCTCACGGGGGCCGGCTGCAGCACGGGCTCGGGTATTCCCGACTACCGCGACCGCGACGGCGGCTGGAAGCGCAGCCCGCCCATCCAGTGGCAGGCATTCCGGCAAGGTGAGCAGACCCGGCAGCGTTACTGGGCGCGCAGCTTTGTCGGCTGGCCCCGGGTGGCGGCCGCCAGCCCGAACGCCGCACACCACGCCCTGGTCGAGCTGGAGCGCGTGTTTCCGGGGCTGCCCCTGGTGACCCAGAACGTGGACGGGCTGCATCAGCGCGCCGGTTCCGACGACGTGGTCGATTTGCACGGGCGGCTGGACCGGGTGATCTGCCTGGACTGCGGCGGTGCCGAGCACCGCGAGCGTTTCCAGCGGCGGCTCAGTCGCCTGAACCCGGCATGGGGCACCGACGACGGTCCCATCGCGCCGGACGGCGACGTCGATCTGGGGGAGGCGGACTACGGGCGCTTTCAGATCCCCGGTTGCACGGCCTGCGGCGGGTTGGTCAAGCCGGATGTGGTGTTCTTCGGCGAGAACGTCCCCAAACCGCGCCTGCATCAGGCCTTCGGCCGCATGGAGCAGGCCGATGCCGTGGTGGTGGTCGGCTCGTCGCTGATGGTCTGGTCCGGCTACCGGTTCGTGCGCCGTGCCCGCGAGCTGGGCCTGCCCGTGGCGGTGCTCAACGAGGGACGCACCCGGGCCGACGACGAGATCGACCTCAAGATCCACGCCTGCTGCACGCAGGTGCTGCCCGGGCTGGCGCGGGCCCTGGACGCCGCGGCGCCGCCCCACCCGCGATGAAGAAGCTCGGCCTGCTGGCCCTGCTCGTCTGGCCGGCCCTGGCTGCCTCCTCCCCTGCGCAGGTATTGTGCGTCGATGGCGCCGAGATCCGCGTGCACCACGAAGACGGCGCATTGAGCCATCTCGCGGCGGCGAAGGCCTGGATAGGCCGTGCCGGCCGCGCGGTGAGCCGCTATTACGGACATTTCCCGGTCCCTGTGATGGACCTCCGCCTGGTCGCCGTCCCTGGCCGCGGCGTCGAGAGCGGCACCCAGTTCCACCGCCGTCCGCCCCTGGTGCGGGTGCTGGTTGGCCGGGATACCGACCGGGCCGGGTTTCGCGACGACTGGGTGCTGGTGCACGAGATGGTACATACTGCGTTCCCGGCCCTGCCCCGGGGGCAGCGTTGGCTGGAGGAGGGGCTGGCGGTCTACGTGGAATCCATCGCCCGGATGCGTGACGGCGAGCTGTCCGCCGACCATGTCTGGAGCGAGTTTCTCGGCCGCATGCCGGCAGGCACGCCCCGGCCCGGAGACCGTGGGCTGGATCATGACCACCGCTGGGCGCGGATCTACTGGGGCGGCGCCTTTTTTGCCCTCGTGGCCGACGTGCGCATCCGACGGCGCACCCGGGACCGGCTCGGCCTGGAAGATGCCCTGAGGGCCATTCTACGGGCCAAGGAGGCCGGCACCCGACGCGCTGACGCGCGCCGGGTGCTGCAGCTCGGCGACGAGGCCACCGGCACGCGCGTGTTGATCGAGCTCTACGAGCAAATGGCGCTGAACCCCGGCGGTCCCGATCTACCCGCGTTCTTCCGCAACCTGGGCGTGTCGACGACGCACGGCGGCGTTCGCTACGACGGGCACGCGCCGCTGGCGGCCGAGCGTCGGGCGATTGAAGCCGGGGACGTCCGGCGCCTGAAACGATCGCGAGGTGTGATCTCTCGCTAGGTTGTCCACGGGCGGCTCCCCTGCTTGGTTGGGCAAGTCGCCAAACCCAGCAACCGCCGAAGCCGTCCCGTGGACCGCCTATTGCTAGATCCTAGAACCCCGAGCCGGGCTGTTCCAGAAAAGCGGCCTCTTCAGCCGTCGATGTCCGGCCAAGCGTCGCATTGCGGTGGGGGAAGCGGCCGAACCGCTCGATGACGTCCCGGTGGCGCACGGCGTAGTCCAGGAAAGTCTCAAATGGCGCCTGCTGGGCTTCCGGCACCCCCGCCAGCAGGGCTTCGAACAGGGCCACCGACCGCGCCTGCATGGCGCGGGACTCGGCGTGCTCCATCGGCAGATAGAAGAACACCCGTTCCACCGGCCGCAGCGCCCGGTCTTGTCCCAACCGCTGTCCCTCCAGGCTCAGGGATAGCGCCTGCTCGTCGTAGCGGAAAGCCGCCGGTAGCCCGCGGTAGATATTGCGCGGGAACTGGTCCAGCAGCACGATCAGCGCCAACCGATCCGTCGGGCCGTCAGCCCAGGCATCCAGCTCGCCGCGCCCGGCCGCCTGCACCCAGGTCTCGAAACGATCGCGGATGTCCCGGTCCGTCCCGTCGGACTTTTGCCACCACTGCTGGGCGCGCTCCTCGGCGGTGCGGGCGTCGTTCTCGATGGTTCCGAACCAGTACGCGTGCACGGCGTCCGGGGTCTTGGGCTCCGGCATGGCGAGGTGATCTCCTCTGCTGAGCCCGGCACGGCGTCGACGCCGCCGGGCGGCGGCATTCCGCATGGTCGTGGTCGACGCGGATCAGGCACAATGACCACGGCAGTGTAATGGAAGATGAGCGCCCGCGTGACTCAACCCAATCCCACCCCGATTCCGCTGCGATATCCGCGCCCCTGGCGCGGCATCGCGCTGCTGCTGCTGGCGGCGGTGGCCGTGCTGTCGCTGGTGCCTTCTCCGCCGCGGCCGCCGGCCATCCTGGCCTGGGACAAGTCCCAGCACGCCCTAGCGTACATGGCGCTGGGCTGGTGGTGGGGCCAGTGCTGGCCCTGGGCTCGCTGGCGGGTGGCGCTGGCGCTCGTGCTGTTCGGTGCGCTGCTGGAGGGGCTGCAGTCGTTCTCGCCGGTACGGCAGGCGGAGTGGCTCGACATGCTGGCCAATACCCTGGGCGTGGCGGCTGGGATTGGATTGGCAGCCAGCCCGGCCGGGCGCTGCCTCGTCTGGGTCGAATCGGTCGTCGTCGGCGGCCGCGGCGAGAGCGGCGGGGCGTGACCGGAGTTGGGCGCGGTTTTCGGTCCCGCGCCGGGAGAGTGCGCTGATGCCGTCGCCGGATCTGCCCGTAACCTGGGAGCTCGTCCTGATGCTGGCCGCCCTGGTAGCCCTAACGGGGGCACTGCTCAGGGTGCCGTACCGTATCCTGTGGACCAGCCAGGGCGCCCAGCATCTGTTCTTCGCGGCCTGTCTCGGCCTCAGCCTGTTGTGGCTGGTGCGGGCCGGAATCACGCCCGGGCTGGCCGTTCACTTCCTGGGGGTCACGGCGGTGACGCTGCTGGTCGGCTGGCCCCTGGCGATCCTTGCCACGCTGGCGGCCAGCGTTGCGGTAGCGGTCGGGTTGCACCAGTCCTGGCTGATGGTGGTCTTCGAGTTCACCCTGAGCGGCGTCCTGCCGGTCCTGGTCAGTCAGGGTGTGCGCCTGGCGCTGGAGCGGTTGTTCCCGCCTCACCTGTTCATTTATCTGCTGGGCGGCGCTTTCGCGGGGGGCATACTGGCAGGATTGGTCAGCCGGGGCAGCACCGCGCTGGTGCTGCTGTTCAGCGGCACCTACGCTGCAGACCGGATCGGCAGCGAGATGGCCGTCATCGTCGGCCTGACGGCCCTGCCCGAAGGCGTGATCAATGGCATGATAATCTCGGTGCTGGCCGTGTATCGGCCCAAATGGCTCAAGGGCTTTGACGATAGCAGATACCTGGGGGAGGGCTGAGCATAGCGGGCTCGGCACTTGCCCGGAAGGCCACGGCAGGGGAGGCGGCGGCATGGACGAGCGACGGCGTTGGCGGGCGGCGAAGGCGGCTTTCGTGCTGATCTGCATGGCGCTGACGGCGGCGGCGTACGGGGCGGTCCGCGACCGAGCCGTGCGTGAGCCGTCGCCCGATGACGTCTACCTCTTCGGCGAGTCGGTGGACGTGGCCGCGCCGGTAGCCGGCGACGTCGTGGCCGCCGGTCGCCGCGTGCTGATACAGGAACGTGTCGGCGGCGACGTCATGGCGGCGGCCGAGGATCTGGAGGTCACCGGCGCCGTCGGCGACGACCTCCGGGCGGCCGGTCGCAGCGTGCGCATCGACGCCCCCGTGGCCGGCCATGCGGTCGTCGCCGGCATGGTGGTGGACCTGGGCAAGCGGGCCCTGGTCCATGACTGGTTCTGGGCAGCAGGCGACGAGGTGGATCTGTCGGGCGTGGTGGCCGGCAACGCTGTGCTTCGCGGCCGAACCGTGGTCATCGGCGGAGCAGTGGGCGGCGACACGGACATCGAAGCCGACCATGTGGAGATCCTGCCCTCCGCCAGCTTCGCCGGCGACCTGACCATCCGCAGCCGGGGCGACGTGGTGGTGCCGGACGCCGTGACCGTGGGCGGCAAGCTGCGCCGCGCCCGTCTGCAGACCGAAGCCGTCGAGGTGGAAACCGGCGGGCTGCGGTGGTTCGGCTGGGTCGCGCTCGCCGTGCTGGCCATCGTCTTGAACGGTCTCCTGCCCGGGCCGACCCGGCGTTCAGTCGAGGCGCTGCGACGCTCCGTAGCCGGCAGCACGGCGCTCGGGCTGGGCATGCTCGCCGCCGGACCGCTGCTGGCGATTCTGCTGCTGGCCACCGGCGCCGGCGCGCTGCTGGGTCTGCTGGTGCTGCTGTGCTACGGCGCGCTGCTGCTGGCCGGCGCCCACGTGGCACTGTCGGTGCTGGCGGACATGGGATTGCGCGCCTCCGGCCGCCGCCGTCGCGGCTTCGGCTGGCGATTCCTGGCGCTGGTGCTGGCGACGGTGGCCGCCGCGTTGCTGAGCTGGGTGCCCTGGGTGGGTCCACTGCTGATCTTCGTGGGCTTCCTGGCCGGCGTCGGCGCTACGGGTCTGGCCCTGTGGCGGGGCCGTGCCGCTGCAGCGGACTGACGTTCCCCGTCCACTGACGTGAGACAGTTGGCCTCCAGCATCGGGCATCGGCGGCGGGAGGAGGGAGCGCAACGGGAGAATGGCTTATGAATGAAACGCTGACCGGCGTCGCGGGCGGGGCTCCCGGCCTTGCCGGCCTTGACAGTCTGGTGAGCGACGGCGGACCGATCGTGATCCTGCTGCTGGCCATGTCGGTGCTGGCGCTGGGGGTCGTGGTGCTGAAGCTGTGGCAGTTCGCTCGGCTGCGTCTGTATCGCTCCGCGTTCATCGGCGAGGCCCTGGCCTCCTGGCGCGAGGGCCACGTTGGCGAGACGCTGTCCGTGCTTGGCCGGCAGCGCAACCCGATCGCCACGGTCATGGCCGTGGCGGTGGAGGGCATTCGTCGCCGCGACGCCGACGCCCTGGTCAGGGAAGAGGCGGCCCGGGTGGGCGCCGGACATCTGGAGGGTCTGTGTGAGCATCTGCGGACCCTCGAGATCGTCGCCGCGCTGAGTCCGTTGCTCGGACTGCTGGGTACGGTGCTGGGCATGATCGAGGCGTTCCAGCGGCTGGAGTCGGCGGCGGGCACGCAGGTGGATCCCTCGGTGCTGTCCGGCGGGATCTGGGAAGCGCTGCTCACCACCGCGGTCGGGCTGGCGGTGGCGATTCCGGCCACCATGGCCCAGTCCTACCTGGAACGGGTCATCGAGCGGTACCGACATCGCATGGAAGACGCCCTGACCCGCGTGTTCACCCAGGCACCGGCGGCCTCGACCCTGGAGGACGGCGTCGCGGCTTCCACCAGTCAGCCGGCGGCGGCCGATGCGCATTGAATCGCCCTCACCCAGGCGCCGGCACGGACCGACCCTGACGCCGCTCATCGACGTGGTGTTCATCCTGCTGGTGTTCTTCATGCTGGCGTCCAGCTTTGTCCGCTGGGGCTCGGTTCGGGTCGAGACGCCTCAGGTGGCGGCAGCCGGGGAGCAGCCGGCCACGGGGCCGGCGCTTCGCGTGTCGGTGTTTTTTGATGGCCGGCTGCTGCTGAATGGCGACTCCGTGTCCCTGACGGAGCTCGTGAGCCGGATCGGCGCCCGGAGCTCGCCCCAGGTCAAAGTGGTGCCGATGCCCGGGCTGCGCCTGCAGCGGCTCACCACGGTGCTGGATCGGCTGAGCCGGGCCGGCGCCCGGGTCAGCCTGACGGAGCGGTGACATGCGGCTGCCGGCTCCCTCTCCGCGCCCGCCCGCCGGCGAGAACGTCATTCCGCTGATCAACGTGGTGTTCCTGCTGCTGATCTTCTTCATGCTGGCGGGCAGTCTCGGTGGGACGGACCTGTTTCGGGTGCGGCCGCCGTCATCGGTGAGCGCCGCCGCACCCGATCGGCAGGCGCGGCAGCTGCTGGTCGGCACAGAGGGCCGGCTCGCCCTGGACGGCGAGACCGTATCGCTGTCGGCCCTGGCGCAGGCCCTCGGCGGCCAAGGGGACAGGGAGTCGCCGCCGATCCGGGTCAAGGCCGACCGCACCCTGCCCGTGGCGCGGCTGATGACCGTGCTCAAGGTCCTCAGGGGTGCCGGCGTGGAGCGCATCGAGCTGGTGACGATTCACAAAGCGGGCGAATGATGGCCCGGGGCGTCCTGCAATGGACTGTGGCCCTGACCGTGGCGCTGGCCCTGCACGCGTTGCTGTTCGCAGTATGGCGTCCCCAGCCCAGGAATGCGGGATCGGGCCCCGGCCCGATTGAGGTCGGGTTGGCCATGGCCCCGGCGGAACCCGGCCATGAAAGGCCGGGGAAGAGGCTCCGGTCGCCGGTAGCGCGGCCGTATCGGGATCAGTTGCCACAGTCCAGCGGGCAAACCATGGCGGAGCCGGAGACCAAGCCGGAAGCCAAGCCGGAAGCCAAGCCGGAAGCCAAGCCGGAAGCCAAGCCGGAAGCCAAGCCGGAAGCCAAGCCGGAAGCCAAGCCGGAAGCCAA
>Ga0102944_1000915_pt1 | contig 21031 bp, 18 predicted proteins | sample SalPonD_shore_MG_FD_78172 | JGI IMG/M metagenome (GOLD analysis project Ga0102944, IMG submission 78172) | Salt pond soil microbial communities from South San Francisco under conditions of wetland restoration - Salt Pond MetaG... | ecosystem: Environmental > Aquatic > Marine > Intertidal zone >...
ATTTGAACCCCTCACCTTCTTTGCCAAGACGCACACCGATAGTATTGTGGAAACGCACTTCTCCCGTCGCCATAGAGCGAACACCTAATTTATCTTTCAGCCGAATGATTTCTTTTGGATTCTCTTGTCCATCCGGCAACTGTTTTTCAACCAAAAACAACGAAAGTCCCCGCGTTCCTTTTTCGATCGAATCGGTTCGTGCCAGAGCCATGATCACATCGGCATTGACATTACTGCAAAACCATTTTTCCCCATTAAGTCGATACTTTCGCCCTTCTATTTGCTCTGCTTCACAAAGATTAGCTCCTACATCAGAACCTCCGGACTTCTCGGTCAAAAACATCGCTCCGGAAAATAGTTCTCTGCTATCCCTGGCTCCCAGACGAGGAAGTAATCTCTCTTTTTCATCCGCTGAAGCATATTGCTCTACAAGAAAAGCCGCACCATCGGTCATGCAGTGCGGACAATATTGACCAAGCTCACTCATAGCATATAATTGTCCCACTGAAAAACCAAGCTGGTTCCGAACATGTCTGAACCTGTCCGCTATGTCGGGATGATATTTTATATAAAACATCTCTGAATCAGCTGCAATCTCCATCAGCTCCCAATAAGACGGATGAAATTGAACTTCATTGACCGTCTCTCCAAGTTCCGAACGCTGTTTTAAAGTCGGAGAATTTTTATCAGCCTGCCGGGCTAACTCATCCATTGTGTTCGCAGCAACCCCTCCCATCCACTGTAACTTATTTTCAATATAGTTAAAAGCTTTTTCAGGAAGATATTTCTCCACATAAACGCGGAAGATCAGATCGCTTTCATAGAAGTTGCAACTCGTATGATAATCTTCGGTGAGCACTTGATTTTTGGGATGGGACATAAGCTAACCTCCTGTAATAGTTGAATTAATGTAGCTGATAGATAACGCACTACAATTTGAAGAGGACTTTGCAAATCCTGAAAATGTCATCCTGAATAAATTTCAGGATCTAGTTAAAAGGACTACAAATACGGAATAAGAGTCTGAAACAAGTTCAGAATGTCGTGAAGTTGTTGTTTTGCAAGTCCCCTTCAAAGTACAAAGCAAGATGTTTTAAACCAATTAGCTCCTAAGGGATAGGTAAAATTCAAGAACGGCAAAGTTCTAAAACTTTGCCGTTCCTCATAATTTTGAGATAAAAGCTGATTTTATTTATCTGTCAAGGCAACGACCCCTGGAAGATCTTTACCTTCCAGGAACATCAGACTTGCACCACCACCGGTAGAAACGTGGGAAACCTGGTCTTCAAGTCCGGCTTTTTTGATGGCGGATGCGGAATCTCCTCCACCGATAATGGTTGTAGCACCCTGTTTGGTAGCTTCGGCCAGCGCTTCGGCAACAGCCACTGTGCCATCCGCAAAATTATCCATCTCAAAAACACCCATCGGTCCGTTCCAGACGACTGTTTTTGCCTTTTTTATGATATTGCCAAAGGCAATTGCCGACTGCGGACCAATATCCAGTGCCATCCAGCCGTCTTCAATGCCATCTTCGTCAACAACCTTATGCTCTGCTTCATTTTTGAACTCTTGAGCTACAACCGAATCCACCGGAAGCACAAAGTTGACACCTTTTTTTTCGGCATTTTTCATGATTTGTGAGGCGAGGTCTACTTTCTCATCCTCAACCAGCGAATCCCCGATTGGCAAACCTTTGGCTTTGTAAAAAGTATAAGTCATTCCGCCACCGACAATAATGGTATCCACTTTGCCCAACAGATTTTCAATCACCCCGATCTTGTCAGAAACTTTTGCCCCACCCAAAATTGCTACAAAAGGTCGCTCGGGATTATTTACGGATCCGCTCAAATATTTAATCTCTTTTTCAAGTAAGAAGCCTGAAATCGCAGGTTGTAAAAACCGGGTAACACCGGCCACCGACGAATGAGCCCTGTGGCTGCTGCCAAAAGCATCATTACAGAACAGATCGCCATGTGCGGCCAGCTGCTTGCAAAACTCTTCGTTGTTGGCTTTTTCTTCTTTATGAAAACGGACGTTTTCCAACAAAACAATCTCCCCTGCTTTTGCTTTGCTTATTACCGAAGTGGCCTTGTCGCCAATACAATCTTCGGCAAAATAGACTTTGGTATCCACCAGCTCCTGTAAATGTTCGGCAACCGGACGCAGACTCAACGATTCGTCTACCTCGCCGCCGGGCCTTCCAAGATGACTCATTAGAATCAGTTTGCCGCCATTATTCGTTACATAATTGATGGAAGGCAAAGCCTGCACCATTCGATTGTCATCCGTGATTTTACCATCCTCAATAGGAACATTAAAATCGACACGCATTAATACTTTTTTATCTTTTACATCGACATCCTTGAGCGTCATTTTTTCCATAATTCTGCTATATACTTGTGTTGCAAATAATTTTTAAGCTGGAATTTACCAGCTTATTGAAAGGCGTCCAAACCCGCCGTCAAACCAAGTAGGTGTTCCCGTAGCACGCGGCAGACCAATTCCTGATTGTTTGTCTTTGTCAAGATCATAAGAAAAGCCTGCCAGTAGATAAAATTTTTCGTTAAACCGATAACCGATGGTGTATGTCAACCGGTCGCTTCGGTTTCTGACGATAGGATAAGCCTGCCGGAAAGTAAAGCTTTTTACCCCGTTCGAAGCGGCCTTATCCTGCGGATAGATGTAATCGGCATGAAATTCCAAACCCGTTTTAAAGCCCGAATGCACCGGATCATATAGCAACCTACTCTTTATCTTGAGTCGTTTTTCGTGATAATGAAAAGGAATTCTTTTAAACCTGCGAGCCAACAGGTCGCCCGGGACCTTCTCTCCCTGCAATCGATCAATATTATATTCGTACCAAATCCATTGCTCCAAACGAAATTTGTGTATACGGGTAGCAGCATAAAAGCCGGCACTGTTCTCAATTTGCCAGTTCCCGAATTTCAAATCATAATTGGAGGTTCGGATAGGATCTCGTTTTAGCTTCGAAAAAGTACGCCGAAAAGTGAGTCCTGCCGTAAAATATTCATTCGAATATTCCACCAGTGCGCCGGCATAGTGAGCCCATTCCTGATCGATATACTGCAAAGTATCCGGATGATTATCGACCTTCTTGCGCGATTTGGTTTGGAGCCCGGCCACAAGTTCCGCTTTCAAATGCTTGGATTTGGGACTAATCAATTTCAAAGAAAAAAGCTTGGGCCATTTAAAGTACTTATGTGTCACATCATAACGCTGGTTATATTTATTCCTGCTATTATCAGCAAGACCTTCGATAATGTTGCTGGCCCAATCCATCAGCGTTACGTCGAATTCCATCATCCCGTTTGTAAAATTTCCATAACGATAATAGAAATTCGCATCCAAATCGGCCTTTTCATCAGACAATGTATGTTGCACACCTATGTGGTTTTTCCCGGCAAACTTGTGATCGTAACCCAGATAAAACAGGAATCGGTCAGCACGAATATTCTGTGTTTGATAACCATTGATCGAAAGCTTATTCCGTTTATTAAAATTGAAATCGTCCTTAATCCAATTTTCAATCGCAAAATTAGTGGCATTTAAGCTTCCCATCGACACCCGGTAGGCGTGATCAGCTTTTATCCAACTATAGTCATCGATAAGCGTATATCGATATGTCATAAGATCGATTTCGTGCTCAGCACTCATCTCATTGATATGCTCGCGAAATAAACCCCGATTATAATTCGTGCCGCCGTAGTCATGGCTCCGGTCAAGCATAAAATTACGTATGCGCTGTTCCCATGCTAACAAGGTAGCATGAGCTTCGTTATTCTGGGCAACCGCAAAACGCGGCAGACAAATTTCTATCGCCAAAAAAAGTAGGCCGAAAAAAAAGGAATTCAAATGCTTCAAAATATGGTGCTCTGTGATGATTTTAACTAAGATAGTTTTTGTAAGCTGACAAGCAAAAAAAGTTTCCCCTTTTTAATACAACGGCTATGCTTATAACAATCGGAATTAACAGAACAGCATACCCTGTTTTTCTGAGCATTTTTAAATATCTTATACCGATGATATCTGCATTATTTAACTAAGGAGGTTATGAATACCGTTTATTTTGATCACGCAGCTACTACTCCCGTAGATGAGCGTGTGTTTGATGCAATGAAGCCCTATTTCACAGAACATTATGGAAATGCCAATTCTGCACATCAGCTGGGCAATAATGCTAAAGTTGCTGTTGAAGAAGCACGCGAACAAATTGCCGAGATTTTGGGAGCCGAACCTGCCGAGATCATTTTTACAAGCGGAGGTACTGAAAGTGACAACTCGGCCATCAAAGGGGTGGTTCAGGCAACGGGAAATACGGAAGTTATTACCTCTCCTATCGAACATCATGCCGTGCTTCATTCGGCAGAGGCTTTAAAACGTCAGGGCGCAAAACCGGTCTATGTAGAACCGAATTCCAAAGGTATCATCCATCCGGAAAAAGTCGCTGAAGCCATTAATGATGACACCGCATTGGTTTCTCTAATGCATGTAAATAATGAAATTGGCTCCGTCAATCCGCTAAAAGAAATTAGCAACGTATGCCGGGAACACAACGTCCCTTTTCATTCGGATACGGTTCAAAGTGTTGGCAAAATTCCGGTGGATGTGAATAATATTGGAGTCGATTTCTTAAGCATCAGCGGGCACAAAATTTATGGCCCGAAAGGTATTGGAGTACTGTATATGCGTCACGCTTCACCCTGGTTGCCGTGGATGCACGGCGGATCCCAGGAACGACGTCGCCGCGGGGGAACGCTAAATGTACCGGGTATCATCGGTCTGGCCAAAGCATTGGAAATATGCGTCAACGAAATGGAAGAGCATCAAAAACATTTTCAAAAGCTGCGGCAACGTCTTATCACCGGCCTCGACAAAAAATTCGGATCCATTTATTGGGTCAATGGAGATACCCAAAATGGTGTTCCTCATATCATCAACATTTCATTTATTGATGAGCACGGGGGCGGCATAGACGGAGAAATGCTGCTTCTTAATCTGGATGTTGAAGGCATTTGCGTTTCCAATGGATCAGCTTGCACTTCCGGCGCGCTGGAGCCGTCTCACGTGTTGCAAGGCATTGGGCTTGGGGATGACATTGCAAACTCCAGCATTCGGCTAAGTCTTGGCAAAGATAATACCATAGAACAGATCGACTATTTCCTAGAAAAAATTGAAGAGGTTGTTCAACGAATGATGTCAACTGCAAAAGCATGAGTAAAAAAAATCGTGTTTGTGTATTTTGCGGATCCAGTACGGGCAAAAACCCCGCTTTTACCAATCAGGCGCGAAAATTAGGAATCGGTTTGGCTTCCAGTCATATAGATGTAGTTTATGGCGGTGGGGCCATCGGACTGATGAATGTCGTGGCAAATGCAGCGCTGTCACGCGGTGGACGTGTACACGGCGTGATTCCCGAACATTTAAGTGATCTTGAGATTGCACATCGAAATTTAACGGCTCTTCACATCACCGATACTATGCATGAGCGAAAAGCAATGATGGCCGAACTTTCAGATGCATTTATTGCGCTTCCGGGGGGATTTGGTACTTTCGAAGAGTTGATGGAAGTGATCACCTGGTCGCAATTGGATTTGCACGATAAGGCCGTCATTATGTTTAACATTGACGGCTATTACGACCAGCTCATTTCTTTTATTGATCATTCTGTGGATAACGGGTTTATCTCACCCGGAAATCGCAGCACCTTGAAGGTGGCCCGAAGCGTTGACGAATGCATTAATTTTCTGCCTTTCCATGAATAAATCTGGACTGTTTATGATCATTATTTTGGGGATTTCCTTACTCGACGGTTGCGGCTCCCGGCCTTCGGATATTTCAAGCATCGAAACGGTACAAAATCCATTGCCGCCCTGTCCCGACTCCCCGAATTGTGTGCGTTTAACCAAGCAGGTAGCTTTGCCCATCAAAAAGGTTTTCGCCGCCTCCAAGACCACCCTGCAAAATATGGGTGCCGTAAAACTCAGTTCAAACAAGAATTATCAGCTTGAAAGCGTCTTCAGGGTCTTCTTTTTTAAGGATGACCTTAACCTTCAATGCACGAAACGGGATTCAGAATCAACATACCTGCATATTCGAAGTGCCAGCCGGGTCGGTTATTCAGATCTTGGAGTTAATCGTCGACGTGTGAAACACTTCCTGCGAAAGCTGCAACGCAATCTTGAGTAGAAAAATTACTACAGAATTTGGGAATCGGAGTACTTCTGTAGTAATATTGCTTCGCAAAGCGCCCCGATTTCACTCTATTGATCATTTGATACCCGTATTAGTCTTATATACAAGAAGATAGAATCTATTTAGGTAGGTTTAATTCATTTTTTTGTTTATATCTTAATTATAAGAGAGATTATTAAAAAGAGAAAAATGAAGGAAGTGATAAGCAAATTTTATTGAAGTCTGCCAACGGAGATTAAGCCCGGATTATTCACCTATGAGTCGGATTTTCTCAGGGTTATTGATCGTCCTTGCGTTACTATATTGAAATTAGAAAGGTCTCACCAATCCCAAAAATGTATTAACGACGACCAGTAAATAAACCACCAAAGAGATACGGTAGGCACTAGCCCATTTTTCGGATGTCTCGGTGCTAAGCACATTATCATCTTCCTGCTTGAGCCGCTTTTTAAATACAACGCTTCGTTTGATGGATAAGCCCACGAATATCAAAATCACAATAAAAATAACTTGCTTAACGGCCAGCCATCCATGCATCTGAAAGTTAAACCATCCCCATTGTGGCCCGCTTGGTATTGAAACCATCGCCGGACCGGAAATCAGAATACCCAACGCTCCCACATGTGCGCCAATACTGGTTGCCAGACGTTCAGAACGCATATACTTGCGCTTTTTGACCGCATCCTGCTCGGCTCGAATTTTAGTAGCAAAAAAGACGCTCAGCACAAAAGCAATTAGCCAGGAGATATATGAAATAGTATGAATCCAAAGAAAAATTTGATACAACATAACAGAGCAATAATAATTTAAGATTAATTTAAGCCGCTTCGGCGAAGATTTCTTCGATCAAGTGATGATATTTATCCTCAACAATACGCCGCTTTATCTTAAGCGTGGGCGTTAATTCGCCGGATTCAACCGTAAATTCCTGTGGAACAATTCTAAAATCCCGAATCTTTTCGTGGGATGCCAACTCTTTGGAATAGCTTCGAATTTCTCGTCGATAGATATCCTGTATCTGATCTTTTTTTACAAGATCTTTAATCGAATCGTAATGAATGCCCTCTGACTTGGCATATTGTTCCAGTACCTCAAAATCAGGTACGATTAGAGCTGCCATATACGGCTGGCGTTCACCGACTACCACCAACTGATCGATCCACTTACTTGTTTTGAACAAATCCTCAATCGGTCCCGGATAAATGTTCTTACCGCCGGCATTCACAATCATATGCTTGATACGATCGGTGATTTGCAACTTCCCATCAACAAATCGACCGACATCACCGGTATGTAAATACCCTTTGTCATCAATCATTTCACGGGTGGCTTCATCATTTTTCCAATAGCCTTTCATCACGTTGGGACCTTTAACCAAAATCTCTCCGGGTTCGGAGGTATGATCGGTCGGATAATCTTCTCCGCTTAATTCAGTAATTATTTTATTGTCTTCCAATCGCTGAATCGCAACCGTAACACCGGGCAACACTTTTCCAACCGTGCCCATTTCCTCATCCCCGTATGTATTACAACAGATCACCGGCGAAGTTTCAGTAAGTCCATATCCCTCAATAATATGAAGACCGGCCGACATAAAGAATTGACCAATTTCGGCAGGCAAAGCGGCCCCTCCTGATACAAAAAAACGAATACGTCCGCCCGTTCTTTCTTTCAGCTTGTCAAAAACCAGCTTATCGGCTAATTTTTTTTGAATGGCAGTGAATCCGCGCTTGCCCTTGGAATATTTCTTGCCAACGCTTTGGGCCCAATTAAAGATCTTCTGCTTAACGGCTGTCCCTTCTTCCACGCTTTTGCTAACCAGATTATAAATTTTCTCAAATAATCGAGGCACGCTCATGATAATGGTAGGGTGCGCTTCGGTCATATTTTTAGCAACCGTATCCACACTTTCGGTGTAGTAGATTTCTGCGCCACCGGCCATCATAGCATAATAACCTGCAGTCCGCTCAAACGAATGACAAAGCGGCAAAAATGACAAGGCACGATCATCTTCTGAAATATCAATTTGTTGGTGTGCCGCTTTGATGTTGCTCACAATATTACGATGAGTAAGCATCGCGCCCTTTGGCTTTCCGGTGGTTCCCGAGGTATATATGAGGGTTGCTAAATCTTCCGGTGTAATAGCTTGAGACCGCTCTTCAATTTCCTGCTGCTTAGCCGGCAACAACTTGAGGCCCTCCGCCATCACTCTTTCAAAGAGGGTGACGTACGGATCATCCAGATAACTTTCTATATTCGGCTGATCAAAAGCGATAACCTGCTTAAGATTTTCACAATTTTCATACACTTCGCGTGCCTTCTTCAATTGAATGCCGGTTGAAACAAAAAATATCTTGGCTTCGGAATTCCGGAGGATGTATTCGCATTGCTTGGCAGGTAATGAAGTATACAGCGATACATTTATCCCACCTATCAGCTGCAAGGCCAAATCCACAACGGACCATTCGTAGCGATTTTCACTGAGAATAGCTACACGGTCGCCGGCCTCAATACCGTGTTCAATTAAATATGCCGCCAATGTATGGGCATCCTCTCCAACCTGATCCCATGTAATGGTCTCGTAGGGAGCATCCGTTGCCGGCTTTCGTGCAAATGCCGTATTTTGGGTTCCCTCGTACTTCTTTTGTAGGTTGAGAAATAACTCCGTTAATGTTTCAAAAGCTACAACTGTTGGCATAGATTGTTTGTTAATTACTATTGACGCCATCAAAGTGCTAATCACCCTATAATACAATATGACCGAATATAACATTCTGAATCGAAAATTCAGCACAATGAATGGTTAGTACCTTAATCTTAACTCATTTATTACATTCTCCCCTATGTTTTTTTAGGGATACCAATTCCTTATATTAAAAGAAAAATTAATTTCATGGCTCATCCAGCTAAAGAAGAAACAATTGATCTGGTCAAGGAGATTTTCAGCTCCTACCTGAAAGAACATAATCAGCGCCAAACTCCCGAACGATTTATGGTGCTTGAAGAGATTTATCGTGCCGACGGCCATTTTGATGCAGACGATATCTTCTTCAACATGAAAGATGCAGGAACTCGTGTATCAAGAGCAACCGTTTATAACACGCTTGACTTACTTGTTGAGTGCGGATTGGTGCAACGCCAGCAATTTGGGAAAAATCAATATTACTATGAGCGTGCTTATGCCTACCAGCAGCATGATCATATCATTTGTAAAGAATGTGGCGCCGTCCTGGAATTCTGCGATCCACGGATTCAGGAAATAAAAACCATGATGGAAAAAATTCATGATTTCAGTATTTCAGGTCACTCTCTTCACTTTTTCGGGGCCTGTGAAGATATCGATACATGCACGCGCCGCCAGGAAATTGAAAAGAAAAACCGATCAAAGGTTAACTAGCTTTTAATTTATTGAATGCTAGATGCTGATCAACAGTTTCGCCCATAATTAAATGGGAATCAAATACTTACATGATTACTCTAGCTACCCGGGAACATCTTCGTGCCATAAATGATATTTACAATCAGGCTGTAAAAGACGGCTTACGTACCGCTCACACCAATGTTTTTCCAATGGATGAGCGCCAAACTTGGTTTTATGAACATCCTGCCGACCGGTACCCAATTTTTGTTTTTATAAAAAATGAAAAAGTGCTCGGATGGATTTCCATATCGGAGTATAGATCTGACCGCCAGGCACTAGACGAGGTTGTTGAGGTAAGCTATTACGTTCACTATGACTATCATGGCCATGGCATTGGATCCCAACTGATGCAACAGGCCATAGATTTTAGCACCGAATCCCATTATCGGATTATGGTTGCCATTCTTGTGGGTGATAATGAACCCAGCATTGGGCTGCTTAAAAAATATAATTTCCTGGAAGGCGGCCGAATCCCTAATGCAATCCACTATAATCAGGAATTCCATGACCATCTGTACATGTACAAATGCTTGAGTAGCCATAAAGTTTTAAATAATTAATTTCTTTTTTCTTAGGAATAAGCGTAATATTCTTTTACGGGATGTGTGGAATAGTATTTTACCTCGACTCACCTTAGGCTGATAAAAGGTAAAACCGACCTCCTTCCTTTAACTTAAATCAATTGAATGACGAGATGAATATTTACGTAGGAAACCTCTCTTATGGGGTTTCAGATCAAGATTTGATGGAAATTTTTGAAGAATTTGGTGAGGTAAACTCCGCCAAAGTTATCAAAGACAGAGAAACCGGCCGTTCCAAAGGTTTTGCCTTTGTAGAGATGGATGACGACGATGATGCTCAAGCTGCAATCGATGAATTGAATGGTGCTGAAATTGATGGCCGTGCTGTAAAAGTTAACCAGGCACGACCCAAAGAAAGCGGCAACCGCGGAAGCAACAGGAACCGTTATAGTCACAGGTAATTTTTTAGATACGGAAATTAAGGAGCCTCAAATCGTTAACGATTTGAGGCTTTTTTATTTGCAGATCTTAACTTTGCGCAACCGTTTCATCCCCGTATATTGGGTCTCGAAATTCCAACGTAAGATATTCGATATTTAAGATGAAAAGCTGTGCATTCCTGTCGATGGATAATCTCGATGACTTCGAGTGCTATGATTATTTACTTTTTGATCCCATGAAATCATTGGGATGGTCTGCAACAGAGGTTTCCTGGAGAGACAAACTCATTGATTGGAACCGGTATGAAGCTGTAATAATTCGCAGTTCCTGGGATTATCAACAGGCACCAAAGGCATTTCTGAACACACTCGAAGAAATAGAAAATTCCTCGGCACATCTCGAAAATAGTCTGGAAACTGTAAAATGGAATATTGATAAAACGTACCTCAAAGATCTTCAAGAACGAGGAATCGAGATTGTACCCAGTCTGTGGGGCACTCATTTCGAGAAGGATCAGATCGACCAATATTTCCAACGATTACAAACATCCGAAATCATAATCAAACCAACCGTTAGCGCCGGGGCTGATGATACGTTTTGGATTAACCGATCCGATAGTATTAACTATATCGATACCTTACTGGATACCTTCAATAACCGGCCCTTTTTGATTCAACCCTTCATGCAAAATATTATTGCTGAAGGTGAATTTTCCGTCTTCTTCTTTGGAGATACCTATAGCCACACCATACTTAAGACTCCTAAAAAAGATGATTTCCGTGTTCAGGAAGAGCACGGAGGAATTCTAAAGAAAGTAACCCCGGAGAAAAAGTTACGATCTTCTGCCCGTGAATTACACACAAAAATCACTCCGGAACCTCTCTACAGCCGGATGGATTACGTTCGAACAGCAGAAAATACCTTTGCCCTGATGGAACTGGAATTGATTGAGCCCTCCCTCTACTTCAACATGGATCCCGAATCCCCAGAACGTTTTGCCAAAGTTTTTGATCATTGGATGGAAGCTCGTTTAGCAAACTCGGTTCAATAATATAAAGAGTAAATTTCAGGGTCTTATATCTGATTGATTAGTCCCGGCATCAACTCCGTAAAGTACTTGTCAACAAACCCTGGCTCTTAAGTGAATACGTCTTTAATCTTCGAGAAAAATCCTTTGCCTTCATCCTCCTTGTTGGAAGCGTGAAAATGCTCGTTCCCTTTCAAAGCATCAATATGAACACGTTCCTCATCTGACAAATTCTTTGGGATATAAACATTTACCCGGATAAATTGATCGCCTATACCGGAATTATGTAAGCCGTGAATACCTTTTTCGCTCATTCTCAATAGCTTACCCGGCTGAGTACCCTCCTCAATCTTAATTTTTGCTTTGCCTTTGAGTGTTGGAACTTCCACCTCTGTTCCCAGGATAGCATCCGGTACGCTGAGAACTAAATCATAGTAAATATCATTGCCATCACGCTCGAAATGTTCATGCTCCTTTTCATCTATCAACACAACTAAATCACCGGCTTCGCCTCCCCGGCGCCCGGCATTTCCCTGTCCTCGTAGCGTGATATAATTACCATTGCTTACGCCCGACGGCACACGGACCTTGACGGTCTCTTCTCCTTTATAACGGCCTTCTCCACCACATTTAGAACATTTGTCAGTGATGATTCGGCCTTCTCCATTACAATCGGGACATGGTTGTACGTTCACCATCTGCCCCAGCATGGTTTTGTGGACTTGTCTAACTTCGCCCATCCCATTACAGGTGCTGCAGGTTTGAAAATCATCTTCTGTTTCGGCGCCGGTACCGTTACATTTCTTACAAGTCACATACTTTTTGACCTTCAGCTTTTTCTCTGTGCCAAAAGCAATTTCTTCGAGACTCAAGTCAATACGAAGCTTCATATCGGAGCCGGGCTGGCCTACGGATCGGCGTCTTCGGGAACGTCCGCCTCCCCCAAAATCACCGCCAAAGATATCAGCACCGAAAATCTCGCTAAAGCGACTAAAAATGTCATCAAATCCTACATTCTCAAATCCGCCGCGGCCGCCGAAACCGGAATTACCATTTACGCCCTGGTGCCCAAATCGATCGTATCGCTGACGGGTTTCCTCATCCCGAAGAACCTCATAGGCTTCGGAAGCTTCTTTAAATTTCTGCTCGGCATCAGGATCGTCGGTATTGCGATCAGGGTGAAATTTCATCGCCTTCTTCCGATAGGCTTTTTTGATCTCATCCTGGGAGGCATCTTTACTGATTCCGAGTACCTCGTAGTAGTCTCGTTTAGACATGAACTAAATTACTTAATCTTAAATTATTCGCTTACAATTACTTTGGCATGGCGGATCGTGCGATCACCGATACGATATCCATTTTCAATCACATTCAGCACGATATCACTGCCAATGCTGTCATCTTCCGGCTTTTGTCGCATCATAGCATCGTGCAAATCCACATCAAAGGGAACCCCTTCCTCATCAATGCTTTCCACCCCGTGTTTATCCAACACTTCCTTAAATTTGTTAGCCACGAGCAGCACACCATCCATAAAGGTCTCATTGACTTCCAAATCTTCGGCCGCTTTTAGCGTACGTTTAAGATCGTCATTAACAGCCAGAAAATCTTCCAGCGCACTTGCTTTTGCCGCTTCATAAATCTGGGCACGTTCACGTTGTACTCGTTTTCGATAGTTATCAAGCTCAGCTGCTTTACGAAGATGTGAGTCCTTTGCTTCAGCAAGTTCCTGTTCCAGTTCCTCGACTTCTTGGTCACGTTCTACCAATATCTCCCGCAACTCATCCGATCCTAAATCTTCATAGGGAGATACGCGCTCCTCAAGCTCTTCAGCCGCTTTATTTTCATGCTCTTCGGCTGATCGTTCTTCTGTTACTTTTTCGTTCGATTCGCTCATGTGTCAATAGTTCTTACTGTTAAACTCTGTTTGTTTCTTGGACGTGATTTATGCAAATAACATGCCATAGACATGGATAACCATATCTAGTGACAAAGTTACGGAAGTTACTTTTGACGACAAACAATAATGTTCAGTTCTGTCATTATTATTTATCATAAAGTAACGAATAAGTTGATCAGGGATTATTCATCATCCTCTTCGTAGAAAAATTCTAGCATATTTCCATCGGGATCCGATACAAACACAAAGCGACCACGCTTCCGATTGGCGGGACCACTTAATATAGACACTTCCTTTTCACGAAAAAATTCCGCCATTTCATCTACTTCCTCCTCCGAATCAAGATAAAATCCAAAGTGATCAACCCGGTAATCCCGTGAAGAGGGATCGTAGCTCGTTTCCGCTTCTACCAATACCAGCGTATCTTCTTCTCCCACTTTGTAGACCGCCATACTCTGCCCCATCTTTCGGACAAGCTCGAATCCCAGAATATCCCCATAAAACTCTTCTGCACGCTCAATATCATTAACTCGAATCGTAATGTGATTAATACCTGATGGACTAAAATTTGCCATAATAATAATCTAATATTGGTTTTAATAATTGCAGGAATTCTGATAACAGCAACTAAGGGTGTTATCATTCATCAAATCAGCAGCTAAGTATAGGCTTTTTCCGCTAAAACTTCAGACGATAGGACCGGATCTTAGTATGCATTCTATTTAAATCCAGATAACATGTATGAATAACAGAAGGGATTCTTTATTCCCCATAGTTTTCGGGGAAGATTGGGGAAACTATTTTCAAAAGTTCCCTCGAAATAGTTGCACAGTTTTTGTTACTTTGCCAAGGCTTTCCGTACAAACGCGGAAACTACCCTAAATCCCGAACGAAACTGTATATTTTCTTTTGAGTACGCTCTACATCGTCGCAACACCGATCGGCAATCTTGAAGATATGTCGCAACGGGCCCAGAATGTGCTCAAATTCGTATCCTATATCGCCTGCGAGGATACTCGAACGTCCGGCGTATTATTGAAACACTTTGGGATTGACACACCGACTTTTGCCTTTCACCAGCATAATGAACATCAAAAAGTGGAACATTTGTTGAATATTCTGGATGCGCGGCAAAATGTAGCTATTATTTCGGATGCCGGTATGCCCGGCATTTCGGATCCCGGTTTCCTGGCCGTACGTGCGGCTCACCAAGGCGGGCACTCGGTTTCGGTAATCCCCGGTCCGGATGCTGCTACCACCGCACTTGTTGCCAGCGGATTGCCCTGCGACAAATATGTATTCGAAGGATTTCTGCCCCAAAAGAAGGGCCGGCAAAAACGGCTCAAACAACTCGCGAATGAAGAACGAACCATCGTCTTTTATGAAAGCCCTTACCGCCTGACAAAATTATTGCAGGAGTTAAGGAATTATATGGAAGATTATCGTATGGTGGCCGTTTGCCGTGAGCTTACTAAAAAATTCGAAGAAATTGTTCGCGGCTCACTTAAATCGGTGTTTGATACGTTTGAATTGAGAGATGAAATCAAAGGGGAAATCGTCGTTATCGTTGCCCCGGAAAATTACAGCGAATGAAATCATTTTTAGATTATATCTGGAATACCAAATGGGCATTAACGCTTACTGCCGGAATACTGCTCGGACTTAGCTATCCTCCTATTCCGCTTCCATTCCTGGTATTTCCCGCCTTTTTCCTGATTTTTAGAATTATAGATCTAAGTTCCTCTGCCCGCGAGGCCGCATACTGGACTTATCCCGCTTTTGTCATCTGGAACCTCATCGTTACCTACTGGTTGATGCTAGCCACTCTTGCCGGCGGAATTGCGGCTATCATCGCCAATTCTGCTGTTATGACGGTTCCGGTAATGCTACAGTATTACTTTCAGGAAAAGAAAAGACTGAAACCCTGGATTATCGCCTTACTGCAAGCCGGATGCTGGCTCAGCTACGAATATTTGCATCATCAATGGGATCTGGCCTGGCCATGGCTCACGGTGGGCAATGCCTGGGCTAATGCACCGCAATTGGTCCAATATATTTCGGTGACCGGTTATTGGGGGATTTCTTTCTGGGTGCTTTTCAGCTGCGCATTAGCCTATCAACTGTTTAAAAAACCTCAACAAGCTGTGAAGGTTGCCCTTGCAACAGTTCTGCTCATTTTTCCCCTATGGTCATTTGCGATCACACTTTTTTCAGGATCACAGAAAACAGCCGAAAAACAGGAAGTAGTAGTTGTTCAGCCTAATTTCGATTCCTACAAACCCAATGGCGGATATGAAAATTCGCGCAAAGCAACCGGCCACCTTTTGCATCTTACAGATTCGGTCCGCACAAAAAATACTAAACTGGTCGTCTGGCCGGAAAATGCCATCCAGACAAGTATGTTCAATACTATCACCAACAATGATGTAGCTACCGACACCAAAAAAATGCTGCTGGCCAGGGCTGATAAGTGGAACGCCACAATCATAGCAGGAGCAACCTATTTCCAATATTTTAACAATGGCAAAGAGCCCGAACTGCCCTACCCCGGCCGCCGCTGGGATTACCTGCCTTATAATGCCGCTTTGGGATTCATTCCCCATAAGCCCATGCAGGTCTATCGAAAGCACAATCTGGTTCCTATTGTAGAGCGTGTTCCATTCGTCAGGTTTCTAAATGATATTGACATATTCGGTTGGATAAACTGGAATACAGAACAGGGATATGGCCGAGGTGAAAAGACAAACCAATTTTCAGTAGGAGACACAAAAACTCCCGCACTCGTCTGCTATGATTCTGTGTTCCCGGGATGGATTCGAAATTTTGTCCAAAAGGGCGCCGGCTATTTAACAATCATCACCAATGATGGCTGGTGGGGGGATACCAGCGGTCATGAACAGCATTTTGCCTATGCAAGACTTCGGGCAATCGAGTTCGACCGTTGGATCGTCCGTAGTGCCAACAACGGCATCTCCGGCATAATCGCTCCGAATGGCTCCCTAAAAGTCAAAACCGATTATTGGGACACAACGGCCTTCCGCTATGACGTACCCGTGATAGAATACAAGACACTGTATGCACGATTTGGAGATTGGCTACCTATTTTCCTTTTAATCATAACCCTGGGCAGTTTCGGATATCTTCTGATAAGCTCAAAGATTTTGCAATCACGCGACTACTCAAGCTCCATTAAGGAACGAACCCCCTCTTCACAAAATTAAAAAGATCCAGATCTCCGGGGAATCCCATACCGGCAAAAAATAGCTGAAGGGCCAAATATGGGTTGCTATTCGGATAAAGGTGCCGGTAATTTAGCTTCCCAAACATTTACCTAGTCAGATCGAATAGAAACCACCACATTAAAACGGATCTCATGATCGGTACGAGCATAAACACCGGTCGCTTTAGGTATCAGTCGGCTGTAGTCATATTCAAAATTAGCCTGGATCGTCTGTGAAAACTGGTAACCAACGACTGCCGAAGCATTAATACGCGACTGTCCACCTGTAAATACACTCGAAAAATCATATATCTTGGGATCCAGATCTATGGTATTCGGATCATTTTGCAAGGCATCATCCAGATCGGACGTCAGATCATACTTTTTTTTCACATCCTCGATATAACTGCCGTTAATCGTAAAATCAACTGCATTTTTAATACGCGGGAAAAACGGCAGCTTGAAATCCCGAATCGTATAGGCAAAATTGAGTTTTATGCCACGGGAGATCTGCTCAATCACTGTCGAGTTGGAAAGAGCCAAACTCGTTATTTTACTGTACTCATATTGAAAATTGGTACGTAAACTCGATTGCCAGGTAATATTCAGTCCTAACAGCGGACTAAATTTCTTTTCAATATTAATACTGTTGGGCTCAAATTCCGGACGGTGATTAACAATAGAATAGGCTCCCAGCGTGGTTTCAGGCAACAAACTGGTATCAGAATTGTATATCCATCCCAAACGATACTCTCCGCTGTAACTATGCGTAAGCGAGGCTCGTGCCATAAAGTTACCCAGATATGGGATAAATTTTTCCAATCCTGTCCAGGTAATGCGCCAGCCCGGTAATGGAAAAGGCGTAAAATTCCGGTTTCCGATAGCGCCCTTGCCCACTCCCAGGTACGCTCGACGAAAATCTTCCTGGAGAGTTCTTTTTCCTAAAACGGAACGCCCATCATTATTACCGGAAGAGTCGGCCAAAACCGTACTCCCGCTATTCAGATCTCCAAAAGCAGCGGCAAGCTGGCGATGGAAAAAATTCCCGTATCCACCTCCAAATACCCAAACACTGGACGTTATATCCCCATTTTGTGTTCGGATGGAACTGATATCCTGACTCGGGTCAATGGTGATAGAATGCGTATTTGTCATATTCCATTTTGAATCCCACGTCAGTTCGATAGAAAAGTTTTTAAAAGGCTCAAGCTTCGAATTGACGGTGATGTCATCAGTCAAATTTCGATTGGCCGGCAGCTGGATGCTGGAATTATCATTCGGATTTCTTATCAGTTGATCCAGACCAATATCATCATTCAACCCGGTGCGATATGAAAAAGGCGGAGAGAAATTTCTGCCGTTGTTTTGAAACATATAAAAGATTTGAGAATTACCGGCATACCCGCTCTGCAATGAGCTTTTGGAAATATTGAAAGACACATCCAGCGATTGCAGGCTCAAAAGAGCAGCCAATCCCTTATTGGCAACGTCGGCCAGATCTTTGCCAAACCGGTCTTGTGAATACCCTTGACTTGTATCAGGGGGTACTGCCCGGGGCCGAGAATCTTCATTTTGCAGATTGCGATACCAGTCCATTCCGTTAAGTAAGCTACGGATATCAAAATTCAGCGACTGGTTAAGTGAAAAATTGTTGGATATATTGGCCCCTAATCCCGAGCCAAGCGGACTGTTACGCCATTGATAACCTCCGCCGTAATTTGCCGAATAATTGACCCATCTCAAGGCCTTAATATTGCTCAATCGAGGCTGCCACCCTGCGGTATACGCCTCCTCGTAATTACTTCTACGTGATGAAAGCGAATCAAAAACCAGATCGCGAAGTACATCAAAGGTGGGACGTACAGTATAAGTTGTGGAATCAGCCTGGAGATTTCCGGGGGTATTTCGACGGATTCCTGCCCGGGACAGATCAAATACCGAATGGCTGCGAAACGTGGTTTTAATGGATGGCGTCAGGTTGTATCCCAATCCGAACTGAGTGTCATAGGTAAAGCTGTGTGACTGCCGTATCTTGCCCTGGTTCTCCCCTTGAGTAACCCTGCGCAGCTGTTCATCATACTCTCGATCAATCCCGACAGAAGCATTGATCGAAGCCGGCGTATATCCAAGGCGCAGTCCTGCCAGGGGATTTAATAACGGCACATCATGCAAGAAATTAAATGGACGGAAAAGCTGGGTATTTTTAAAATTGATATTATATCGAAGCGATCCGCTGTAATTCCAATTATCCTGCATCACATACTCGGGATTCCTGCGCTTCGTATTGTTATAAACGTAATTAATAGTCGTATTATCCAGTGTATATTTGGCCAAAGGCGACCTGGAATTTCTCTTGGTCAGATTTGAAATATTTATGGAATAATTTTGAGTAACCGTCTGACTTTCTCTGATTTTCTGATCAATCAACCGCTGCTTTTGATCCTGTGTAATATCCTGTCGTGCTCTCACCGCATTTTCATAATCCGAGAGCCGAACATCACCCTGATTCGGCAAATATCGAGGAGTAGACGACGACTGGCGCGTCGAAAGCGTTACCGGGATGTTCCATCCAAAACGATCCGGTATCAATTTGTTAATATTGACGGTAGAATTGAGATCATAGGCAAACACATTTGAGATGCGACGCTGACCCAGCCGTGAATCCAAAGAGCCAAAGCCATCGGTCTCTCGATTTAAATTAGCATTGACCGAAGCGAAATCAGCCAGCTTAACTTCTGCTTTGGCATTGGCAGCCCATCCCTTCTTATTGTCAAAACCTGACACTCGGAGCTCGTTGAACCAAAACTGCCCGTCTAACGAAGATATACCCCCGGCTTTGGGATTTTGGGGATCATACGGATTACGTATACCTATCCCAATCTCTCCAATTCGATCCAGAGAGGGATTACCCTTTATAGCCACTGTCGCCCCCGGCGGAGCATTTTGCAACAGATTCGTATTTCCTTCGAAAAGCTGGCTTGGATCACCTCCCTCCTGATCACGAAGCTGTTTGAGCTCATTAAAAGCTCGCAATACGATATTCATACTATTCTTATCGTATAACCAGATCTGTTCCGCCTCCGATCGCCGCTCTGCATCCGTCAAATCGGACAGCGGCTTATTACTAAATGGAAAATTGGGATCGGTAGGAGAAATAGGCTGCCGATACTCATAATAATTATTTGTTAAATCGGTACCGAAACGCATTACCAGTTCTGCATCTCCGCGTCCTTTATATCCTTCACCATGAACAAACATCCGCACATTCGAGTAGTTTACCATATTCAATCCGCCGGGATACACGCGCTTCATCATCTTAAGTTCGCCACCAGCCAAATTCTGCACGTTCATCACTATAGACTGCTCATTAGCTACGGTTTGACGCTGACGCCCTCTATTCGTAGCGCGTATAGCCCCTTCAGGCTGACGGTAGGGAATGGGCTCACGCTGACTGTTTTCCTCAATGTTAATCGACGAAATACTGAATTCACCTTGCGTCGGACCTTCTTTTTTATCCACGTTATCAGCATCTCTCCATTGACTTCCAACAAGTTGAAATGTGGCAAAACGTAGCGTAAACGGTTTATCGTAACCCGACAACCAAACCCTGATATATGAGATGTTTTGAAAATTATCGATGCCCCCTATTTTTCGGACCCAATCTTTTAGAGGCAGGCGCACCTGGTACCATCGATCCTGCTGCTTTGAACCGTCTACTTTATCGACAATATAGGTGCCCGGTGATCCCGGGTTCAACTTGTCAAAGTCTGCCGGATTCCAATTAATTTCGTATTCAAAATAGGAGTTATTCTGCTGCACGTTAGATGGAGTAATTAACCCCTCAGTATCCGGTTTGTTTGTAACCGCTCGCTTTTTGCCTGTATTGGGCGGAGTATTCCCATCCTGATAGCCATACATCCGGTGAAAGCGATCCTGCAGCGGCTCATTATCAACCTGATCTTCACCATAGTAAACATAATCATCATTCGAGGGATCCTGCTTTATTTTTTGATATTGCGGATTATTGGCGCCGTATTGAGTAGCCATCTCAGAGATGAATTTTGAAAATAAATTTTGCTCATTCTTATTGTCTATGCCTTGCGTATCGGGGGCACCATCCAGACCCACATCAGAAAGTTTACGGGTTTCGTTTGAAAACTGACCTTCCCGAGCGGGGGGCGGTACCGGAATATATGATCGCGGTTGCCCGCTAATGTTGTCTTATTGAAGATCATTCGGGCGACGAACCAGACCGTCTTCTGTATTCGTTTTGAAATTTGGAATCACA
>Ga0102944_1000916_pt1 | contig 21026 bp, 22 predicted proteins | sample SalPonD_shore_MG_FD_78172 | JGI IMG/M metagenome (GOLD analysis project Ga0102944, IMG submission 78172) | Salt pond soil microbial communities from South San Francisco under conditions of wetland restoration - Salt Pond MetaG... | ecosystem: Environmental > Aquatic > Marine > Intertidal zone >...
ATGAGGGAATTCAGGCAATATCGAGTGCCTCGGCTATTTCATCCCGGGTGAAGGTCTGCACGAACAATACGCCCCCCGGATCCAGCGGCCTTGAATCGGCCAGCGGCCCCAGGTCGAATACCTCGAAACCAGCATCGCGAACCAATCGGGTCGCCACCTCTTTGGCAGCCGGATCGTCGCCGGCAATCGGCACCGCCACCCGATCTCCGTTTCGGTGGTGCTCTGTTTGGAGTTCCCGGAATCGTATGCTGCTGAACGCACGCACGACCGCTGATTCGGGTAGCCGTTCCTGGGTGGCGACACCGGACGCGATCCCCCGGTTCAGGATCTCAGAAGCAATCTCTCCATCCCGGTTCGGAAAGGGGTTCATGGCATCCAGCACCACCTTCCCGCTCAGGGCGGATTGAATTTTCGGCAAGGTATCCGCTACGCCCTTTAACGGCATCGCCAGAAACGCCACCTCTCCGAATTCCGCCGCCTGTTCCACCGTTCCTGCAGAGGCCTTTTTACCAATGTCTTTCACCAGAGCGGTTAATTCTCCGGGATGCCGGGAACTCACCATCACCTCGTGTCCGGCCCCGGCCCACAAGCGCGTGAGCGTCCCGCCGATATTGCCGGCACCGATAACCCCTATTTTCATAGTATTTTCCTCCTGTCAGTCACCGAAAAGTGTCTCTTCCAGATTCGAAGAAAGAAAATTTCCGAATCAATGTCAATGGCCCGGAGCAACCGGATGGTTTATGGATTCCCACCGAACCACACGGGTTTCATCCCTGGGAGGGCGATGTCAGATGAGGAGGCAGTTGTTCGCCGGGAATGAAACTTGGTGTAAGTCCTCCGGAAGAAGCAACGGAAGGTGCGTCGATGTTAAATCCCCCGGTGCGGAGAGGCTCCGGGGGTTCTGTGCCAACGAGTTCCAGGAGATCAGGGTTTTCTGGGAGCGGTGAGCGCTTCCAGATCTTTTTCCGTGGGGACCGAGTTCGACATGGTGCACACCAGCACAAACCGGGTGTTCGCGGCCACCCACCGGTACGCCTCTTCCAGGGCTTCGAATACCACGGCCGTCTCTCCGGAAACCACCGTACTCATGCTCCCCAGGTGATACGTTAGACCACGCTCCTTAAAAATATGCAGAAAGCCGAATATTTTTTCGGTAATGTCATAATCTCCCAAAGGATACAAGCTGATCTGTATAGAAATGTCGTCTGCGCTTCCCATGAAATCTCCCTGTTTTGGAACTTATCCGGTGTCCCCTGTTGGTGAGGACGGTCCGGGTGACGCCCCTGTATGTGCATCTCCATCCGGCGCCTCTTCACCAACCTGTCCGCCGGCGAACTTGGTCCAGCTGATTAAAAATGTGGTGATAAGCAGCAACACCAGGTCACCGAACACATGCCACCAGGTCACCTGTCCCCCGGCGCTGCCGAAACAACCACAGTCGGTGTTAATTCCTCTCAGCAGAGTGAGGAACAACAAGACGGTGAAGACACTCAGCAAACCCTGCAGAATCCGCAAGCTGGCAAGATACCAGACTCCGATGATCACCCCGGCGGCCGCCAGCAGTTCCAGCCAGGGAATCCACACTGCGAGCGTTCCGGCCAGGAATCCGCCCACCAGATGGTATCCGAGGATATCCAGATAAAAAGCCTGGGGTGTCAGGATTTTGGGAACGGCGGCATAGATAAAAACGCCTCCGATAATGAGGCTGAGTATCAGCTGGAATCGATCTCTGGGACGGGCAGCGGTTTGTTCGGCCATATCAGTTTTCTCCTCCGGCCGTCACCGGATAACCGGCCTGTTTCCACCCGTCGAAACCCTCGTACATGAGGTGCAGAGATTGAAAGCCGGCTACCTGAAGAAACTGGTACACCTCTTCTCCCAGCGGACAGGACGAATCGTTACAATAAATCACATAGGTCTGCTGCGGATTCAAAGAATCGGCTAACATTAGTTTCCGCTGAAAACTCTCCCCCGCAGGGAGGCTCAGGGCCCCGGGGATATGCCCGGCCCGAAAACTCTCAACCGCCCGGGCATCGATGAACGTCATCCCGTAGCGATACAGCCGGTACCCGGTCCGGAGATCGATTTGTAATGCGAGTGAATCAGTGGATCCGGCCGCAGGTTCCTTCGATTGGAAGGCGACACCGCCCGGGAACAGTATATTCCGGCCGAATCCCAGTATCGCTGCCAGGACGAAAATAGTCAGCACCCGGCGGACGCTCTGCCTGGTCGATCTGTTCACATGCGCCTCGCTTCCGGATATTCTCTAATGTGCCGACGATGGTCCATCTGTCTTTGTCCTCTGCCCAAATCACGGTTCAAGATATTGTTTCCTCGTCGCAGCATGTCAGGAGGCTTCCGATGCACTCTCCAGCGGTACACCCGTTTCGTCATACCGAACGATATCTGCCTGGGCAGGATTCATATGCTCTTCGACATACTCCTGCAAGAGTCCGGAACGAATGAACAGACGAAAAATACGGGGGTCCAGCTGTCCCTTGTTGACCAGTTTCCTGAGGATACGCATCACCTCCGAAAGCTTTTTTCCGGGTTTATAGGGTCGATCCGCGGCCGTCAGGGCTTCGAAAATGTCCGCCAGCGCCATAATGCGCGCCTGTATCGGGACTTCGTCGCCTTGTAAGCCCCGGGGATATCCGCTCCCGTCCAGCAGTTCATGGTGGCTGCCGGCGTATTCGGGGACCCGCCGCAGATGCTTGGGAAACGGTAATTGTTCCAGCATATTTCGGGTAGTCACCACATGATTCCGGATCACCTCGCGTTCCCCCTGGTTCAGCGTCCCCCGCGCTATCTGCAGGTTTCGGCGCTCATCCGGCTCCAGCACCGGCCGCCGTTCTCCATCCAGCTCATAGGTTTTCTGTGCGATGGCCTCAATTTTCTGTCGCCGGTCTTCGGAAATCGATTCTCCGCCCACATTGGCCTGCTGTAACCATACCAATTCTGCCTCCAGGTCATCCGGCGAACCTGCCTTTGCGGCGGTATCCGGTGTCGGTGCGGCTCCGTCCGCTTGCGATTCGGTTTCGCGATCCCGGAGCCGGGCGATGATCTGATCCCGCTTCAGTATTTCGTATCGCAGGGCCACGGTATGGATCCGGTCGTAGATGGTCTCCAGTTTGGTGGATTTATCCATGACGTATTCCGGAGTGGTAATTTTACCCACATCATGCAGCCAGGCGGCAATCCGGAGCTCTTCCATTTCCTCCTCGGAAAATGTGACCGCCGCCAGTTCTGAATCCTGATCCGCGTTGATCTCCTCCGCCAGCCGCATAGTCAACCGGGCGACCCGGACGATATGCCCGCCGGTATAGGGCGATTTTTCATCCACGGCGGTGGCGATAACCCGGATTAAGGCATCGAAGAGCTCCTTTAACTCCCGGATAAGCATGGTATTCGTCACGGCGATGGCCGCCTGCGACGCCAGCGCTCTCGCCAGCCGTTCCGATTCCCGGGAGAATGCAACCACCTCCCCGGAGCCGGGGTCCAGAGCGTTCAACAATTGGAGTACCCCGATGATTTCTTCCTCATGGTTGGTCAGGGGCAGTACCAGCATCGAACGGGATCGATAGCCGGTGCTGGCATCGAATGTCCGGGTGCCGGAAAAATCAAACCCTTCAACGCTGTAGACGTCCGGAATATTGATCACCTGCCCGGTGAGTGCCGTATGAGTCGAGACATTCTGATGATTCGGCGAGCCGTCTTCCAGCACCATCGGCAGCGGGTCCCAGGTGATCTCCTGGCCGGCGGATCCCCCCATATCAATCCCCAGGGATCCGGTCTGGACGATCTCGAAACGGAGATGACGCCGGTCTTCGTCCAACAGATATAAAGTACCGCCATCAGCGTTGGTCAAATGCCGGGCTTCGGTGAGAATGAGCCGCAGCAGCCGGCCGGGATTCCGCTCAGCTGACAACGCCGCTCCCACCTCGCTGAGCTTTTGCACCCGTTCCGCCAGCGTCACCAGGCAGCGCTGGACTGCAGGCGCACTCTGTCGGAGGCTCGTTTCCAGATCCGACGTCGATGCGGGAATCCATCCGGATCGGATGGCGCTTTCCAGGGCATCCTCTGTAGCCATCTTCTGTTCCTTCCCATCTGACAATTCGATTCGCTGAGAAAAAAAGACAGAATGAAGTTATAATACAGGTGGGTGAACTACAACAGGATTTCCCGGGACCTCCGATGCGAAGGAACCGGTCCCGGGCTCACATGATCTGGGTCACAGCTGCGCGAACCGGTGCACGTTAGTGGTTTCTCCGAACACCAGGATAAAATCCCTGGGTTCCAGGCGGTAACCGGCGTACGGCATGATTTCCTTGTCGGCACCACCCTCGGAATCCCGGTGCCGGACCAGAATGATCGAGATCCCGTATTTTTCCCGGAGATGGGTGTGCCGGATGGTTTGATCGGCCAGGATCTTCGGCACTTCCCGTTCCATAATGGAAAAACCGGTCACGATTTCCACCGGCTGCGGCGATAACTCCCGGGTGGAAAGCTTGGTGGCCAGGCCGGAAGCCATATCCCGGCGGAAGATTTCCCGGTTATACGCCTCGATCACGTCCTGGCGCCACAGGGTGGCCACCAGGTTATGGTCGTTGGGAGAGTTGACCACCGGCAGTTCGTCCACCTCCTCAGACGCAAACAGCTCCATGGAGTAATCCAGCGTATCCTCCGGTGAGATGGTAGAATTACAGGGGTGGGCGATGTCGCCGGCAATGATCAAATCGCTCAAAAGATCCGCGTCACTGAGCAGTTTTCTGAGGTCATAGAACGTGATATAGCCGGTCAGAGTCTGCTGGTCATTGACCACGAAAAACACCGAATGCGTGCTGTTGACCATCAAAGTCATTAACTCCTGAAGGGTCGTGGTCTGGGTGATCTTCTCCATGGAGGGCCGCATGATTTTCGATACCTTGAGGGTGCGGAGCACGTTGACGTCCCGTCCCCGGAAGATATCGATTCCCTTTCGCAGCAGTTTCAGGGTATAGATCGACTCCTTTTGCACCCGCATGGCAAAGACCGTGGCCACAATGGTGGTCATCATCACCGGGAGGATGATCTGGTATTGATTGGTCAGCTCAAATATAATCAGAATGGCCGTCAATGGTGCATGGGTGGCCGCCCCTACGACTCCGGCCATCCCCACCAGCGCATAGGCGCCCGGAGACGCCGTAATGTTCGGAAACAGATAATGCACGCCGTGGCCCAGAACTCCGCCCACCATGGCTCCCATGAACAACGACGGGGCAAAAATCCCCCCGGAGGCCCCCGATCCAAGGGTGACGCTGGTTGCCAGTAATTTCCAGAGCAACAAAACCGCCACCGTGGTCCAAACGATCTTATCGGACATCACATTGTTGACGGCCTCGTAACCGGTGCCCAGAATCTGGGGAAAGAAGAAGGCCAGTAATCCCAGGGCGAGGCCACCGATAATCGTTTTTACATACAGCGGCACCTTCATGTCGTCGAAGATATCTTCCGTCTTGTACAACGTGCGGATGAACGCCACCGCTACCAGTCCGGTCAGGATCCCCAGCAACATGTAGGGAATCAGTTCCCAGGGACTTACCAGATGGTAAGCCGGCACCTGGAAAGTCTGAAAATCCTGGACATACTGATGGGAAACCACCGTCGCCATAATGGAGGAGAGTACGATGGGGATAAAATGCGCCACCCCGAAATCGCCCAGGATGATCTCCAGTGCGAACAGGGCGCCGGCAATCGGTGCATTAAAGGTGGCGGCGATACCCGCGGCCGCCCCGCACCCCACGAACGTCCGCATTTTGCGGGTGGTCACCTGGGTGATCTGGCCGATCACCGACCCCATGGCCGCCCCGATCTGCACCATGGGGCCTTCCCGCCCCACGGACCCCCCGGTCCCGATACTCACGGCCGACGCCACCGCCTTGGCGATGGGCACCCGGGCGCGGATCGCGCCCCCCTTGAGCGCCATGGCTTCCATGACTTCCGGGACACCATGCCCTTTGGCTTCCGATGAAATGAAATAAATAATTAATCCGGTGAGCAAACCCCCGATAGACGGGATCAGGATCACCCAGTACCAGTTGACCTCCCGCACCAGCAACACGGGATCCACCCACCCACCCCAGGCGATCTTCTGGACCCATTGAATAAGGTATTTAAACCCGATATAAAAATAGCCCCCGGCGACTCCGATGAGAAAACCGCCGGTGAGCATGAAAAGATTTTCGGAAAGTTTGAATTTTTCAATGGCGGATTGAACCAAGTTTTTCCACAGCAACTTACGCCGGGCATGGCGCCGTAAACGATTTATTTTGGTTCGATCCACAGCCTCTCTAACCTTTTACCTCATCCGGGCAATATAAGAAATAACCCCTGACTTAGAAAGATTAATTCACCGTAGAATAGGTATCCCGACCAAAATCTTTACAGGAGAAGTTCCCGGTACAAAACGAACAGAACTCCTGCGCGGGAATACAGGGGTGAGGATAATCTCAGACACCGGAATCTATCAGCCGGCCGGCGGCCACCGGCCGGACCATGCCCCCCACCTCTACCCGGATCCGATCGTCATCTCCGGCAGCTCGTAAGTATAACAGCGAAGGCCGGCGGATTTCGTAGCCTTGCTCCACCCGGATAGCCACTTCCGGATCACCGAAATATTGATGCCGGCTTAAGTAGGCTGCCAGACACCCGTTGGCACTGCCGGTAGCCGGATCTTCCGGCACCCCGTAGGATTCTGCAAACACCCGGACGTGCAGATCGTTCTCCGCTCGTTTGGTTTCCGGTGCAAAGAGTAACATCGAGGCGCTCTCCAGCTCCTCGAGCGCCCCGGGATAATACCGGTGGTTAATTGACGCGCGCTCCACCACCGCCAAAGACGCCAGCGGAACAATCAGGAACGGCAATCCCGTGGAAACAATTTGCGCCGGGAACCTGGTATCGAAGCTAGAATTAGGCACATCTAATATTTTAGACAATGTTGCAGATTTTACAGTCGAGCTAAACGTAGGTGTCTGCTGGCGCATCCATAAAATCTGCCCGTTCGAATCGAGAGTAACCGGAATTGACCCCACCGGGAGGTTCAGGATGATTTCATCCGGCGGCGTTTGCACGAGATGTTCCCGGATCACAAAGGCGGTTCCCAATGTGGGATGTCCGGCAAACGGGACCTCCTCAGCCGGGGTAAAAATGCGAACGTCGAATCCGCCCTGTCGCATTTCGGACGAGAGAATAAAGGTGGTTTCGGAATAGTTCATCTCCAGGGCCAGCGCCTGCATCTCGGCCGTGGTCAGATGGCCGGCATCGACGAACACCGCCAACTGGTTGCCACTGTATCGGTGCTCCGCAAAAACATCCACGAGATAAAACGTCAGGGGGCCGGTCATGTGTTCCTCCAGTGAGTAATAACATTACCACAGATCATTCGGGTACTGCTTTCATCCCGTCATAAATAGCCATTGCAAACGCTATAAATTATCATATTTTTAAAGCGAATTCACTGCTCTTATAACGAGAACTGCTCTCGCCATACGAAATCGAGGGTGTCATTTTATTTTTATGGTGGCGAAAACTGCCCTTTTTCCCACCGCAGCTGATGCGGATAATCTATCATTGCGCAATAATAAATTCCGGAGGTTTGTCATGTTCTTCTCTCGCGCCCGGTTCTGGTGCTGGTTCCTCCTCCTGGGGATCCCGGTAATGATGTATGGTCAAAACACGGCGGAGTTGCTTGGGTACGACGATCAGGCCCGCCTGTTAATCATCAACGCGGATGATTTCGGCATGTGCCACGCCGAGAACCTCGCTACCATGAACCTGCTGCGTTCAGGCGGTGTCACCAGCACCACCGTGATGACTCCCTGTCCCTGGTTTCCGGAAGTCGCGGATTTTTACCGGGAGCATCCGGAGATCGACATTGGCGCGCACCTGACGCTGAACGCCGAATGGACCCGGTACAAGTGGGGCAGTGTCGCTCCCGGTGACCGGGTTTCCTCTCTACTCAACCCGTCCGGCTTTTTTTACAGCGACGTGTTGCCCGTGGAACAGAACGCGAAGCCCAAAGAGGTCCGCACGGAATTTATCGCCCAGATTGAAAAGGCACAGCGTGCAGGCATTCAGCTCTCCCACATCGACAACCACATGGGTTCCGCCTACGGCTTGCTCACCGGCCGCGACTTTTTAGATGTGGTCTTTCAGCTGAGCGCCCAATATAATCTCCCCTTTCGCCTGCCGAGACATGCCGATAACCGGCAGGGGCTCTCCCGGGAACAGACCGAGCAGTTTCAACAGCTGACCGAGAAGCTGGTAGGACAAGGCTTTGTGCTTCCGGATTATCTGATTACCGTGGATCATGCCGCCACCCAGGCCGGCTCACTCGACCGTTATAAACAGATGTTTCGGGATCTCAAACCCGGGGTCACGGAACTGTACATCCATGCTGCGATCCCGACAGATGAAATGAAGGCCATTTCCGGGGCTTGGGAACATCGGGCGTTTGATTATCACATTTTTTCGTCCCCGGAAACCCGGGCGTATCTCGATTCCCTGGGCATCAAACTCATCGGCTGGAAGGCCTTGCAAACGCTGCAGAAAGAAACCGTGAACCGGTAAAATTGTTGCCCTGGAAAAAATGTTCGGCGCTCTCCGATACTCACTTTTGGCATTGCGTACAGTAATAGGTGGAGCGTGAGGAGACCTTGATTTTTTCAATCCTTCCGCCGCACCGGGGACAGGTCTCTCCCGCATCCCGGTGTTTAATCAGATACTCCGCTGGAAAATCCGCCACATTCACCTGTCGTTCGATGGCGGTGTGCAGCACTTCCTTCATCTGATGAAACAACGTTTCCAGCTCCCCCTGGTCCAGATCCGGAACCGAGCGCTTGGGATGAATTCTTGACTGAAAGAGCACCTCATCCGAGTAGATGTTTCCCAACCCGGCGATCAGGGTCTGATCCATAAACGCACTTTTTATCATTCCCCGTTTTCCGGTCATTAATTCCACGAATGTTTCGGAATCCAGGTCCAGGGCATCCGGTCCCAGCGATTCCTGCCGGATATACGCATCCCGGTCCGCCAGGATCATGACTTTCCCCAGCATCCGCATGTTGTCGTAGGCCAGATGATACCCGTTCTCGAACGAAAACAATACCCGGGTATGCCCCGGCTCTTCTTCCGGATTCCGGAAATATTTCAGCTGACCGGTCATCCCGAAATGCAGGAGGAGATTGGTGGCGGTCTCGCTCAATTCGACGAACATATTCTTTCCCCGCCGGGCAGACCGGGCGAACTGTCGTCCGGTGACGGCCTCGCTGAGCTGATCCGGCGCCGCTTCTTTCAACATCCGCGGTTCCCGCACTTCCACCCCTGTCACAACCTGATGAAGCGCGGTGGCATCGAAATACCGTCTGAACACCTCGACATCGGGAAGCTCCGGCATATCTAAACCTTTCCTCTCGAATGATTCGTTCTTTTCATGAACCTGTGTCGCCTCCCCGGCAGGCACGGACGGTTATTCACCCACGCTATAATCAAACAAGAAACCCGATCAAATGCAACTCCGGGGCCAATACCGGTCAGACCATATAATTGATATCGGAAGAGCTGGTGGGGTACGAGAACACCATCTCCCGAAGCACGGAAGCCGGCACCTGTGCCTTCATGGCCAGGGCGAAGACATTTATCACTTCTTCGGCGTGCGGCCCCAGCAGGTGCGCTCCCAGAATTTGTTCAGAGGCATCTTCCACCAGTATTTTATACCCCGAAAAGGATTCATTGATCCGCCGGGAAGTAAACCAGCGCCCGGTCTCCGCATATTTCACCTGGAAATGCAACTCCTGCTTCCGCGCCTCTTCCTCAGTCAATCCGACCCGCGCCAGGGGAGGCAGCGAATATACCACACTGGGGATCGGGGTGTAGTCAGGAGAAACCCTGTTTCCTTCCAGCATGTTTTGCGACACCGCTTCTCCCTGCAGAGTCGCCACCGGGGTAAGCGGCGGTCCGCTCAGAGCGGCGTCCCCGGCCGCATATACCCTGGGATTAGTGACACTCTGTAAGTAGGCGTTAACCCGCACTCCTCGTGGACCAGCCTCCACGTTCCCTTCGGCCAGGTTCAAATCATTCAGCTGGGGTACCCGGCCCGCTCCATGGACCACCAGATCAGCCGACACATGCACCTCCCTTTCGTCGGATTCCCCGATCACCCGGTAGGCATCGTTCCGCATCTCGACCGCCTTTACCTCGGTATTGAATTGAAACTGAATACCCCGTTGCCGGGCCGCCTGCACCAACAATGCCACCAGGTCCGGATCAAACTGCTTCAGCGGCCTGGCCGAGCGGTGAATGACGGTCACTTCCGCCCCGGCTTGTGAGGCCACATTCGCAAACTCCATGGAGATATATCCTCCGCCGATGAATGCAATCCTGCCGGGAAGCTCTTCCAAATTCAGAAATCCTTCACTGGTCGTAACATATTTTTCCCCGGGGATGTCCAGCGGCCGGGGCTGTGCTCCGGTGGCAATCAGAATATGCTCCCCGGTGAGTTCAGTCTGACCGACTTTCAGCGACCGTTCACCGGTGAACTGTGCCCGTCCGTCATAGGTATCGATCCCCGCTTCCCGGTAACTTTTCCGTCGATATTCCGGGAAGGGATCCGTGAACGACCGTTTAAATTCCTGTAACCGGTTCCAGTTGACCTCCGCATCCCCGGTACGCAGACCATGATGCTCCTGCAGACGGTGGATCCAATCCAAACCTTCTCCGGCCGCAGTATAGATTTTTTTGGGATCACAGCCCCGCAATGCGCACGTGCCCCCGTATTCTCTGGAATCGATAATCGCCACGGTCCAGTCTGCGGCCCGGCAGGCCTGCGCCACTGTGGACCCGGCGGTGCCGGTGCCGATGACAAGAAGATCATATGTATCGCCCATGTCCGTGTCCTCCTCAACTTTGCCGATCCTGCATATGTTATTTGTTTAAAGTAGATATTCTTCTCTGTTTTCTCCAATCCGTGAAAATAATGTACCGGAGAAACCGGTAAAATATTGTAAGGACAGGCACCTTTTACACGGCGCCGGTTCTACCTCCTGTTACTCCCGAAAGCGCTTAGCAAATGAGTTGCCCCCCGGCCCACCTTTTCCCCGGCGAATGCCTGCTTTGTTCGAACAGCCCTGTCCCCAGGGGAAAAGTTGCTTGCCTGCAATCCGGATAGTATCTTCGACGAGATATTGAGCACACAAAGGGAAAAGAAAGGATCGGCCACCAGATGAGTGACGTTATTATCTATCACAATCCCCGCTGCCGGAAAAGCCGGGAAGGACTGAAGCTGCTCCGGGATCAGGGTATCGAACCGGAAATCATCAAATATCTGGACAACCCGCCGTCGGAAGCGGAGCTGGACCGTCTCCTGCGCCTGATGGATATGGATCCCTATGATCTGATTCGGAAACGGGAGAAAGAATTCAAGGATCTGAACCTGAAAGAGAAGAAAAATGACCGGCAAGCTCTGATCCGTGCCATGGTCACGCATCCCCGGTTGATCCAACGCCCCATCGTGGTCAAGGGCGGGCACGCGGTGCTCGGCCGCCCGGCCGAAAACATTCTGGACATCTTATAGCGGTCCGGAACAGAGGCGCCTGCTTACGACTCCTGTCCCAGCAGGTGCCGTAATTTTTTCCGCATCCGTCGGGCGTGGTCCCCCCGCCAGAAGACCTGATCACAGAACGGGCAGTAGAAGAACTCGTCCCGGTGGTGGAAGACCCGCCGCGGAACCCGTCCCTTGACATCCTTTTTCGGCGCAGGTTGCAGCGGAGTATTACACTCCAGGCAGCGGACCAGAAACCGGGAGGAATCGAATGAGATCGGATAGGATTCGGCGACCTGTGACAGCTGCCGTTCCGGTATCTGGGGGGTAATCAGAAAGGCATACCCGGCCGGAGCCATTTCATAGAGTGCCCGATCCCGGGTAAGCAGTATCCGGTCCTCCCGGGAGGCGATCTCTAACAGTTCGGGATCGTCGAAATTTTCCGAAAAGGTGGTGTCGTAACCCAGCGCCCGGAGATACTTGGCCAGTTTCTTCAACATCAGATCAGCGACAAAACGCAGTGAGTCTCCGGGATAATCCGTCATGGCAACCTAGGCTTCCCCGTTGGAAGTGAGTTGTAACGGCCGGCTGTAATACTCAAACTCTTTCCCGGTACCGTGCCAGTTCCGGAAGGTGTGAATAATTTTTACTTCGCCGGTGAAATTCTCCGCCACACCCTTGACGACATGTCCGGAGATATACTCCACACCACGTTTTCGCATCCAGTTAAAATAGATCTTTTTCAGCACCCGGGCGTAGCCGGTTTTGTGGAATCGTTTCTTAAAGGCGAACGCATAGGTATATATGGTATTTTTCTTCCCCAGGTTCTCATCGTAATGCGCCCATAAATCTTCGTGAAAATATTCCAGCGGAACTCCGATAATGTACCCGATAATTTCGTCCCGGAAGACCGCCACAAACGGATAGGTATGGGGATAATTAAAATACCGCTCGATGGTGCCGGGGTTCAATTTTGCGGAGGGCCCGAATTTTTCGGCCAGGCTCTCCGATACTTCGACCAGATCGGGAATCACCTGCTCTTCGACGCGTTCCAGAATACCGATTTTCAACTGGCCGCTGGCTCCGATAATGCGCAGCGCTGAACTGAACCGGGTCGTATGTTTGATATGCGATGGCATGATGATTTGAAGCGGCCTACAATACCCGTAAAGTGTTGACACTCGCATCAGAATGCAAGCGAAGAGTGCCTTTATTTCCTGGCGAACATGTGCCGTAATTCGTCCTGGTACGCCGCATAGGCCGTTTCGTCGAACAAGACAAACCGTACCAGTTTCACCGACGTCTTCGCCTGGAGGTACTCAATTGTTTGAGTCAGCATGGCGCTGGCGGCCTGATGAATTTCCACGCCCCCGGTCCCGGTTCCGATGGCCGGGAAGCTGAGCGACTCAATCCCGTCCGTATCGGCGGCTTCCAGGGCCGCCCGGGTTGCCTTGGCGATGTAGTCGATATTGGTTTTCAAATCCTGCCCCATGCTGGCCGCATGGATCACATAGTGCGCTTGCAGGTCGCCGCCGGAGGTGACCACGGCCTCCCCGACGTTAATAGGTCCCTGGGCAATCGCCTCCTGTTCTATGGTTTCGCCGCCCGCTTTCTTCAAGGCACCCGCCACGCCGGAACCCATCCACAAATGGTTGTTGGCGGCGTTGACGACGGCTGCCGTGTCCTGCCGGGCAATATCCCCTTGCCGGATCTCAACTTTCGTTTTATTGATGTACACTTCCATCTCTCACTCCTCCTGACCCAATATCATCTTTCGAATTTTCTGGATCGCATTTTTGTGTGCTTTATAGCGAATATGGACTTTGGTGTCGAAAAATTCTTTCTCCAGGATCTCCGCCTGATCGTGCAGTGCGGCGATTTTATCTCCGAATTTGACGGACAAGGTCACTTCATCCTTCACGTATTCCTGCTCTTTGACGGATAGAATCTGCTGCACCACCTCCTCCACCCGAATATCCCGTTCGGCAGAGATTAAAATCGCGTCCGGATATTCCCGGCGAACTTTCGCCAGCAGATTAGCATCCTTGACCGCGTCTATTTTATTAAACACAGTCAGCGCCGGAATTTCAAGGCATTCCATATCCTGCAGCACTTCGTTCACCGTACTCAGGTGCTCCGCAAAGCGGGGATGGCTGATATCCACCACCTTGATCAAGAGGTCCGCCTCCTGCACTTCGGCCAGCGTGGATCGAAAAGAAGCCACCAGCTGGTGCGGGAGTTTCCGGATGAACCCGACAGTATCGGATAATAATATTTTATGGACGTCCGCTAACCGAACCGACCGGATGGTGGTGTCCAGGGTGGCAAACAATTTATCCTGTACCAGCACCCGTGAACTCTCGCCACAGATCCGGTTCATCAGGGTCGATTTCCCGGCATTGGTGTATCCCACCAGCGCCACCCGGAACTCGTCGAACCGGCGTTTCCGCCGGACGGAGCGCTGCTGTTCCACTTTCTTCAGTTCTTTTTTCAATTTGGCGATCCGGTCCCGGATCAAGCGCCGGTCGATTTCGATCTGGGTTTCCCCCATTCCGCCCCGCACATTAATTCCACCGGTCTGCCGCTCCAGATGGGTCCATCGCCGGGTCAGCCGGGGCAGGAGGTATTCCAGTCTGGCCAGTTCCACCTGTGTTTTTGCTTCCCGGGTCCGGGCGTGCTGCTGAAAGATCAGCAGGATTAAACCGCTGCGATCCATGACCCTGGTATCTGTGAGGTTTTCCAGGTTGCGCACCTGCGCCGGACTGAGGTCATCATCGAAAATGATCAGCGTGACGTCCTGTTCATCGGCCATCCGGGCCAGGCTGTGCGCCTTGCCCTCTCCGAGATAATAGGTCGGGTTGACTGATTCCAGGTGCTGCGTCAGTGTGCCGGTCACCCGGGCGCCGGCCGTACGGGCCAGTTGTCCCAGTTCCTCCAAATAATCGTCGATACGCCAGGTTTCACTGGCATTTTGAGTCACGCCTACTAAAATGGCACGCTCAACTTCTTGGGCTTGTCCGTTATTCATATAAGTCTGCATCTTCCTCCTGAGTTTGGGAATCGGTCCTGATCAGGACCATTTCTACTGCAATGCACAGCAGGGCCAGAGCAAAGAACCACTGCCAGAGCGGCCGGCCGTATGCCAGTCCGGCGTTCACCCGGACGGTGTTGCCTGCCTCGGGGTGAAACACCCCCTCGAAACCAGGCCCGAAAAACACCTGCCAATCCTGTGCTGACATCCGGGCCATGTCGCGTTCCGCAGAGGGGATATTTGTCGAAAACAGCGCAATCTTTTGCTCGCCGTTATAAAGACTATACTGTCCGGCCTGCGTGGTCTTCTCATACGTTACCGTTCCCCGGAGCACCGGTAACAGCACAGATTTCCCCGCCGGAGTAATCAGCGTGACCTGATCGCCGACCGCTGCGTCCGCCACACCAAAAGTAATGGTTTCGCCGGCGGTCACCAGGTTTTGATACCGGTTCTGCGTTCCGGACAGGTAATACAGTGAACGCATCAGCAACGGAAGGAATAACCCGCGCCGGGGGAGATCCATCCACTGGAGCTCCGGTGCCGCCGCCCAGGTCCAGACGCGCCCTTGCTGATACCTGGATTCGAGCAGCAGGGGATCTCCGTTCCCCATTTGTATGATCGGCCGGGCATTCCGGCTGGCCAGAGTAAAAAATCGATACACCTGGGGTAATTGAATTGCGGCGCTTTTCTGATTACTCAAATTCCGAAGCACCGGATGGGTCCAATCAATAGACTGCACTGGCTGGAAAGCGCCTTCCTCCAGGCGGGTGTACCCGCTCAACACCGGCAGGTTTTCTCCGTAAGTAAATCCGGGGTGGCCCCGGAGGTTGTTCCCCGGAAAAATCATCAGGCCGGTGCCCGTCGCCACCCGTTGTAACAATGCCCGGCGGGCCGGTGCCGGCAACATCACGTCCGACAGAATGACCAGGTCCACCGAACTGGTCAGATGCTCCAGGAACGCGGCGGAAGACACGGACTGAAAGGTGGTCGTTTGCTGCGCCCCGGTGATACTGCGCAGAGCCGTTTCCAGGAAATACCGGTCATCGGGGGAATCGCTGACCAGGAGAACATCCATGCCTTCGGGTACGTGGCCGTTCAGATACCACTGGTTATCCGCGGCATAGGCGTCGTGTCCCAGTGAAACCTCCAGCTGGAAAAAACCGGGGTTTCGGACGGGAACCTCGAACGTTTCGCTGGCGTCCAGCCGGCGGTCCCAGGAGACCAGGGTCTGCCCGATCTTTTTCCCGTCCTGGCGGACCTGAATCGCGGTGGTGGCCGGCTCCAGGGTATCCGAACGAGTGACGTGGACCTGCAGCGGCACGCTGGTCCCCGGCTGCAGCATGTCGGTGGAAAAGTCCACTGACTGAATGCCCGCCTGATGGAGGGTCTGCTCGGGCGTCACGACCACCCAACGACTCCCGTCCCACGCCTCCGGGTCCGGTTGGTTGTCGTGAATATATTGGGCCCGCTGTCCGTCAGTGAGCAGGTACACATCCACCCGGCCATACCCGTGTTGTCCGAGCCAATTTCGCAAATCGCGAAAAAATGACCGGAGATCGCTGTGCCCTTCCCCTGGGGAAATCGTGGTGAGAAAATCTTCCGGGATCGCGGATTCGGCGGTGAGTATCCGGGTCTCGGGATGCATCAGGGAGGTCCAGATCACCGTCTGATACCGACCGGAGCCGGAGACCAGCGATCCGGCCATGGAGGCGAGTACCTCCAGCAGCGGTTTGCCGTCGATTTCCGCCGAGGAACTGACGGAATTATCCAGGATAATGACCGCAGATTCGTTCGCCATGCTCCGGGCGGAGGACGGGGCGTATCTTGGGCCGGCGAAGGCCAATACCAACAGCAAAATAAACAGCGTCCGCAGAATCAGGATGATCAGCTGTTTGAGATGGAGGGTCCGGATGTGTTCCTTCTGCATCGCCTGCAGGAAGCGCAGTGAGCTGAACGCCACTTCCCGGGTCTTCCGTTTCCCGAACAGGTGGATGAGTACCGGGAGAGCGGCTGCGGCCGCCCCCCATAAAAGCCAGGGTGTTGAAAACTGTAACATCTATCCTTTGAAGACACCGTCCTCTAATTTCGGGGGTTCAATATAGTCCGGAACCACCTTGATTAACTATCGGAAGATGAATTAGTTCATCATACTCCGAGCAGGATCACCAATATGATTCCACTGGCCAGGGGAATGAAAATGTTGTCGTCAACGCTGGAGAAGAAGACCTCTACCGCACCGGCTCCCGCGGCGGCAATCGCCGCGGCGTACAGGGGAATGCCCGGCACCAGCGCCGCGACCAGGGTTCCGGAAATGAGAAACGCCAGCGAACCTTCCCAGGTTTTGGAGTGATAAATTTTATGCTTGCCGAAAGCAAGCCCCACCAGCGCTGCGGCAGAATCCCCGATGGACAAGATGAGTAACGCGGCAATGGCAATCGGTTTGGGAAAAAAGGCCACCATCAACACCTGGGCGACCATCACGGTGGCGCCTCCGGTAAGTTTGGCTTGTTCGTTCTCCCGGAGCACTCCGCCGAAAATCGCGCTGAACGCCCTGCGAACCCACGGTACCTTATGGCGCCCGTAATCCAATAGAACGGCACTGACAGAAAGGATTGTAATAAACGGTAGAAACACCTGCTTATCAAGAAACCAGTAGGCGATGGGAAAAACGGAGGACGCCGCATGGATCGCCTTCCGCCCCAGTTCGCGTTTGAAGGTCATGCGACTACACGGAGTTTATTCATCAGCTCCTTAAACGCTTTACCGGGATCCGGCTCTCCGAAGATAGAGGAGCCCACGACGAATAAATCCGCCCCGGCGGTGCTGGCACGATCAATCGTCTCCAGATCAATCCCGCCGTCCACCTGAATTCTGATACCGGAGTTGCCCACCAGGCGCCGGGCCTGCCGGATTTTGGGTAACATCGACTCAATGAAACTCTGCCCGCCGAACCCGGGGTTCACCGTCATCACTAAAATCTGTTCGATATCAGGGAGTACCGGTTGAATCAGATCGAGGGGAGTGCCCGGGTTAACCACCACGCCCGGCCGGGCGCCGTGATCCCGGATAAGATGCAGATCCCGGTGCAGATGCGGACAGGTCTCCTGTTGAATCAGGACTGTGTTCGCACCGGCCGCAATGAAATCCGGAATATACCGGCTCGGGTTTTCAATCATCAGATGGGCTTCAAGGTGGACCTCCGTCAGGCTTCGAATCGCTTTGACAATCATCGGTCCGAACGTCAGATTCGGCACAAAATGGCCATCCATCACATCCAGATGCAACCGGGTCGCTCCCTGTTGGAGCACAGACTCCAGCTCGGCCTCCAGCCGCGAGAAATCGGCGGATAATACCGAAGGTACCACCAGTTTATCCATAGATCCTATCTCTGCCTTTGTTGTTCGTTTAAGATATCGTTCAGGGAAAGCACGCTCACTTCCAAATCGATCGGTTCCGGAGCATGGAACACCTGTCCCGGCTCTACCGACTGGCTCAACACGGTATACGGAATCAGTTCCGTATTCTGCACGTAGTTGATTTTGCCCAGTGTCAGCCGGGACTGCACGATGCGTCGTTTCGCCTCTTCCAGACTGAGATCCACCAGATCCGGCACTTGATATTTATTCGGATTTTTCCCCTTGCTCACCCGTAACACCACCCCGGATCCCTGGCGGATGGGCGCATTGGGCCGTACGGATTGCCAGGTGACCACATCCTGCGGAAAGGTATCCGAAAACACCCAGGTGAGCGAGTCCAGCTGCAGTCCCACCTGCGAAAGCTCCAATTTGGTTCCGCGAATAGACTGCCCCACCAACTCGGGCATATTGATGAATCTTTCCGCCATTGCGACTGTCAGGTACACCCGTCGCCCGCTCTTTACCGTCGACAGGGCATTCGGCTGCTGATCAATCACCATTCCGGGATCGAATTCGGCATTCACTTTCAATTCACCCTTCACAGGGACGAAGCCCTGTTCCTCAAGCAGCTGGCTGGCCTGCTCGAATTGCATCCGGCGGACGTCGGGGAGGGTAATTTTTTGCCCGTGCTTTACATACTCGGGCATGACGACCTGATCCAACAATATGGCGACCAGTACCCCGAGAATGAGGAACGAAAGCCCGTATTGCAGGATGGGCATTAATTTCTTCATCAGGCTTCGCAATGCTCCCTTACTCCGTATCTGAATAGTTGTCTCTTCCAAGTGTTTTTCGGCATGACTCTCATTGGTTACTTTTCTTTTATTTGGCCGCCCACACGATTGTTCACCTCTTTTTTCGCAACTTTCTCCGGTTCCGGTGATCGGAGGTTCCTATTCCCGGAAGAATCGCCTTGGTTAGCGCTCGGCAGGCGAGTCCGAAAAACGTTCTCCGATCCGAAGCGGATAGCCGTTCAGAAAATCATGCACCTCCATGCGCCGCTTTCCCTGCAGTTGCAGTTCCCGGATATGGTATGCCCCGGCACCGCAGGCCACCTGGATCCTGTGCTCATCTACTCCAACCACGCGTCCCGGGGCCTGTTCCCCGCCGTTCTGCGCATCCGCGGAGATCTCTCCCCCGTAGATGATGAGCTGCTTTTCATCCCAGTAGGTATAGGCCCCCGGATACGGGGAAAGCGCCCGGATCCGGTTATGCACGGTTTCCGCCGGTTCTTCCCACCGGATCAGGCGATCCTGTTTGGTAATTTTGGGTGCCGGTGAGGCTTCGGTGTCGTCCTGGGGCACCGGCTGCAAGGTGCCTTCGGCAATTCCATTCACCGTGCGAAGCACCACCCCGGCCCCGAGCTCTGCCAGGCGGTCATGCACCGAACCGGCGTTTTCATTGGAGCCGATTTCCAGCGATTCCTGCAGCAGTACCGCCCCGGTATCCACGGTGGGTTCCAGAAAAAAGGTGCTGACCCCCGTGGTCGATTCGCCATCCATGAGAGCCCGCTGAATCGGTGCCGCTCCCCGGTAGCGCGGCAACAACGATGCATGGAGATTAATAGCGCCGTGGGTCGGGATGCTGTAGCATGCTTCCGGAAGAATCCGAAAAGCGACTACGACCATGAGATCCAAATGCAGTTCACGCAGGTCGGTAAGGAACGCCGGATCGCTCAAATCCTCCGGTTGCCAGAGGGGAAGATCAAGTTGTCGGGCCGCCTGTTTCACCGCCGAGGGCCGGCGTTTCTGCCCACGCCCCCGGGGTTTATCCGGCACCGTGACCACGCCGGCGACCTCGTGGTGACTCCGGGATAACGTGGTTAAAGAAGGAACGGCAAACTCCGGAGTTCCCATAAAAAGTACTCGCATAAGTCGTCGGGGGGATTTAATCGGCTTCCGCCTGGAAACCGTCGCGAGCGATGGTGTTCAGTTTCCGCTGCAGAATGCGCCGCTTAATGGGGCTGATCCGGTCGACAAAAAACGTTCCGTTCAGATGATCTGTTTCGTGTTGAATCACCCGAGCCAGCAGGCCGGTGGCTTCCCGTTCAATCACCTCGTTCTCCCGGGTCATATACCGGACGACAATCCGGCCCGCCCGTTTCACTTCTTCGTGAACGCCGGGAATGCTGAGACACCCCTCCTCCATCGCCTCTTCCCCCTCATGCTCGATAATTTCGGGATTAATGAGCACAAAAGGAGGAACACCTTCCTCCGTATGCGAGATATCAATGGTGGCAATGGCTTTGTCCACCCCCACCTGATTGGCGGCCAAACCGATCCCCTCCTCTTCATACATGGTCTCGAACATATCCCGAATTAACTGCTGCAGCGATTCGTCTACTTTCTCCACCGGTTCGGCTTTTTTTCGCAAGATATCCTCGCCGTAATGTGTCAAATCCATTGGCATCTCTCTATCATCCCATAGATCAGGAATTCTTCTCTCCAATGACAGAGGCAATACTATTCTTGGCCATGGTCAATTTCAGATCTTTGCTGACTCTGACCACGATTTTATTTTCCTTTTCGATAATGGCCTCCACGGTCCCATAAATCCCTCCGGACGTGACGACCTCGTCGCCTTTTTTCAGCGCTCCCAGCATTTGCTGCTTTTCCTTCTGCCGCTTGGACTGCGGCCGGATTAAAAGAAAATACATGATCCCGAAGATCAGAATGATGGGGAGTAACGTCACTAAGACATTCGGTTGCTCTTGCCCCGGGGCAGGTTGTGCCATCCCATATAGTTGGCTTATCACGAATCGCTCCTTCTGTTATGATGGTTCCTGTCAAATGTTAGAGTTTACGCTGTCTACCCTTTTTTGTCAAGGGGAGATGGCACTCCGATACACGGCTCTGATATCAGAAACCCGCGGGGATCTGCGCGCTCGCTGTCGCCGTCATTCCGGATATTCCGGTAAAAAAACAGCTTTGTAAAAACCCGTTCACCAATTAGGTTTATTGCATTAAATAATTCCGAGTCTTGAGGGTTTCGACACCGTCCGGGG
>Ga0102944_1000917_pt1 | contig 21016 bp, 20 predicted proteins | sample SalPonD_shore_MG_FD_78172 | JGI IMG/M metagenome (GOLD analysis project Ga0102944, IMG submission 78172) | Salt pond soil microbial communities from South San Francisco under conditions of wetland restoration - Salt Pond MetaG... | ecosystem: Environmental > Aquatic > Marine > Intertidal zone >...
ACCGTCTGACAGAGCAACATCCCATGGTGGAGGCGGAAATCGCCGTCTGGATCGGCCGGGATCTGCCAGGTCCGGAGATTACCCGGGAGGAATTCCTGCAGTCCGTGGCCAGCGTGTCCGGCGGCGTGGAAATTATCTCGTCCCGTCTGCGGCCGATCGATCCGGACCAGCCAGAATCCGTCACCACTGCGCACGCCATTGCCGATGATATCTCGCATGGCGCCGCGATCCTGGGGACCACCCACCTGGGCCTGGATACCATTGATCCGGACCGTGAAGTGGCCTGGATTGAGATTAACGGCGAGGAACAGGCCCGGGGGATAAGCAAGGCCATTATGGGTACCCGGGGCAATCCGCTGGACGCCGTGTTGTGGCTGGCCAGAGAACTCCCCAGGCACGGGCAATATCTCCGGAAGGGGCAGTTTGTTATTACCGGATCATTATACGATAATCCAACCATGAAAGCCGGCGATCACGCCGTCGTGCATTATTCTTCTCTGGGAACCATCGAATTCAGTATGGCCGGGAATCCCAGGTGAGACAAGGGGGCGCGGCCCCCGTTGCTCGATGACAGCATCGAGAATCGATGTATAGCGAAGACAACCGTTCTCCGGAACGATAGATACAGAGCACTATCTTCTTGATAGAGGAGGAATAAGCTATGCAAAAAACGATGTATGTTACCGTCGTCCCACTCTTTATGTTGGCCCTCATCCTGATCTCCTGTGGGAGCCGGAATGTCCAGGAGTTACTCCCCGGCACCTGGGAAGCCGTGGATGCCGATTACTATTCCGACAAGAAAGGGAAGGAAATGCTGGCGGCCACCCGGCAACAGATAATCGAGATCGATAAAACCACGGTGTTCACATTTACCAGGGATTCGGTCGTGTGGTCGAATTCGGTGTTGAATGATATAAGCACCCCGTTGTCCTTCGCCTGGACATTCGGGAATGATACCCTCCGATTTACCTCCGATGACCAGGAAATAGTCGCCATGATCGTGGAAAAGGCCACACCAAAAGCCCTCAGGGTAACCTATGTGCTGCCGGTGGAGCGAACCCCGTGGCGCAAGCACGCCACTCTCTTCCGGAAAGCCGGATACGGCGCCTCGTATTAAACGGGTCGAACGGAGCCCGGCGGAGGAATGCATGCCTCGTCAGTGTCTCCGTGTATGGTCACCACTTCTCCCAGCGATGTCACCGGTATGCGCCACCCCCGGAATTCCGGTTGGGAATTCCGGGCCCAACAGCTATATTGCACACGCACGAAGGACAAGGCGGAGGTGGAATTCGCGGTGGCATATCCGAAGTACGGTACGTGATGGGGAAGCAGCAATACACGGCAACGACCCTGACCGGGTTGGAGGACGTCCTCACCGGAGAGTTGAAGCACCTGGGGGCGGAAAAAGTGGTCAAACGAACCCGGGCCGTGGAATTCCAGGGGGATACGACGCTGATGTACCGGGCGAATCTGGAGTTGCGGACCGCTCTGCGGGTGCTCAAACCCATCCACCGGTTCAGGGCCAGGAAAGATCAGACGTTCTATGATCAGGTCCGTCAGGTCGACTGGAACCAATATCTCACTCCCGCCGATACCCTGGCAGTAGACAGCGTGGTGAACTCCAAATATTTTACCCACTCCAAATACAGCGCCCTGCGGGTGAAGGACGCCATCGTGGATCAATTTCGGGATCGGACCGGCAAGCGTCCCTCCGTGGATGTGGACACTCCGACGGTTCGTATTCATCTGTACATCACCGGGGATCGATGTGTGCTCTCGCTGGACAGTTCCGGCGACTCGCTGCACCGGCGGGGGTACCGGCTGGCCACGGGAGCGGCGCCGGTGAACGAGGCCCTGGCTGCGGGGATGGTCCTGCTGTCCGGATGGGACCGGCAGTCGGCGTTCACCGATCCCATGTGTGGCTCCGGAACGATTCTCATCGAAGCGGCTTTGTACGCCAGAAACTTCGCCCCCGGACTGATCCGGCGGGCGTTCGGGTTCCAGCGATGGACCGGATACGATCCCCATCTCTGGGAACAGGTGGTGGAAGCGGCCCGGGAACGTGTCATCGACTGGGACGGCCCGGTGGTGGGCGCGGACAGGGGTGCCGGCGCTCTGCAGAATGCCAGAGAAAATATCGCCCGCGCGGGCCTGGACGACCTGATCCGGTTATCCCAGACTTCTTTTGAAGACCGGGAGCCCTCCACGGAGGAGGGGGTGGTGATGATGAATCCGCCGTACGGAGAACGGATGAAGACCACCGACATATTCGCGCTGTACGAGCGAATCGGGGATACCCTGAAACAAAATTATTCCGGACATGTGGCGTGGGTTCTGAGCGCAAATAAAGAGGCGCTCAAGCATATCGGGTTGCGGACGTCTCGCCGGTATACCCTTTATAATGGCCCGCTGGAATGCAAATTTCATCGATACGATATTTACGCAGGCCGGACGTAGCAGAGAAAGTCTTGACGTCCCGCTTGAAATTACGGAGATTGGCTTCACCGATTCGAAGAACCGGATGAATGAATTATGACGGGGGTTGTTTCCTGGGATTACTCTGCCGGGCGATATTTTGCCTCTCTGGCCGTTTGCCGGCACGGGTTGTATGCGGCCGTTCCGGCTCGCTTTGAGCATAATTGTTCAGTGGTATTCGGTACTTCGCCGAACAAAGAGCGTGCAGTACAGGGAAGAAGGAAGAAAAGACAATGCAACCAAAAATCGCATTGATCACCATTCTCACGGACGACGTGCCCGGCCTGGCCGGATTTTACACCGAGGTACTTGGCTTTGAGACTGTCTCCGAGGAAGATGAGTATGTGGAGTTACGCAGTGAAGGCGTCCGTTTTGCCCTCTGTGACCGTTCCGTGATGGCGAAAGTCACCGATCATCCCGGCTACCGGGAACGGCGCTCCGGCCAGACGTTCGAACTGGCGTTCCCGCTGGACTCGCCCGAAGCGGTGGACCAGGCCTACGCGGAAATCCTGGTGAAGGGCGGCATCCCGGTGAAAGCGCCCAATACCATGCCGTGGGGGCAGCGCACGGCGTTCTTCGCCGATCCGGATGGCAATATTCATGAGCTGTTTTCCGATCTTCACGACTGAATGATACCGGCGCCGACGGTTGGGTTACCGTCGGATGGAAACGGTATGCGCGCGGCACGGCAAATGTAAAAATTCAGGGGGAGTGCCGAGGCGAATTTGCAGGGAAGCACGTGGTCTGCTTTTCAGCCCGGAGACAGGAACGTACCAGAATCTCCGTTGCCGAATCCCCGGGAAAGGGGACTATTTCTATCGGGGGGCTTGAGCACACCGGAGGAGACGGTACGGTTTATTTCACCCAGCCGTCTACTACAAATTCAGCTGTCTTATCCTGATTCCACCCCGGAAGAAAAAGCTTTCCTCTTCGCTTTTTATCAGATAAAATTCATGGATGTAAAAAAATATATTTAGAATAGATCAAGGCAGCACTTGATTCTTAGTAGGAAGATGTCAGGTAATCAGGTCAGCGCCCGGTTCTGGTCCCGGACGTAATGGACGAGAATCGTCCGAATAGTTCGGATCAGGTGGTGGCCGGGTATGACTGATAAATCCAGGAGGTTTATTCCCAGGCATTTCGGAGTTCAGCACGGATTCCCCGGATGGTTCTTGTTCCCGGCAGATGGTTGATGGTTGTGTAATCAGGTGTATTGTGTGTATGTCTAATCCCGGAGAAGATGTCTACCCGCCCCGGTACGGATGGAGACGGCATTCTCCCCCAGAGAAAGCAGGGAGTTGACGGTATGTTTCTCGAGTTCAAAGATATTGCCAAGCAGAAGTTCGTTGCCCGGAAAAACCGGTTCTTCAACGAATATCCCGATGTATTTAACAAAATGTACGAATTCACCCGGGCGAAGACGGCGCGGGCGATGGGGTACTACCCGTATTTTCCTAAAATCGAGGCCTCGGAGTCCACAGAGGTGTTCATTAACGGCGAGTCCAAGATCATGTTGGGGTCCAATAATTATTTAGGCCTGACGAATCATCCGGAAGTGATCGAGGCCGGCGTGGAAGCCTTGCGGAAATACGGCGCCGGACTGACCGGCAGCCGGTTTCTGAACGGGAATATTTTACTGCATGACGAACTGGAGGAGCGAATCGCCGACTTTGTGGGCAAGGAAAAATCCCTGGTTTTTTCGACCGGATACGGTGTGAATTTGGGGGTGATTTCCACCGTGGCAGGGCCGTCGGATATCATCCTGAGCGATGAACTGAATCATGCCTCCATCGTGGACGGGGCCCGATTTTCCCGGGCGCAGGTGATCCGGTACAACCATAACGACATGCAGGATCTGGAACGGCGAATCGAGCAGGCGGACAGCAATAAACCCCGGTTCATTGTGTCAGACGGGATATTCAGCATGGAAGGCGACATCGTGAACTTGCCGGACCTGGTGCGGGTGGCGAAAAAGTACGGCGCCCGGGTGATGATCGATGATGCGCATTCCCTGGGCGTGCTGGGACCCCGCGGCGACGGAACGGCTGCTCACTTCGGAATGTCCGATCAGGTCGATCTCATCATGGGGACCTTCAGTAAATCACTGGCCAGCGTGGGTGGATTTATTGCCGGCGAGGAACCGGTGATCGATTATCTGAAACATCATACCCGGACCATGATCTTCACTGCGGCGCTGCCGCCCGCCATGGTGGCCACCGTGTTAAAAGCACTGGAAGTGTTACAAAACGAACCGGAGCGGGTGCAACGGGTACTGGAAAACGCTGAATACGTGCGGCGCAACCTGCACGAGATGGGCTATGATATCGGCGAGAGTACCACTCCGGTGGTGCCGGTCATCATCGGAGAGGAAATGAAAACCTTCTCGGTGTGGAAAGAGTTGATGAAGAACGGCGTGTACACTAATCCGGTGATTTCCCCGGCGGTGCCCGCCGATCGAAGTCTGTTGCGCACCAGTTACATGGCCACCCATACCAGAGAACAGCTGGATTTCTGCCTGGATGCGTTCCACAAGGTTGGAAAAAAATATAAGGTCGTTGCGTAATCGGCTTCGCGCATTCAAAGTGACCGTGAAAAGGTAGGTAATAGTATGAATACTGTGCGAGTCGCTGCAGTGCAGATGCAACACGCACCGGGTGACAAAGCGGCCAACCTGGAGACTATCGCCGGGTTTGTCCGGGAGGCGGCAGATCAGGAGGTGGCACTCATCACCTTTCCGGAGATGTGTATTACCGGGTACTGGCATATCCGCCGGCTCTCGCAGCAGGCCGTCCGTTTGCTGGCCGAGCCGGTTCCCGGAGGACCGTCCGTCGACTCTCTCCGGGAACTCTCCCGAACCCACGGGATCATCATTGGAGCCGGGTTGATAGAAGGTACTCCCGAAGGGGTGCTATATAATGCCTACGTGGTGGTCCAACCGGACGGAACGACGGTTACGCACCGGAAAATCCATAGTTTTATCAGCGAATACATCGCTTCCGGCGATCGCTACACCGTGTTCGACATTCCCGACATCGGGCGGGTGGGGATTTTAACCTGTTACGACAACAACATCATCGAGAATGCCCGCATCACCGCGCTCCTGGGGGCGGAAATCTTGCTGGCCCCGCATCAAACCGGTGGGTGTGATTCCAAGAGTCCCGGCGCCATGGGATTGATAGATCCCGGGTTGTGGGAGCACCGGAACGAAAATCCGGCAGCCATTGAAGCGGAATTTCGGGGCCCCAAGGGCCGGGGCTGGCTGATGCGCTGGTTGCCGTCCCGGGCGCACGATAACGGGATGTTTCTGGTCTTCAGCAACGGGGTTGGCTACGATGACGGGGAAGTTCGGACCGGGAACGCCATGATTCTGGATCCCTACGGAGAAATCCTGACGGAAACCTGGAAAGCGGCCGATGCTATGGTCATGGCGGACCTGCAGGCGGAGGTGCTTCCCATGAGTACCGGCCAGCGGTGGTTCCAAACCCGCCGGCCGGAACTGTATGGCCCGTTGACGAAACCCACCGGGCGGGAAAAAGCGACCCGGGCCGTTCGGTTTGGCGAGGGGGCGCCGGAAGGGGATCAGAAACACCCGGGGAGATAGATCTACCCTCGGCACGGCCCCGGGCCACCGTCCACCCGGTTCTCTCACAAGGCATTATACTTTCCGTGTCGCAGCCGGCAGCGCTCTCGATCGGGCGCGGGCGGCCTCTCATCCCCATTGACTTCGTCCGCTGGCGTTCTCATATTGAGACGACACCAGGCAATTGATGTAAAATACGGGAAACCATCCGGCGGTTTGGTGTGTTAGAAACATACTCACATTCTGACAGCCGGGAGAGTGATCGCCGGAACCGCATCGGACGCATCTATTCGGGGTCTTTGGTGCCGACTTCGTTTCAAATGATGAATCCTGGATGACACACATGAAATTACCGATACAGAGAATGTACAGATTTCGTTGGATTCGAACCGGGTATTTTCGCCTGTTGACAGGATTGTTCGCGCTCCTGGCGTTGTATGCCATGGTCTCATGTGCCCACGAAAGCGCCTGGCAATCCCGGGTAGAATGGACGGATTGGGATGTGCAGGACGTCCCCGGACAGGCGGACTACCCAGACGCCGGTGCCATCGTGCTGCTGGACGAGGGAAAAATGAAATTGACTGACGGAAATGACATCAGTTTCAGTACCTTCGAAAAACACCGGGTGGTGAAGATCCTGAATAGCAGCGGGAGACAGTACGCCAATATCGTGATTCCGTATAACCCGGCCAGCGATATTGACTATATTCAGGCCCGTACTATCTCTCCCGATGGCAAAATCACCGTGCTTAAAGACGACGATATCTATGACGTCACCATGTTCCCGAATTTTATTTTTTACTCAGATCAACGGGCCAAACGCTTCACCATGCCGGCGGTGGAGGACGGTTCCATCATCGAATACCGGTATCAACTGACCATCTGGAACCTGACTTACTGGCATGCCTGGTTGTTTCAGGAAGAAGCACCCGTGCTGCACTCCAAGTTCACCCTCAGTGCACCATCGGAACAAAAAGTACATTACCGGACCTATGGTATCGACCTGAAACCGCAAGTCATCGATGCCCCCCAGGGATTCAATTCAACCTACACCTGGGAAACCCGGAACGTGCCGGCGCTCCGGTCCGAAGTGGGGATGCCCTCTATGAGTGAGACCATTCAACACCTGGTCCTTGCGCCTATCGGCATCACGGAATGGAGTCAGGTGGCCCAGTGGTACGATGATTTGGTCAAAACACAAACCACCGCCAATAAGGAGATCAAACAACTGGCAGCCAGGCTGTCCGCGGGGACCGACTCCAAGGCCGAAATCATGCAAAACATCTATGAATGGGTGCGGGATCAGGTCCGATACATTGCCGTTGAGATCGGAGTAGGCGGTTTTCAGCCCCATGCCGTTTCTTCGGTGTTGACCAACCAGTACGGGGACTGCAAGGATATGGTGACTCTGCTGTGTACCATTGCCCGGGAAGCGGGGATCGAGACGCACCAGGCCCTGGTCCGCACCTGGACCAACGGGACACCGGATACCACCCTCCCGTCGCAGTTTCAGTTCAACCATGTGATCGCCTATGCCCCGGAGATAAGTTCACAGGGCGTGTGGATGGATCCCACGGAAAAGGGAATGGAATTTGGCCGGCTGCCCTGGTATGATCAGGGGCTCCCGGTGCTGTTGATCGGGCAGAAGGGCGGGGGCACTCTCGTCACGACGCCCCGGGATTCCGCTTCGGAAAATCAGGTCACACTCAATTGGGACGTGGATCTGCAGTCCTCGGGAGCAGCCGTGATCCACGGAACCAAGGAATTCAGAGGCGCGCCTGCCTCGGAGCTCCGGGAAGATTTGATTCCTTCGTCACCGCACGACCGGCGCCGGTGGATGGAAACCCAGCTGACCGATCTCTGCTCGGGGGTGGCGCTGGATTCCCTCCGAATTACCGGACTGGAACCGGTGCGGGATCCGCTCACCTTCCATTACACCTTTCACACCAAGACCTTCACCGTGCCCCGATCCGATCAAATGGTGATCCGGCCCGGGAGCATTTCCTCCTTCGACTACCCCGATTATTTCCGATCGCAGACCCGCCGTTACCCGGTGCGGTTCAAATTCGGTACGAAACGGGAAATTCAGCTCGATATTCGTTTACCGGAAGAGTGGCAGCCGGATCTGCCGGCGTTCACCGATTCGGTATCCAGCGATTTCGGGTGGGCCCGCTGGGGTTGGAGCACGGATGGCCGTATATTCCGCGCGCGGACCACGTATGTGATGGATGGCCGGGATGTGCCGCCCGGCCGGTACGGAGAGTTTCAATCGTTTCTGGATACGCTCAGAACCAATGATTTGCGGGAGCTGCTGGTCGTCAAACATGCGGATCAAATCGCCATGCCCGAACCGGTCCGGCAGCCGGCAGTTGATCCTTTACCCAGCGAAAGATAAGTTTATTACACTGCCCGGGTGGTGAAAATGACCAAGAACAGAAAGGGTGTCGGACCATGAGTAACGAAAAATTTCGCCGGACACTGGAGCGACTTCGCCGGGAGCTGCAGGAAGCGGATTCTCTGGATGAAGAAACCCGCCGATTACTTACCCATGTTGACTCCGATATCCAGCAGATCCTGGAAGAAGAAGTTGACGAACCGTCCGAAGCGCATCTCTCTTTGAATGATCGTCTGCGGGAGGCCGTGGGCATCGTGGAGAGCACCAATCCGGATCTCACCGAAACCATGCGCCAGATTATTACCACCCTGTCCAACATGGGCATCTAGCGCCCGGGAAGAACGCCGGCTCTGCCCGGCAGGGTGTGGAGCGGATGCACCGAAGGCCCGTCCGGTGGATCTTAGGAAACCGTCCGTTATAACAAATGATGGTGATTTTACCACCGGAACATTTCAACAATCCCTTGTAACCCCTGCCCGGCGCCAGTCCGGCAGGGAATGAGAAACGGAGAGTACGGATGCACCAATCAATATGGTTTATCACGGGCGTGCTGGCGCTTATCCCTTTGATGGCCCGGGCGCAGCCTACCCATCAAATCGATACGATACCGACCGCGTCCGGAAACCTCGAAATCACCTGCCTCGGGCACGGAACGTTGATGTTTCGGTATCAGAATACGGTGATTCACGTGGATCCCGTCTCCCGGTATGCGGATTATTCCAAATTACCCCAGGCGGATATCATTCTCATTACTCACGGCCACGGCGATCATTTCGATCAGGAAACGATTGCCAGGCTCCGGAAGGAGACAACAACAGTGGTGCTCTCGCCGGTGTTAGCCGGGAAAGTTGCGGAAGGTATTGTGATGCAAAACGGGGAAAAGCGGACCGTCCAGGGATTCCCTATCGAAGCGGTGCCGGCCTACAATCTGGTCCATATGCGCAGTAGCGGTCAGCCCTATCATCCCCAAGGCGAGGGGAACGGATACGTTGTTACTTTTGGGGATCTCCGGGTATATGTGGCGGGTGATACGGAAAACACGCCCGAAATGAAGGCATTGAAGGATATTGACGTGGCATTCTTACCCATGAATCTGCCGTATACCATGACGCCGGAGATGGTGGCCGATGCAGCCAGGGCGTTCCGGCCCGGCATCCTGTACCCGTATCATTACGGTGATACGGATCCGGAGCGTCTGGTAAAGTTGCTCTCTGATGCCGGACAGATCGAAGTACGGATCCGGGACCTGCAATAGCGCCGGCGTGCGGGATTCCATGCCGGCGGGGCTGGGGACATTCCTTCCACTGGGTACGAGATTTTTCTTGGAAGTGCGCTCCCATTTCAATTATATTTTCTTTATTCTTTAAACCTATAAAACTGCCCAGAAAGAACAGGCCGGTTGCCTGGCACGAGGGGGGGCGTTCGGACTTGTGATTGACTCCGGTTCCGGTAAAGCCCCTGAGTTGAGAGACCAGGAGAAACCGGTTATCGAGCAGTTTTAACCGGTTTAATATAGTGACGGCACCGTCTGGACTCTGGTGGAAGCATGGATAGATGGGAATGTCGGGTGCAGGTTTCGGGATTTTGGATCTTCATGAAAACGTGTTTGAAAACATATTATATGTCTTATACCGTAATGTACTTGTTTGACTACTCGGTTTGCCGGATGGATTGCGTCAGGTGATGCAAGGGCGGAATTGTTCCGTGGGAAGGGCATCCGAGCCTTCCCCGGTGAAACTTTTCCGGCTGCCCTTGTACGGGGCTGATGGCATCCGGACGGACCGCGTACGGCGATTGCGCTTCCCGATAATTGCGGATCCGGGAAGGACGCCATGTCATTACTGAACCTCAGCCGAAGCAGAGCCAGGGCCGGAATGATACACGGCCGGAGCCCACACATCCGGTGGATGAGTGCACTGGGCGCTCTCGAAGTCGCGCAGCTTGACACACGGGATGTCGGACGGCACCGGCTACTTTCACCCGTGGAAACCGAGTCCGGATGTCGGAACCTGTCGATATGACGAAACCAAACACGAGCCGGAGGATATACTGTGCCAGTTGAAATAAAGGAAGTTACCAGCAGAAGGGATCGGAGGGAGTTTATATATCTCCCGGAAAAAATTCATCAAAACCATGACGGTTGGCTGCCGCCGATTTACATGGACGAAAAAAACTATTTCAATCCGAAAAAAAATCCGGCCTTTGATTACAGTGAGACGGTATTATCGCTGGCATATCGCGATGGACGGCCGGTAGGCCGTATCATGGGCATTATCAATAACCGGTATAATGATCTGTACCAGGAACGGCAAGCCCGGTTTGGCTACCTGGAATGCTGGAACGAACCGGAAGTGGCGGATGCTCTTATGGATCATGTAGAAGAGTGGGCCCGGCAGCATGGGATGCAGAAGATTATCGGACCGTTCGGCTTCACGGATCAGGACCCCGAAGGACTCATTATCGAAGGATTCGAACATCATGCCACCATTGCGACCTATTACAACTACGAGTATATGGTCGACCTGGTGGAAAAGCATGGATACCGGAAGGAAATAGATTATGTGGTGTACCGGGTCGATGCTACCCAGGACATCCCCGATTTCTATAAAAAAATCCATCACCGGGTGACCCGGACAGGGGAATTTTCACTCCTGGAGTTCCACAAACGGAAGGAAGTCAAACCGCACGCGAAACCGGTATTCAGGCTGATGAACGACTGTTTTAAAGACATCTACGGCTACACTCCGCTGGACGAGCGGGAGATGGAAGAACTGGCCAAGCAGTATCTGCCGGTGCTGGACCCGCGGTTTGTCAAGTTTGTGGAGCGGGAGGGGGAACTGGTGGCTTTTGTCATCGGTATTCCTGACATGTCCGAGGGTATCCGGAAGGCGCGGGGAAGACTGTTTCCGTTCGGAATATTTAAAATCTTGCGTTCGGCGAAAAAGACCAGGCAGCTGGATCTGCTGCTCGGAGGAGTGAAAGAGGAATACCGGGGACGCGGCCTGGATGTCATGATGGGGTACCGGATGATGGTGGAAGCCCAGGAGGCGGGAATGGAGATCCTCGACAGCCATCACGAACTGGAGAATAATACGATGATGCGGGCGGAGATGGAGCGGATGGGCGGAGAAATCTATAAACGGTACCGTATTTATCAGAAGGATCTCTAACAGACAGGAGTGCCGGGGCAGGGATCCGGCTACTGTCTCAAGGACGTCAATCGGGACTCCCCGGAGCAGGACGGTGTCTTTGTCCCACATATTCACCGTGGGAAAGCCGGGAGAGATTAACACGGCATTCGGGTAAAAATTTTCCCGAAGACTTGCAATAATTTCTCTGATTTTCTACCATAAATATGTAACCTCCTTTGTTACGATGGTTGGATACATGGAAGCAACAAGCCACTGAACCCCGGGAATGTTACCCCGGGGTTCAGTGTATAGTTAAATGCTCCGTCTTTTCCTGAAAGTTTCTATATTATACTCGTTTGAACAAAACACGTAAAAACGAGGGATGCCGGTCCGATTTTTTCCGGCAATTCCCTGGTAATGAACAAGAAACCGCAGGGAGGATGTATGGAATACCGGCTGTTGGGAAAAACCGGGTGGCAGGTCTCGGAGATATCACTGGGAACCTGGCAATTGGGTGGCAAATGGGGGGAGCCATTTGATCACGATGTGGCGGTGGAAACCATCAACCGCGCGATCGATGCCGGGATCAACTTTATCGATACCGCCGATGTGTACCGGGACGGCCTGAGCGAACAAACGGTTGCGGAAGTCGTGAAGGCCCGCAGCGAAGAAGTGTATGTCGCGACGAAATGCGGCAGGCGGCTGCAGCCGCACACCAATGACGCCTATACGCCGGAGGCGCTCCGGGGATTCGTGGAAGAGAGTCTCCGCAACATGCAGACGGAGACCATCGATCTCATCCAGCTGCACTGCCCGCCACACGAGGTCTATTACCGGCCCGAGATCTTCGAGCTCTTCGACCGGCTCCGGGAGGAAGGGAAAATCCGGAATCTGGGGGTCAGCGTGGAAAAGGTGGAAGAGGGGCTAAAAGCCATTGAATATCCCAATGTGACCACCATTCAGATTATTTACAATATGTTCCGTCTCCGGCCGGCCGAATGGTTTTTTCCCCGGGCCAAAGAGCGGAACGTGGGCGTAATCGTCCGGGTGCCGCTGGCCAGTGGAATACTGGCGGGAAAAATGAGCCGGGACACCACCTTCGGTTCGCAGGATCACCGGACGTTTAACCGGGAAGGCCAGGCCTTCGATAAGGGGGAAACTTTTTCGGGCGTTGAATTTGACCTGGGACTGGAAGCCGTCGACGCACTGCGGGAGGTGTTTCCGGAATCGGAGGGATCGCTGGCTCAGTGGGCCCTGGCCTGGGTACTGATGGCCGATGAGGTCAGCACGGTGATCCCGGGGGCCTCGCGGGTGGAACACGTAGAATCCAACGCCGAAGCCCCATCCCTGTTGCCGCTTTCGCAGGAACAGATGGCGCGAGTCCGCGAAGTCTACGAGAAGTCTCTCAAACCCCGGGTGCATCAACGCTGGTAAGGGCGGGCCGGCGCCATGCGCAGCCGTGTGGATGCGGCGTGGCTTCCGGAAGAGTGTCACCAGGTGGTCTCCTGCGCCGGACACCCGGCGCAGGGGGGCTTGCCCCGGCCTGGGTCGATCCTGAATGCAGAGATGACGTCGCGAAGTATGGGACCGGAAATGCGGGTGAGCGCAAGATGTTCCGCGGAACGCCGGTACGGAACTCGCAGGTGACCTTTCCATTTCATCCCGGGGATTCCATTGGTATATTGCACATTCTTTCACCGGGAGCAACAGGAGATGCCGGGCGTATAAGGGCTGTTTATGGGATCGATTGGCTGGACTGAATTATTTATCATCATCTATCTGGTACTTCCTTTCTTCCTCAGAAAGCGGTATCCCCTGAATCCCTGGCTGGGGTTTATGTTAGGATTGTTCAATCCGCTGGGGATGTTCTATGTGAAGAAATATTCCCTGGAATTTTTTATCGGGCTCCTCATCTTCGGGTTCGTTATCCAATATCTGATACCGCAGCATATTAATGCCCTGGTGATCACCGCCCTTCCCGGGGCCCTGCTGAATCTGTACCGGGTCCATCTGGCCCGCAAGGCATGAGAATATCTCCCGACCTCTGTGGACGGAATCCTCTTTTCCGCCTCGGAACTCCGGTTTTGAGGCGCGGTGACCGGATTCCGGCTTTTCTTCACATGTCCTTCCGTGTAAATTTGAAGGTTGGCGGTTCGCCGGCAGCGTCCGAGACATACGAAGCAATCCCGGAGGGCACCGAACCTGAACGGCCCCCGCACGGTGGAAAGGAAGAGACAATGACAGATTCCCAGCAGACGGAAACACCCTGGACCGGATTACACGACCTGGCATACATTTACGTCGTGTTCGGGAAGGTGACGGATAAAGTATTGAAGGGGGTGGAAGCGGACGAGATCATTAAAAGCTTGCAGGAATGGATCCCGGATCTGCCCAAAGATGATACCCAATCCATTTTTACACAAGCACTGAAACACTATCAGGCCACGGAACACTGGCACCCGAGCTTTCTGCAATCCCTGGAAAGAGTGAAAGCCATCCTTTCACCAAAGCACGTAATGGGGATAATCAACGATTTGGTGAATATCGCGAAATCCGATAACCGGATTTACGATACGGAAAAGCGGTTAATCGGCGAGATCGCCTGCATCCTGATCGGTGACGCCACCGAAGACCTTATGTAAGGACCGGAGCGCCCGACGGGGCCGACCTGTTCCGGCCGTGGCGTGAAACCGGGGGTGAAGCCCCGGCAGGTCCGACCGGCGCACCGCTGTGTGCTGGCCTCCGGTGGTGATCTGCCGCAGAGAGAACACCGGACGGATGTGGTTGAATACTGAACGAGAGGAGACGCCTGATGTCGATATTGTTGAAGATCCTGGTCCTGTCCTTTGCCATTTTTCTGATTGCGGAATTGATGCCCTCCGTCCACCTGAAGAGTTTCGGCACCGCGATCATCGTGGCCATCGTATATAGTGTGATCAATTTTTTCACCGGCTGGCTGCTGGTGCTCCTGACCCTGCCGTTGCTGATTTTGACGTTCGGACTTTTCAAATTCGTCATTAATGCGATTCTCCTCTGGATCACCGATCAGCTGATCGATGATTTCAAGATAGACAGTTTCGGGGCCACCCTGGTGGCCGCTTTCCTGATCACCCTGGTGGATACCCTCTTGCGGTGGATAGTGTTCCGGGGCGCTATCTGAGCGAAGCCGGCCATCCCCGGGAGTGCCAAATCTTTGCCGTGCCGGCGCCCGGGCACAATGTTCCTCCCACTCACGGAAAAATGGGGGCCCGGCCGGTTCAATAAGTATCTGATTTTTTCGTATTGATCTCATTTGACAATTATTTTCTGAGAGGCGGAGAAGTGGCCGCTCAAGTTTGAAGTTCCTCTCCCGCTTGTATACTTTTTCTATAGAGAGATGAAAGAGGACGTTATGGATATGCAGAGGATATGACGAATAGTAACAGAGAGATACCAGATAAATTATCAGAATATTTCTCTCCCGGAGCGGAAACACCCCCAGAGCATGGGGTGGTACCTACCGGGAGAGTTTTTTTAAAGTATAAGCGAAAGGAGGTACGTTATGGCTGATATGCAGGAAGCAGTCCATCACGCTACCAGTCAGGAAAGGGCTACAATGCTAGAAGGTTCGATGTCGGAGCTACTCATCGGCATCGGTTCGGTCGTGCTGGCGATCATCGCGCTCATCGGGTTTCTCCCGGAAGTGTTGGTCTCCATTACGGCCATTGCGATGGGTGTTGCCTTCGTCTTTGAAGGCGCAGCTATCTCACGGGAGATCTCTGACGTGCTGGCCGAATCCACAGTGACCATGTCATCACTGGGATACGGTGTGACCGTTGAATTTCTGGCAGGAGTCATCGGGGTCGCACTCGGTATCCTGTCTTTGGTGAATGTCGCGCCGATGGTGTTGTTACCCGTGGCCGGGATTGTTTACGGCGCCGGGCTCATCGCCGGCACCGGTATGACCAACCGGTTAAGCAAGATTGCGGTGCAGGCAACCGTGGAAGAAGAAGCGGTGCTGGAACTGAGCCGGGAAGCCATCGCGGCGGCGTCCTACGTCCGGCTGTTCATCGGTGTGGGCGCTATGACGCTGGGTGTGCTGGCCCTGATCGGCCTGAGCCCGCTGGTACTGAGCATTATCGCGCTGTTAGGCGTGGCTTTCTCGCAGATGGTCAACGGCGGTAGTATGAGCGGACGCCTGATGTCGTTATTCAGTCGGTATTAATCATCCCGACAGCTGGAATGTGAAAAGAGCCCGGCCTGAGCCGGGCTCTTTTTTTTTGCCGTCGCCGGCATGGTGGAGTATGTCCTCCGGTGATCAATCCATGGAATGTGCCCGTCCGGTCTGCTGTTTTTCTTTGGGTGACACCTGAACGTTTCCACTTGAGCCCGGGAGTGCGTGAGCTCCGGATATTATGGGAAATAAGGAGAACTTTCACACATGGTAAGTATATGATATAACAGGTACTTACATGGATGAAAAATTTTTATAAAAGTTCTGAAAAACCTGGCACATATGTTTGAAGTTCCTGTTCCGGTTGCATACTTTTTTAACAGAAAGAGGATAGAAGGGGTCTTGGATGAGCAGAGGAATTATGAAGACGAAACGAAGAAAAAGAGAGATTGAAATTGGTAAAAAAGAACTCTCCCGGGCCGGCCACGGAAGGCCGTGCAATACTCTCCGGGAGAGTGTCGGTTTGAAGGTTAAGTGAAAGGAGATACGTTATGGCTGATACACAGGAAGCAGTCCATCACGCTACCAGTAGAGAAAGGACGACAATAGTAGAAGGTTCGATGTCGGAGCTATTAATCGGCGTCGGATCGATAGTGCTGGCGATCATCGCGCTCATCGGGTTTCTCCCGGAGACGCTGGTCTCCATTACGACCATCGCTTTGGGGGCGGCCTTCGTCTTTGAAGGCGCGGCTATCTCACGAGAGATTACCGATGTACTGGCGGAATCCAGACTCAGCACTGCATCACTGGGGTACGGAATGACCGTTGAGTTCCTGGCAGGGATTGCCGGGGTGGCTCTTGGAATTCTAGCGCTGGTGAACGTAGTGCCGATGGTGTTATTGCCGGCGGCCGCCATCGTGTTCGGTGCCGGTTTGATTGCCGGCACGGGCATGACCAGCCGGTTGAGTAAAATCGCGGTGCAGGCGACGGTGGAAGAAGAAGCGGTGCTGGAACTGAGCCGGGAAGCCATCGCCGCGGCGTCTTACGTCCGGCTGTTCATCGGCCTGGGCACAATGACGCTGGGTGTACTGGCCCTGATCGGCATGAGCCCGCTGGTGCTGAGCATCATCGCTCTGCTGAGTGTGGCATTCTCGCAGATGATTAGCGGTGGTACCCTGAGCGGACGAGCGATGTCGTTATTCAGTCGGTACTAATCGTCCCGATGAAAAGACTGTAACTTAGTCTTTTCTGCCATAGGAAGGAGCCCGGCAGCTGCCGGGCTCCTTTTTTTTTATCTTGTCAAATCCGGATAAAGATCTTGCGTTTATATAAAAAGTAGGTCATATACCACATGGTCGCCTGGACAACGACGGCGGTCACGATGCCGATCCAGGCTGCTGGTACGTGGACCCAGCCCAAAAAGCCGCCTGTGAACACCCCGGTGATCTCCCGGAACCATTCGGCCCCTCCCACCAGGCTGAACAGATAAATAAACAACGGGTTCATCCCGACGACGGCGAAAAAGCGGGCCAGGTTGGTCTGAAATTTTTTCACGTCCGCCAGCCAGAAGGAAGCGGCCAGCGCCAGTAAGCACCATCCGCCGGTGACGATGGTGAACGAAGTCGTTGCGATCCGTTTGATGATCGGGGTAACGGGATTCAGCGCATAGCCGATCACCACCAGGGCGGCGCCGACAATGCCCAGGATCTGCAGCTTCTGCTTGGTGCTGCGGTCACTAATCAACAACTGGCCGGCCAGCACGCCCCCGATGGTGTGGGCTGCCGTCGGTACGGCGTTGAACGCCACCCAGTGGCCGTTGCTGAGTTTGCCCATCAGCATCATATCCACCCAGGAACCGAAGTTATGATCGGGGACAAAGGGCTGGTTGAAGCCGGCCACCGGCCAGGTGCGGTATAACACTTCCGTCAGGACCAGCAGCCCCGCAATCACCCCGACCTGAAATTTCCAGGATTTGCGCATAATCAGGAAGGCCAGGAGATAGGTAAAGGAGAGCTGTGCCAGTACGTTCCAGAGTTCGAACACCAGGTGCCCCGCCGTGATGCAGTAAACACCGACCCCCAAGACCAGCAGAATGAACGATCGGGTGAGTGCATGCTTCAGGGTGTCCGGGTAGCTGTCTCCCCGGGCCCAGCGTTTGCCAAAAGAGATGGGCATGGCCACCCCCACGATGAACATGAAGAAGGGCTGGACCAGATCCCAGAAATGGAGCCCATTCCAGGTATGATGATGAAACTGGGTGCCGATGGCGCTGATAACCGTTCCCTCAAAGTGGGGTACCACCAGGGAATGCCAGAGCCCGGCGCTTTCCGCAATCAGGAGAAACATGGTCAGTCCGCGATAAAAATCCAGAGATAATAACCGGTTGTACTTATCCAACAGCTCGTCAGGTACGTCATGCATGGATTCGTTCCCTCCAGTCTCTTGAGTCAATTGGTACTGCACCAATCATGTAAAACAGACGTCTGTGTGATCAGGATGGGATTGCCGTCCCACAGAGGGCCGGGCAAAAACCCTAACAAATATAGCTAATTTCCATGGAATATCAAGAAATTAGACCGCCGCCGGCAAGCAGAGTGCCGGCGCCGGAACCGGAGCAGCGTCCGGTCCCGGCAGCGATCACAGTAGTGGGAGGGGCCTTTGGGTCTTAAGCTGACGAATCGGGACGGTGCTCGTGGTGATGCTCGTGGTGATGCTCGCCGGCATCGCAGCCGTTCTCACCTGCTTCCAGTTCACCCCGCAGGTACAAATCGATGGCCCGATCGACTTCTTCGTCCACTCCGATCACCACGCCGATGCCGAATCGCTCGAACAGCGTCCGGGCGTTTCTCCCTAGCCCGCCGGCAATGATCCGTTCCACTCCTTTCTCATTTAGAAAGCGGGGCAGGTAGTGCGGTCTGTGTTCCGGGGCGGGAATCACCGTCCGCTGTTGGACCTGATTATTTTCGATATCCAGCAGTGTAAACGCCGGGCATCTCCCGAAATGTTGGGCGACGTGGCTGCCTTCGGTGGCAATGGCTATGCGCATACGAGACTCCTTTTCAGAGAGTGAGGGTTCATGTCCCGCCGGTTCTCCCGGCCTGGCAGAAGCGGCCGGACCGGGTCGGGGCAAGGGTCGATAGTCTATAAATGATAATCATTATCAATAATATGGTAAAAAAATAGTGTTACTCTGCACAGTCCCCGCAGTATCCGTAGAATTGGATCTGGTGGTCTTCGATGCAGAAGTTATAGCGTTCGGAGAGCCCTTTCTCCGCGATATTCAGATACTGCTTCTCCGCCTCCGGGAAATCGTCGTAATTAATGATCTTATTGCAGCGTTTACAGACCAGATGATGATGGTGACCCGGCTCTCCCGGCTTGGGAACCAGTTCATACCGGGCTTTGCCTTCCCCGAACTCGAATTTCTGGGCCAGTCCGCGGTTCACCAGCAAGTCCATCGTGCGATACACCGTGGCCATCCCGATGGAGGGATTGCGTTCGTGCGCTTTCAGATAAATCTCTTCCACGGTCGGGTGCTCGGTCAGGTGGTCGGCCAGCACGGACAGGATGATCTCCCGGCCTTCCGTCAGCCGGATTTCCTGTTTCTCCAATTGGGCGCGATACCAGTTATGATCCATTATATCCTGCTGTGAGAATGATTTTCATTTGCTGAAATGTAGGCCATCTGTCTCCGCTTGTCAATACGAGAATGCACTCCCGCAGCGGTTTCGGGCAGGTGGGGCCGACGGAGTAGCTCCCCAGGGCCGGGTAAGTACCGACACTCCGTTCCCAACAGGCTGTTCCGGGCGCTCTGTTGCCGGCGACGAGGAACAATTTGATGCAGAGAGGCTTGTATCCGCCGGCGAGTTCATGTAATTTGCTTTCCCGGTGACCAGCAATGAAGGGGTCGCGGGAAGGATAATTGGCTGTCAACATTTCGGAGAGACCTACGTCTCACTGTATGAGGCTCGCTATGAAAACACTCATCATCGGCGCCCTGTTCTTTTTTCTGCTGGGCATAACAGGCTGTCAAACCTATCACCTGCAGAGCGCCTGGACGGATCAGCCGCCCCGGATTGACGGGCAGTTGAACGACTGGGATTCCACCCGCTTCCGGGATGTTGGGAACCGGGCGATGGCGGTGGCGGCCGTGAATGACGGCCGGTATCTCTATATGGCGGGACGGATTACCGATCCGGACATCAGCCGTTTCCTGGCGATGTTCGGCTTAACGCTGTGGATCGATCCGCACGGCGGAAAGCGGAAACGGGTGGAATTGCGGGTACCGGCAGCCGCGGCCACGGCGTTTGATGCCGCCCGGGGAGGCTTTGGGGAATCGTTGACCCCTGAGCAGCACACCCGCGTCGAGAACCACCTGGACAGCCTGCGGCGCGGGGTGATGGTGCAAAACGGAGCGGACGACCGATACCGGGTCCTCCCGGCCGGGGACGCGGAGTTTCGGGTAGGGGTCGCACGGGGAGACGATGGCGGAGCACTCTACGAAATTCGCATTCCGCTGGCGTTCCAGGCGAACTTCCTCTCCTATCGGCTGCCGGATCGCAACCGGACACTAGGCCTGGGATTCGGGATCACCAGCGTCCGCAGCATGGAGGACGAGCCGCGGGGCATGGCGGGCGGATTTCCCGGGGAGATGGCCGGGCGAAGGTCCATTATGGCACAGGAAGAAGTCTGGTCGGAGGTGACCCTTGCGCAACATTAACCGGCAACATCAACGGGCCCGCAGGTGGCTTTTCTTCCTGTTGGCCGGAACAGCCAGCCTGGGGCTCCTGCTGGGGTGTATGAGCAGCGGCGGATTCCGCTCCGGCTCTGCGGGGCTGTTTATACAGAAGCCGGCGTTAATTCCCGGCCCGTTCGAAGATCTCTGGGAGGCCCGTACCATTGTACCGGACAAATCTTTCGAAACGCCCACGCTGTTCTCCTCCGGCGGATCCGGCCGGCGCGGCGGGGTCGGACCCTTTCCGCTGACCGTCCGCGCGACCTTTATGGATTCCGTGCTCATCGACCGGGGACTGGATCTGTACGCCGACCTGGCCGGGCTGTCGGAACCGGAAGCCCGCGCGTACCGGGCGCGGTACCGGGACGACCATCACACCGGAGAGTATCTCTATGTGTGGGCCGAACTCTCTACCCGCTATCACGAGTCGTATCTGCAGCTGGACCGGTGGATCTTTTTCCTGGAGAATGCGTCCGGTCAGCAATTCGAACCGGTACGGGTCGTGGAGAAGGCCGAACGCCGCCGGGAATTTTTCCCGGGGCAGCTC
>Ga0102944_1000920_pt1 | contig 20996 bp, 20 predicted proteins | sample SalPonD_shore_MG_FD_78172 | JGI IMG/M metagenome (GOLD analysis project Ga0102944, IMG submission 78172) | Salt pond soil microbial communities from South San Francisco under conditions of wetland restoration - Salt Pond MetaG... | ecosystem: Environmental > Aquatic > Marine > Intertidal zone >...
CCAAACTCATTCAAGAAAATTGATATACCATTCTATTCGACCGGTGTCATAAGTGGTTCTGTGTCATCAGTGAACAAAAAAAATAAAAAGGAACCAATATCCGGTTTGAAGGTTATTCTGCGAAAGAATAATGGTAATATAGTGAAACAAATGCGCACTTATTCAGACGGCAGTTTTTATTCGATGCATATTCGTCCGGGTAAATATGAGGTTTATATCGATTCTACACAGGTACAATTTCTGAATAGTATTTCAAAACCCGGTATTCGTCATTTTTCCGTAAAGGCTATGTCCAAGGGCGATTTTGTTGACAGTCTGAATTTCACCTTGAAACCGAGGCCCAAATCCCAAAGTAATAATTTAACCATTCCTGATACAGTCAAAGGGTTGGAAGAAAATATGAAAGGGATAACAGCTAATAATTTTAGCATGAGCCGTATTAACAGGAACACATCAACTGAAAAAAATAGCTACTTCGTTCAAATTGGAGCATTTAAAAACCTGGACCTGGCTCTTCATGCTCAAAGTGTAGGTGAATCAAGTCTGGACCAGGAATTTCTTATCAGATATTTACCTGACAAACAGCTTTTTAAAGTATATTCAGGTTGTTTACCGGATTCTGTCAAATCTGAATTATTACTGGATAAATTAAAAAAATCCACATTTAAAGGTGCCTATATTAATAATGGCTGTCTGCCATCACCATCGTCACTGAAATTTTCCATCCAGTTTGGCGCATTTTCTATCAAAAAACATGCAGAAAAATTCAGCAGTGAAATTGCCGGGAAGTTACACATCAAAATGGTTGTAACCCAGGATACGAGTCCTGGTTATTTTTATGTTCGCATGAAACCGGTTAACTCATGGATAAAAGCATGGAAGGTAAGACAAAAAGCTTTAAAAAGTGGTTATTCAAAAGCATTTGTTGTTACATCTCCCTCTGTAGTTTGGTTAAGTAATAATTATTATTACAGGGTTGAATTAGGGGCTTTTAAAAACCATAGTAACGCAATAAATTATGCCTATAAAATTCATAAAAAACTTCACATTCCGACTATTATTCAGCAAAACAAAGATCACTTATACCTGGTTCTGGCTAACCAAAACTTTACCTGGGAACAGGCACATTCCCTGCAATTGGAGGTCAAACAGGAAAAAGGGTTGATAACACCCTGGATATATATGCTGGATAAGTAGATTATGCCGAATTATTTTTGACTCTTCCGAATTTCTGTTATAATCTTTCTTTCAATGAAATCCTAAATCAAAAAGTCATTTTCATGAAGGGCATTGTATTGGCCGGAGGAACCGGCTCCCGGCTTTATCCGTTAACGAAAGTTACCAATAAACATTTACTGCCGATCGGGGAGAAACCGATGATATACTATCCCATCGAAAAGATGCTGGAAGTAGGTATTAAAGAAATACTGATCGTTACCGGTACCGAGCATATGGGGGATGTTGTCAGTTTGTTGGGATCCGGTCGTGATTTCAATTGTCATTTTACGTATAAAGTGCAGGATGAAGCCGGTGGCATTGCGCAAGCCCTGGGTCTCGCTGAAAATTTTGTCGGTGATGACAGTATGTTGGTTATTTTGGGTGATAATATTTTCAAATCGTCCTTACAAAAGGCTACCGATAATTATACCGGGAAAGGGGCTCAAATTTTGATCAAGGAAGTGCCGGATCCTCATCGGTATGGTGTACCTGAATTAAATGGCGATAAGATCGTAGGGATTGAAGAGAAGCCTGAAAAACCTAAGTCCAATTATTGTGTGACAGGTATTTACATGTATGATAATCAAGTGTTTGATGTTATTAATAACCTGAAACCATCCGGGCGTGGTGAATTGGAAATAACAGATGTCAATAATTATTATATAAAAGAAAACCAGCTGCATTATAGTGAGCTGGATGGGTGGTGGACCGATGCAGGGACCCATAGCTCATACCGGCGAGCTAATGAACTCGCTCACAAAGATAACATCGATCAGTAATACATGGCTTCGACATATTTAATAACAGGGGCAAATGGCCAGTTAGGCTCGGAATGGGTACGGGAATTGAATAAGAGGGAATCTGATTTCCATGCCTATGGTTCGGATGAACTGGATATTACTGATATTAATAATCTTGAGACGATTATTGGCAGGATAAAACCGGATATTATCATCAATACGGCAGCTTACACTAAAGTCGATCAGGCTGAAGACGAACCGGAAAGAGCTATTGGTGTTAATGGAGAAGGAGTGGAGAATCTGGCCAAAATATCCGAAAAATATGGGACACGATTAGTACATTATTCTACCGATTATGTTTTCCCCGGCACCATGAAGGATAAATTCACTTATCCCGAGGGTTACTCAGAAGAACAACCGACTAATCCCATAAATGCATATGGAAAGTCCAAATTACGTGGGGAACAAGTAATAAAACAGATAATGTCCGATTATTTAATTATCAGGATTGCATGGTTATGTGGTAGTTTCGGACATAATTTTATAAAAACAATACTACGGCTTGGCAGGGGAAAAAAGGAATTAAAAGTAGTTAACGATCAGTATGGGAGTCCAACGTATACGAACAATGTCGTACTCAATACCATAGCTTTATTAAATGCGAATCGATTCGGACTATTTCATTTAACATCCAATGGATTAATAACCTGGTTTGAATTAGCCAATGAAATCATGAATATGACCGGCCTTGATACCAATATAATTCCTGTAACATCAGATGAATTTCCTGCAAAGGCAAAACGTCCAAAGTTTTCAAAATTAAACACGAATAAAATAGGTGCCGTCCCCGGGGTTCAATTGATCGATTGGAAGGAAGGGTTAGCCGGTTTGTTGGAAGAGCTAATAAAGACCAGTGAACAATGAATAGTTTATAGTAAGCAGTATGATGATTGTTGATGCCTGAATAAGGTTGACAAAATAAATTAAGCATTGTGTTTTTGGCCAACGTTCAAGATACAACCAGGCAGTACCAACATTCTGTATACTAATTTCTGTTATTCGCCACCTCAAATGGATAGTCACCCAAAATCTTTTGTAAAACTACATGCTCCCTGATATTTTCATAAGGCTTTTCCTCAAAGATCGCCAATTTGGCATTTCATATAAATGATTAACGAATATTCTATATATTATCATGAAATTATTAGGTGTTAACATTATAAAAAGAGCTATTCATGGAATTTATTCCTACGGATATACCAGAAGTCATATTAATAAAACCGGATGTACACGGAGATGACAGGGGTTATTTTATGGAGACCTATCGTCGTGAGATCTTTATGGAACATAATATTCGGGACGAATTTGTACAGGATAATTTGTCAAAATCACGAAAGGACACTATAAGAGGTTTTCATTATCAGATAAAAAATCCCCAGGCGAAACTAATTATGGTTACACAGGGGGAAGTATTGGATGTTGCCGTGGATATACGTCGTAGTTCTCCAACATTCGGTAAACATGTGACTGCTCGTTTATCGGAACAGAATAAATGTATGTTATATATCCCGGTAGGATTTGCACACGGCTTCCAGGTATTGTCTAATGAAACAATATTTCAATATAAGTGCAGTGATTATTATAATCCTGATGGGGAACGGGGCATTGCCTGGGATGATCCGGATATTGGGGTTCAATGGCTTCCCGGAGATTTTATCATCTCCCCAAAAGACAAAAAAAATCCGTTATTACGAGATATAACTGCTGATGATTTACCAAATTTTTCAGAATAATTAAAAAAATTACGTATGAAACTTATTATTACCGGTGGAGCCGGATTTATTGGCTCTAATATGATTCTTCATTTGTTAAAAAAGTATCCGAATTATCAAATTGTTAATATTGATAAACTTAGCTATGCTTCCAATTTACATTACCTGGATGAAGTAAAAGATTCGAACGGCTACACATTTTCGAAAACGGATCTTGTGGATAGAAATGCCGTTCGTCAGGTAGTTCGTCGATTTCGGCCGGAAGGGGTCATTCATTTAGCCGCAGAGTCACATGTTGATAATTCAATTAAAGGACCCGAACCGTTTGTTATGTCCAATGTGGTCGGTACGTTTAATTTACTTGAAGAATGCCGCCAGCTTTGGATGGAAGATGCCGAACAGTTTGATGTACCACGGTTTCATCATGTGTCGACGGATGAAGTTTATGGAAGCCTTGGTAAAACCGGCTTTTTTACTGAAAAATCACCGTATGCACCCAATTCACCATATTCAGCTTCTAAAGCAGGCAGTGATTTTCTCGTACGTTCCTATCATCACACTTACGGGATGAATGTTGTTACGACCAATTGTTCTAATAATTATGGACCGCATCAGCATGATGAGAAATTGATACCGACCGTAATTCGGACAGCTCTTAACAAAGAGAAAATCCCGGTTTATGGTAAAGGGGATAATATCAGGGACTGGCTGTATGTGAAAGATCATTGTACAGCACTTGATTTGGTGTTTCATAAAGGTGAAGCAGGTGAAACGTATAATATTGGCGGACATAATGAATGGACGAATATCGATCTCGTTAAGAAAATTTGTTCTATTCTTAATGATAGTGTAGGTGAGGGACCTGACGGAGATTACAATAACCTGATTACGTTCGTCACCGACCGGCCCGGCCATGACAAAAGGTATGCCATTGATGCCGCAAAGATTGAAAATGAATTAGGCTGGCAAAATACACAGGATTTTGAGGCTGACTTACGACAAACCATCGATTGGTATGTAAAAAAGTACCGGCAGGACTAAGTAACGCGTAAATAATATAGACATTTCGTAATGTGAAAGGGGCCGTGTCGTGGCATGGCCCCTCATGGCCCCTTCATATTTATATTTCATTCGTGAAACACGACTTTTGTATGAAATTCTCCTTTTTCGCCCATAGGATCAATAAAACGGGGCAGGTTATCAACAAAAGTCTGATCATAGGAATCGCCTGTGTTAATATATTCATCATAACCTTCCATAATATTTGTGATATAAATATCGGTCACAGTATTCCATAAAGTATTTAGCAAATTAGCATATGATTTTTCCCAAAGTGGAAAGTGGCAATTATAATCCGAAAATGTTTTTTCCCTCCATATCCTGATATCTTCAATCCATAAATCACCAAAAATCAAGGCATTTATTTTATCTCTGGCTAACTGTAATGATTGTGTTACTTTCTCTATATAAATTTCATTAGGACAATTGGGTGGGAGGGGAACTGATAACAAATTGAGCTCCAGGTATTCCGATTGTTCCCGAATAGTATCTATAGAAATATTCTGGAACGGAACCGTATTATTTGATTCTTCATAGGTCGTTAATAGTACACACCTGTTTGAAGATATTTTTTGATGATAAAGTAAAGCGAGATAGGCATCTTTCCCGCCGCTCCAGAATAGAATATCAGTCATATGATCAAATGTTTTTTAACCGGCTATGAGTGAGCTTTGACTCACTTGTTTTTCAAAGCCTTCTTTTTATTATAAGTGAATATTTAATTATAATCTTTATCCGTTATCTTGTACCATAAATCATCAATATTCAAGTATAAGAAATAAAAAGTCAGATTGTCTTTCGGCAAAAATTATTATACTCCATACAATCTAAAGGATAGCTATAACTTTTATGAGTAAAAGACACTACTGGTTAATGAAATCAGAGCCATATGAATATGGTATCGACGATTTAATAAAGGATGACAAACAGACTACAAAATGGGTTGGTGTGCGTAATTATGAGGCCAGAAATATTATGCGTGATAAAATGAAAATAGGAGATGGTGTGTTCTTCTATCATTCCAATATCAAAAAGCCGGTTATTGCCGGTACCATGAATGTATCATCACAGCCATATCCTGATCCAACACAATTTGATCCGGATTCCAATTACTTCGATCCTAAAAGTTCGGAGGATAAACCCCGATGGATGCTCGTTAATGTTACATTTACTCAAAAATTTGAAAAACCGGTCACACGTGATGAATTGAAGGAAACCGGAGAATTTACCGACATGGCACTATTTAAACGACGCAGGCTGTCTGTACAACCGGTAACGGAAGATGAATGGTTGCGAATACATGAAATTGCCGGTGTGGACCCAAAATAAAGAAAGAGATTTTTGTGAATAAAGATATTATATCAAATAAGAATAAAAGCTTATATCTCAGAACGTTAGGGATATTGCCTATTCAGAAACTGAGAATTTTAGCTGAATATGGAGTGATTGAAGCACCGGCAGATTATCCCCTTAGTGATAATCAGTTTCAACCCAATTCTATTGATCTGAGACTCGGTGAAATAGCTCATCGGGTTCGTTGCAGTTTTCTTCCTGAAAATGAGACCGTGGAAAATAAATTGGGCCGGTTGACGCAGCACTCTTTTTCCATTAACGACGGGGCTGTGTTGGAACCTAATTGTACCTATATCATTCCGTTGCTGGAGAGACTGCACCTGCCATATTCCGAAGTATCTCCCCAGCAAAGCCTTTTCAATAATCACAAGGAAGAAAACGATCTCATATTAATCTCGGACGAGCATCTCACGGCCAAAACAAATCCTAAAAGCTCAACGGGGCGATTGGATATTTTTACGCGTGTAATAACTGATTATTCACATCGCTTTGAAGAAGTATCATCGGGGTATAGCGGCGGACTTTATCTGGAAGTTGTCCCAAAATCATTTCCCATAAGGGTCAGGACAGGTCAACGTTTGAATCAGCTTCGAATCAGTAACGGGATGATTCGTTTATCTGATCAGGATATCTTGCGCACTCATTTACGAGATCCCATTCTTTTTGATGAAAATGCCGAACCTGTTTCGTCCGATAATTTAAAATTAAAGGAAGGCCTGTTTATGAGTGTAAACTTACAGGCTGCAAAAGGTGAGATCATTGGTTATAAGGCGAAGAAGCACCGTGACTTAATCGACCTGGATAAAATCAATTATTATACTGTTTCCGATTTCTGGGATCCCATTTATGCTCAGCAGGAAGATTCTATCATTTTGGAGCCTGAAGCGTTTTACATTTTTGCTTCCAAAGAACGATGCCGGATACCGGTGAATCTGGCCGCCGAAATGGTTCCCTATGATACCGGTTCGGGTGAGTTGCGTACACACTATGCCGGTTTTTTCGACAGTGGATTTGGCGGGACTGTCGAAGACAGGGGAGCAAGAGCAGTCTTAGAGGTGCGATCTCATGATGTGCCATTCCTGATTGAAGACGGCCAAACATTTTTCAGGATGATATTTGAACCGAATACAGAGGTACCGGAATTTATCTACGGAAAACAAATCAAGAGTAACTACCAGGGGCAGGATTTGAAGTTGGGAAAACATTTTAAATCAAGCTAAATATAGAGCATGAATAATAAAACCGTAGTAATGTGTGTTTGTCATCGTATTACTTTTGAAGAACTACATGAGTATGCCGAGAAATACAATTTAACGGATGTTCAAGAGCTTATAGAACGGAATATGTGTTGTTGCGGTTGCGGCATGTGTTATCCGTATGTCTGTAAAATGATGAGAAACGGTGAGACCGCTTTTGCTCCGGGTGATGTATATTAATTATTATGTTCAAATAATGTATGAATATTTTTTTTAGACGACTTACGACCAGCTACCAACAAAAATCATAACATAATTCAGGCTTCCGTATTCTAAATTCTGAATACTTTCAAAATGAATGTTTTTTACACACAACCGGATCAGATTAATACAGAATACCTCGAAATCACCGGGGATGAAGCCCATCATATATCCAGGGTTTTAAGATATAATATTGATGATCAAATTGTGGTTGTGGACGGTATCGGTCATAAGTTCAAAGGCCGCATAATAGATATCAGTAAGAAAAATGTCCGCGTTCAAATTTTGGAACGGGAAAATTTATCAGATATCAATGGTCACAATCAACGCCTGGTACTTGGTTTGGGGATCATCAAGCACCGTCAGCGCCTGGAGTTTGCTGTTGAGAAAGCCATTGAACTTGGTGTCGCTGAAATAATTTTGTTTAACAGCCGGTATTCAGAAAAAAGTAATATTCGCAAAGACCGTATTGAGAAAATTATGATAAGTGCCATGAAGCAATCGATGCATGCCGTATTGCCCGTTTTAAAAGTGGAAAATTCACTTGAAGATGTACTGGAAAAGAACTATGACTACAAAATGCTGATAGCCCATGAGAAATATGATGGAAATACGGGTATCCCATCTGATGTAAAGAAAGAAAAAAACATTTTATTATTAGTGGGCCCGGAAGGTGGTTTTTCAGAAGAAGAAGTAGCAACAGTAAAAGAGAAAGGGGGGGAACTCATCTCACTGGGGCCGTACAGATTGAGGGCGGAAACGGCGGCGTTAGCGTTCCTGGCATTATTTATATAATGTTTGTTTGATATAAAAAATCCCCTGAATTTATTACTAAAAACAAAAAGGGCGTCATTTTTAAATGACGCCCTTTTTATAATATTATAGGGTTTATTTATTTAAATCAGATGATTTAAAATTACCGGCTGAGTTATGTTCCTCAGCAAGTTTTTCGAGTGAGTGAACTTCCGGCCACAATTTCATGGCTTTCTTCAATGTCTTATCGAAGATATCATTGTTCACCGTATAGAATTGCGGAGCTCCCCAAAGTTGTTGGGCTATATCAGCTTTCATGGATCCTTCTGGAATCCAGGCTTCTTTCTCAAATCTTCCCGGTTTGACATACAGTTTCCCTTTTTTGAATGTCGGTTTTTTAACTGTATCACTTTCAACCAGTCCATTACTGATCATATATTTCTTGAAATCCTGTACTTCAGCCGGTGACCAATGGAAATTCTTTCTGAATCCGTTAAAGTCGTTTTTATATTTTTCACTTAGCGTTTTACCATTATTGGACAGGTAATGAAGGACAAATTTAATACCAAGATTCTTTCGGCGCATCAGTCCCAGAATATAACTTGAAGTAGTATCATTCTGAATAATGTGGTCGGGAATAATGCCACCACCGCCATAAACGGTTCTGCCGGCATCTGTTTTATATTTGAGTGAATCCGGTGCATGATCGATGAAATTGATAGCATCCGTTTCCGCATTTCTGCTACGGCGCATCAATTCATAAGCATATTTTTCACGTCCATTTTTATAAGGCTTCTGAATAAGACGCCCGGATGGGGTATAATAACGTGATATGGTGACGCGGATAGCACTGGAGTCAACCAATTCATATTGTTGCTGTACAAGGCCTTTACCGAACGAACGTCGTCCTACAATCAATCCACGGTCGTGATCCTGTATTGATCCGCTTACGATTTCACTTGCCGAAGCGGATCCTTCATTAATCAAGATAATGAGGGGGGTATGTTCCAGTGACCCGTTATAGGTGGTTCGGAAAACCTGGTCATACCGTATATGTCTGCTTTTGGTAGACAGCAGTTTAACACCCCGCGGATAGAATTCGTTGGCTATACGCAAGGCCTGATCAAGGAATCCACCGGGATTATTTCTCAGATCCAGTACCAAACGTTTCATACCGTCTTTCTTCAGTTTGGATACGGCCTCCATAAATTCCTGGTGAGTTGTTCTTGCAAATCGGTTAATCTTTATATAACCCGTTTCATTATCGAGCATATATGACGTATCAATAGTATAAAGCGGGATATCATCGCGGGTTATATTAAACGACAGCAGGTGATTTATATGCGGGCGTTTAATCCCAACTTTAACAACAGATCCTTTAGGTCCCCGAAGGTGCTTAATTACCTGTTCATTTGAAAAACCGATAGCAGTACTATCATCAATGGTAACAATCTTGTCGCCCGATTCAATACCAAGTTTGGCACTGGGTCCGCCTGAAAGGGGAGTAATAACCGTTATAGTATCATTAATGATATCAAACTGAACACCTATTCCCTGAAATTTGCCACTAAATTCTTCCCCGACTCTTTTGTTTTCTTCAGGGGTGATATAAATGGAATGGGGATCAAGATTGATGAACATGCCCCGAATGGCGTTTGCCGTTGATTTATCCAGGCTGACTCTTGGATAATTATTACTTAGAAAGACATATGCTTTTTCGAAATGCAATACCGATTCTCTGAGGTCATTTACATGAACATTTTTAAATGTTGTATCCAGGGGTGTTCCTGCTACCTTAATATTTAAGGAATCAGGCAGATGAACCACCATATTACGGATACTGTTTTGATAAAGTTTATTGACATTTATCGGATCGACATAGTTGTCAATAATCTTTTTCTCAACCTGTATGTACTTCTGGATATTTTCACGATCAGTATTCTTTTTGATCGTTACGGAATCGATACCGCTGACCCATAGTGCTGCCAATACAAGCAACGCTACAATGTTAGGGGCAAGAAATTTTTTAAAACTCATATGTATTCGGCATTTGGTAATGTACTCGTTTAATCGCAGCGATAAGTAAGTATGATAAATAATAAAATAGCAACCGCAACCTGGTTTAAATCATTTATACAGTAACTTATTAAATATTTAGCATTATTATTTATAGATATAAAGCGATTATACGGGTAATTGGTTATGCTTTCACGTTAAATCGTGTAGCTGTTTGTTTTTATTATAAGATATAATGACTTAAATCCCTGTTGGTTATGATTTCACCGATCTGTTTATCCACATACGGTTTATCAATTGTTATATCTCCATCCTTAATATCGTCAGGAATGGCATATAACAGCTCTTCAAGCACTGTGGACAGTATCGTGTGAAGTCGTCGTGCACCGATATTCTCAACGGATTCATTAACTTCAGCTGCCAGTTTGGCAATTTCGCGTATTGCCTCATCATCAAACGCAAGTTTCACGCCTTCCGATTCTAACATAGCCTGATACTGTTTTATTAATGCATTTTGTGGGATTGTCAGAATTTTATAGAAATCTTCTTCAGTAAGGCTGTCCATTTCCACACGTATAGGGAACCGACCCTGTAATTCCGGTATCAGGTCCGATGGTTTAGAAACATGGAATGCTCCGGAGGCAATGAAAAGTACATGATCCGTTTTGACCATACCATATTTAGTGGAGACATTGCTTCCCTCAACAATGGGAAGGAGATCACGCTGTACACCCTGACGACTGACATCCGGGCCGCCTCCACCACGTCCGTCACCTGTAGTACCGGCTGCTATTTTATCAATCTCATCGACGAACACGATACCTGAAGTTTGTACCCTGTTCAGGGCTTCTGACACGGCGGCATCGTGATCAATGAGTTTTTCTGATTCTTCATCCAGCAATATCTTTCGAGCGTCGCTGATTTTAACCTGTTTCTTTTTCTTCTTTTGAGGAGAAAGGCTGCCCAGAAAATCCTGAATATTGATACCCATTTCTTCCATGCCGGCTGGTCCAAATATTTGCATATTGGCCGGGTTGCTTGCATTGACTTCCAGTTCAACCTTTCGATCATCCAGCTCACCTTTTTGTAATTTTTCGCGAAACTTTTCACGTGTACGCTGGTTCAATTCATAATCAGAAGCAGTAGAGGGTTCAAAATTTTCATCAGAATTATCACTGAAACCGGTAGATTGTGTGGCGGGTTTTTTAACAGGAGGGATGAGCATATCAAGAATTCTTTCTTCTACTCTTTCGGCCGCTTTTATCTTAACCCTTTCCTGCATCTCACTCTTCACCATTGTTACGGCAATATCCGTTAAATCCCTGATCATAGATTCAACATCACGACCTACATAACCCACTTCTGTAAATTTTGAAGCTTCTACTTTGATAAAAGGCGCTTTGGCTAAACGTGCAAGACGTCTGGCTATCTCTGTCTTACCAACACCTGTCGGACCTATAAGAATAATATTATTGGGTAATATCTCGTCCCTGATCGATTCCTCGGCGTTCATTCTGCGCCAACGGTTACGGAGCGATATGGCTACCGATTTTTTAGCATTGTCCTGACCGATAATAAACTTATTGAGTTCGTCAACGATCTGTCTGGGTGTCAGATTATCAATATTATTTATTTTTGTTTCACTCATCAATTTCTAAAATCGTTAGGTTATGATTGGTGTAAATACAAATATCTGCAGCGATATTTAATGATTCCACGATGATCTCTTTTGGTGACAGGTGGGATGCATGTTTATTCAGCGCCCTGGCTGCGGATAAAGCAAAAGACCCACCACTGCCTATGGCAAGAATATTGTCATCCGGTTCAATGACATCGCCCTGACCCGAAATAAGCAGGGCTGTTTCATTATTCATTACAATTAATAATGCTTCCAGTTTTCTGAGATATCGATCTTTACGCCAATCTTTTGCAAGTTCAACGGCAGCGCGTTGTAAATTGCCGTTATACTGGTTTAATTTCTCTTCGAATCGTTCAAAAAGTGTAAATGCATCAGCTGTCGATCCGGCAAATCCAGCCAGTATTTTGCCATTATATAGTTTTCTCACCTTTTTAACGGTCGACTTCATGACCGTATTTTGCATGGTTGCCTGCCCATCTCCTCCTATGGCTGCTTTACCATCATGTATAATACCTAATACTGTTGTAGCTTCTAAATTAAAACTCATGTGCGTTTTGTAATAATTTTAATACGTTAAATTTCCCTTACATTATATCGACAACGGATTATATACAGTTATGTTATATTGATATAAATCGTTTTTGAGATAATAAAAACTCCCGAAGCCGGGTCGGGAGTTCGTGAAATTAATTTTCATTTTTGGGATCATCAACACCCGCTTTGTTATTTTTAGTGTCCGATGATTTATGTTCCGTTTTAGATGCATCTACCGGTTCATTCTTATTTGATTGGGACTTAGTTGTTTTAGCCTTTTTTGTAGCGCCGGCTTTTGTTTTTGGTGATTTACGGCTTGTTTTTGCCGTACCGTTTTTACGTTTATTAATATTGTCGGCAGGTTTATCCTCCGGTTCTTTTTTCTTATTACCGGATGTGGATTTTGTGCTTTTGCTTGCCGATGCTTTTTTCGCAGCCTGTTTTTTGGGCTTTGTTGTTTTCTTAGCAGTCGACTTTTTAGCTTTCGGTTTTGCCTTTTCTTTTTTCTCAACATCCTGAGAGCCAGGTATATCGGGAATCTTATCAGCGGGTACATCTACCGAATTTGTTTTAGCTTCAGTTTCCTGTGGTTTTTCTTTAACTACAGTTTTTGTTTCGGCATCACTAACAGTCCCTTTTACGGCTTTAGACCCTGCTGAAGAAGACTCGGCTTTGTTTTGTCCATTATTGGACGTTGATTTCGTCGACTTATTCGATTTCGCATCAGTCGGTTTTGTATCCTTCGATGATTTCTTAGAATAAGCTTTTTTCTTTTTTTCCTGCATTTTGCGATGATATTCCTCTGCCACTTCAATGGCTAAACGCGGTTCCTCATCGTTATTGGATTCTGTATCCTTTTTACTGCTTTCGTTAACTGAAGCTTTCCCCTTATCATCCTTGTCAGAATCTTTTCCTTTATAGTATTTGGAAATCTTATTAGATCGCTTGCTTCGTGATGAAGATGTTTTGGAGGAACTATTGGAAGAAGATTTATTATGCTCTTTTTCCTTCTGAGTTTCAACTTCTTTAGATTTCTCAGATTTTTTATAATATTCGTTCTTTTTACTATCGGATTCTTCTTTATCTGGTTTTTTATTGCTCTTACTCTTTGTGTACTGATGTTTACTGGAATGCTTATGTTTTGAGTGATCTTTTTTCTCGTTTTCATAAACTTCCAGGTTGGATTTGTCCCGCTTTTGGGGACCTTCCAATGTAGTCACAGCATCATTGGTTGCATCCGCAATTTCCTCAATAATTGGTTTATCAAGGATAACGGCATCGGTAATATCGGCATCCGATCCGGCTAAAGTGAATTTGAAATCATTTAACGAGATCGTATCATCGCCTATCATTGATATTTTTAATCCGTATTTGAACATCCATTTTACACGCTGGCTGAACATACCCCTGGTCAGGAATGATTTCAGATAGGGGTTGATATATAAATCGATGGAATGGTAACTCGTATTATGCTTGAATTTGGTCAACCAAGCTTCGATATCTGACACAATCGTATTCTGGGTAACAACACTTCCGGATCCGCCACACATCGGACAGATTCGTGAAACCGAATTAACAACACTTGGACGAATACGTTGTCTTGTGATTTGAACCAGGCCGAAATCACTCATTTGGAGAACATTCGTCTTTGCCCTGTCTTTCTTGAATTCTTTTTTCAACTCATCGTAAACTTTCTTACGATTGACATCATCTTTAAGATCAATAAAGTCAACTACAATGATGCCGCCGATATCTCTCAACCGTAACTGTTTCGTAATTTCCCGAGCTGCTTCAAGGTTTGTTTTAAGCGAATTGTCTTCCTGATGCTTCTTAGCCGCATATCGGCCTGAGTTCACATCAATGACGTACATTGCTTCTGTCTGCTCAAATATCAGGTACCCGCCACTTGGCATCTTCACCCTCGGACTAAATACCGACTCCACATCCTGCGATATTTTCATATAGTCGAAGATGTGTTCCTTCCCTTTATACAGCTCCAGATTAGGCAGCATATGTGGTGCTACCGTCGAAACATAGGAACGGATGGATTTATACATCGTGGGATCGTCAATGAGCAGCCTGTTGTAATCTTTGGCAAAAAGATCCCGGATCAGGCTTTCCGTCATATCCAGATCACGATAGAGCAGGGCAGGAGGAGTGGCCGTTTTAAGTTTACCGAGAATACCTTCCCATTTATCGAGCAATTGTTGTAAGTCCTCTTTAAGCAATTCTTCCGACTGTCGATCGGCAACAGTACGTACGATAACACCAAAATTATCCGGTAAATTGGATGTTATGATATTTCGCAGACGACGCCGTTCCTTGTAACTGCGAATACGTTTTGAAACACCTATGTAATCGCCTAAGGGTACGAGGACTAAAAAACGACCGGCCAATGTGATATCCGTAGAGACACGCGGGCCCTTTGAGCCTATAGGCTCTTTTACGATCTGAACCAGTAATTTATGAGCAGGTTGCAAAATTTCCCCTGCGCGCATTTGTTTTTCAATGCCCGGAGATAAATTATGGTTGTGTTCGTGATCGTTACTTTTTTTATGGTGATTCCCTTTCTTTTTGGAATTATTCTCCTTTATAGCATTATCCCCATTAAGCAATTTGATATAATCCTCAAGATGATCTCCCACGTCCGAGAAGTGTAAAAAAGCATCTTTGGGAGTACCCATATCAATAAAAGCCGCACGGATTCCGCTCATTACCTTGTGAACTTCAGCAAGGTAAATATCACCAACAGTACGCTGGTTCTCCGGGGATTCTATAAAGAACTGAGCTAATTCACCATTTTCTATAAGTGCTATGCGCGTTTGTTTTCCGGCAGCATGAATGATGATTTGGTTCTTCATTTAATTTCTTGTTTCTATAGAAGCTGCTGCCTATTACCGCCGTAACCATATCCTCAAATAATTGTTTACAATCCATAAGATTATTATTCGCAAAAAAAACGTTCATTTCATTATCACTACGCGGAAGGCTGTCAGCCTCGTTTATAATTTCTGTTAACTGAATTAATAATATGAGAGAGTATATTATGATGTTCATTTCAGCTTCTTATTATTCGATCATAAAATATTATTTCTATTGAAATAAGAAGCTTTATATACTCAACTCATTTAAAGCACAAAATATTTTAAGTTCTAACTAAAAAACTATTTATTTTTATTCAACAATAGAAAAATTTACACAATCCGTCTTATTTAAATATAAGCTTACTATTGCATATTTGGAAATACTGAAGTTAGAACTTAATAAGGTTGATCTGCATCAACCCTTTTTATATTAGCGCCTACAGCGTTTAATTTGTTTTCGAGCGATTCATAACCTCTGTCAAGGTGATATATACGTAACACTTCACTCTCACCTTCGGCTATCATCGCCGCCATAACCAAACTTACGCTTGCCCGGAGGTCTGTACTCATCACCGAGGCACCAACCAGCGGTGTGTCTCCGGGTATTAATACACGATTATCCTTTATTTTTAGTTGAGCTCCGAGTCTGGTTAATTCCGGTACATAGCTAAACCGGTCTTTATAAATTGTATCAGTCACTATAGATGCGCCCACGGCCTGTGTCATCATCGTAGCCCATTGGGCCTGTAAATCTGTTGGGAAGCCGGGGTAAACCTGTGTTTTGATAGATACCGGTTTTATTTTTTTCGGAGCTTTTACATATATCTGTTTATCTGTAATAGACAGCTCGACACCTGTTTTTTTAAACGATTTAATGAATTCGCCTAAATGATCCGGATTAGTCCCCGTTAAAGTGACTCCCGTTTCGGGATGCATAGCTGCCGCAATCATAAATGTCCCGGTTTCAATTCGGTCCGGGGCATTATCAAGTTCCACACCCTTAAGGCTGTCGACACCATGTATGGTCAGGGTTTTTGTTCCCAACCCTTGGATATTCGCACCCATTTTATTAAGGGTTTCACATAGCAAAACGACATCGGGCTCCATAGCCGCATTTTCGATGATCGTGGTATTATTGCCACGAGCTGATGCCAGCAGAAGGTTCACCGTTGCTCCCACACTACTTGGATTGAGAGAGAAACGGCCGCCCGGAAGATGTCCGTTATCAGCTTTTGCCACAACATAACCCTGTTCCATGGTTATGTCAGCACCTATTGCTTTTAATCCATCTAAATGCAGATTAACAGGTCTTGGTCCCCATGCACAACCACCGGGTAATGAAACCCGTGCAAAGCCATGACGGCCCAATAAAGCCCCGAGCATATAGAATGACGCCCTCATTTTACGTACAAGATCATAAGGCGCTTCAAGATGGGATACATGGGCTGGATCGATGCGGACAATATTATTGTCTTCATCAAAATCGACCCGTGCTCCGGTCACCCGCAGTACATTATTAAAAGTGTATATATCTTTAAGTTTTGGAACGTTCCGTATTACAGTTGGTCCTTCACCCAAAAGGGCAGCTGCCATGAGTGGAAGCGCTCCGTTTTTTGACCCGCTAATTGGGATTTCACCTTTCAACGGGGTATTGCCTTCAATGATAAATTTATCCACCTATTTCAACCTCTAATAACAGTTCGTTTTTTTCAACCGACTGACCTACTTCAACTTCAACTGATTTTATGATACCGCCAGCCGGTGATTTCAACTCATTTTCCATTTTCATTGCTTCAAGTATGATGACAGGATCTCCTTCTTTAACTTCGTCATCTTTATTGCACAATACATCAAGGATTTTACCGGGCATAGGGGCATGCAACTGACCTTCGCCGGCACTTAAAACATTTTTGAATCCCAGACGATCAAGCAATAAAGCCTGTTCATCACGAACTGCCACGGACATCCATTGTCCATTTAAAGTAAATTCTATTTGATTACTTTTATTAGTAACGTTATCAATAGTATAGGATTTATTTCCAACACGCAATAGGTAACGTCCATTATCCAGTTTTAAAAACGAATATGATCGCTTATTGTTGTCAATCGAGAATTCCAGGTTCTCTTTGTCAACATCTAACCGGATAGTTTTATCATTTACATCAGTTTCGAATGTCATGACGTTTTCGTTTTAATAGCTTTAAGTCCCTTCTGTGTTGCACGGAAAAAAAATTTATGCAAATTATCGGTATCACAGAAAGATACCGGAACAGGATTACCGGAATTATCCGATTCAAATGCCTCAACAAAACCGCTGTTAAGCATATTAATCAAATCATCCCGGATTTCACCATCTAATAAACCGGTTTCCTCCCTGACAGTATAATAGTCTTCAATAAATATAAGTCCTTCTAATATTGCAATTTCTGATTTTGTTACTTTACGCATATAATATAAAATTTCTCCAAATCTCCGTAAGTATTACTTTTAAAATACAACTTCTTTACACTTACTGAACCATAATATCACCGTATGTTATAAGATTGTCATTATCATCATAAATGAAGATACGGTGCAAGCCCCGGGCGTCATCAGGATTTCCTGTCGGACTGAGTTGCAATGGGTCCAGTTTTATAGTTGTTAAGCCTGTGGGCAGGGGTGATGAAGAATCCTGGTAAATTAATCGAGGCTGTGGATTGTAGGTACGAACGTATATATTCAATCCGTAGACCGATTCCAAACCGGTTACGGTTAATTGAATGGTCAGGCGTTGATTAGTGGTTACCGGATTCGGGTAGGGTGGATACATGATTTCAACATATCCCTGGAACATCGGACCGATACGCCAATCATCGGGATCTTTTTCACCTTGAACTATTTTGCCCTGATTATCGGTGTGTGTATATCCTTTGGCAGCGGTACGGGCATCTCTCTCAAATTGATTTTGTGCATCGTTGTTACTGCACGCAATAATGCCTAACAATAAAAAAGGTGTAATGAGTAATAATATTTTTCTCAAAATGTTGTTATTCATTGGTGATAAATAATATATACTATAAAAATCGTTTACGGTTGAAAATTTATTATTTATTATTATTTCTTTGTTACCCTGCTAATACGGACATTAAATTATGAATTTATACTCTTATCTTGTCCACCGTAGATCAGAATTTTAAATATAACGGAAATGCACAACAATTATATGCTGAAAGTTTGCGGAATAAAAAATTGTGATACCATGAATAAAACCTTTAAATGGCTTGAAACCCATGGTATTGAATATGATTTTATTGATCTTAAGAAAACACCGTTCTCAGAAGAAGAACTGGCGGTAATAGCTGAATTGGTCGGACTGGATACCCTTGTCAACCGCCGTGGAATGATGTGGAGAAAATTAGGATTGGCTCATAAAGATCTATCGGATCAGGAATTGTTTAATGAACTGCTGGAACATCAAACGATGATAAAACGACCGGTTATGATTGATGATGATAATGCTATCCTCGTGGGATTCGATGAAGAGGCTGTCAGTAATTTTGTAATTCATGAGGAAAATAATTGAAGAAGCGAATTGTTTTAAATATAAGCCTTATTCTATGCTTGTTAATGGGTTATTCTTTATTAGCAAAGGCTCAAAAGGTAAAAAATGCCCCGCCTCCTCCGACTCTTAATCAATTATGGCATACCAGGGAGCATTTTGTCTATTCGGTTAAATACAGTTTTTTCCATTTGGGAAATATCACACTCGACGTCATGCCGGATACGCTTTATGATGGAAAAGAACGCAGGTATGTGCGTGTGACAATGAAATCCAATTCCGGACTGCCTTTTATCGGTAATGAACTGGATATTTTTTCGAGTATCATTGCCAGGAATGATACCATGATGTATGATTTGTATTATTGGAAGGATGATATTGACAAAGGGGTAAAAAAAGAAGTGCAGTATACCTTAGACTATAATAAGCATAAAGTCTATGTTTATAATAAGGATAAAGATAATAAAGGGAAGCGGCGAGATACTTTGAGCCTAAGTCAACCTTCTTTTTGTGGGATGGCCTTTTTCTTCTATCCGCGATTATTTGCAGGAACCAATCATTTTATAAAAGTACCGGTCTATGTGAGTCAGAAGAAAAGTTATATCACAATGAAAAATATTCCAAAAGAGGAAATGATTGATAGTGATGCTTTTCCTGATGGCCATGTTATGACATATAAAAGCACAGGGACAGCCTATTTCGACGGTCCTTTGGGCTTTAATGGAGATTACACGGCATGGTATGCGGCAGGACCTATGCGGATCCCGGTGCAGGCTTATGTAAGGGTCTGGTTGGGAAATGTAAAGATTAGATTAAAAAAATATTCTATAATTAAGTAAATCATTACGGTAGAAATAATTGTTTAATAAATTGAGATCCGGCCCCTAAATCTGCCGGAGTTTGAGAATAAAAATGAATGAGGATTTTCTATTTGAAAAATAATATTGAACATTCCGTAATAAAATCCTGTATAAAAAGTGCTTCGATTCGACTTTATCGATTGTTAATCTGTCTTTTCCTGTTATTACTTGTGAATCAGTTTAAAGCGAAGGCCCAATCTGATTCTTTAAAGAAGATTCCTCCGCCAACGATCAATGAATTGTGGCATACAAAAGAACGCTTTCAATATTCTGTTAAATTCGGTTTCATAAGAATCGGTACGGTAACACTTGAGTTAATGCCTGATACGGTTTTCGATGGATTAAGATGCCGGTATGTACGTACTATTATTAAGTCTAATCCTGCCATCCCTTTTATTGGAAACAAGGAAAAACATTTTAATAGTTTAATGGTGAGAAATGATACCGTTCCGTATACATTAATGTATTGGACTGATGATGTCGCCGCGAAGCAAATGAAAACGGAAGTGTACCATCTTGATTACAGAAAAGGCAAGGTATATACTTTTTTAGAAGGAAAACCTGCGGATACACTGGATTTATCTTCACCAGCCATATGTGGCCCGGCTTATTTTTATCTAACCAGGGTTTATGCAGGAACGGATAAGCAAATAACCACACCTATCTATATCAATCAGAAAGAGGATAAAATAGTAATGGATAACTCTTCTGAAATTGAGGATATTAAGAGTCCGGCATTCCCTGATGACCAGGTTAAGTCATTTGTAAGTCATGGCAAGGCAGGTTTTGACGGACCCTTTGGATTCAGTGGACGTTTTACTGCCTGGTATGCCGCTGATTCATTACGTGTTCCGGTAGCAACTAATGTTAAAGTATGGCTTGGGAATGTGAGAGTGCGTTTAATCAAATATGAATTATTTAAATAAAATTGTTGTGCCAAAATTATTATTGACCCGTTTACCTCATGCTAAAGATCTGCCTGTACCATCCTATGAATCCGTATTGGCAGCAGGTATGGACATTCGTGCTGCTCTTGATGAACCAATCTCGCTTAAACCCGGTGAGAGAACCCTTATTTCAACCGGTATAAAAATTGCTGTGCCGGAAGGTTATGAAGCCCAAATAAGACCCAGAAGCGGGTTGGCCATTCGAAATGGTATAACCATGTTGAATAGTCCCGGGACTATCGATGC
>Ga0102944_1000921_pt1 | contig 20995 bp, 17 predicted proteins | sample SalPonD_shore_MG_FD_78172 | JGI IMG/M metagenome (GOLD analysis project Ga0102944, IMG submission 78172) | Salt pond soil microbial communities from South San Francisco under conditions of wetland restoration - Salt Pond MetaG... | ecosystem: Environmental > Aquatic > Marine > Intertidal zone >...
CTGGCCGGCTTATACCAGGGAAAACTTACTACCACGATCGAATACTTTTAGAGATCATCAGGTTTTGTTAACCGGTTTCTTACTTCACGGTCGCGGAAGGACTTTGTTCAATCAAAATTTCAACGGGATGACCAATCGAAGATATTTTGCTGAGTTTATGCTGTAAATGTTGAACCTGTTTCCATGTAGATATCTTGTCAAATACAACGACCTCATTCTTAGGATGCTCTATTCTGGCAGATGAACCGGAACCGATTAAATTCCCTAAATAGTTTTCCTCAGCTTTTTTAGATACACCTTCTACCCGCACCCGGAATTTAAATATCATCGGTCGTTGCCTTTCATAAAGCTTATCCGATTTTTCATGGGATTGGTTAATAAAGGCCTTGTGATAGGGCTCGATCTTTTTAATGCCGGCTAATAAGGAGTCTAATGTGGAAGCGGAACTAAACTCTTTGTCAATAACTACACTGTAGTAATCATTAGTCGAATCTTGTGCAACTTGTGCAGGCTGATCCAGAATAGAAATGGAATTCTCGGCGAATGCGTTGGCTTCATATTTATATTTAAAAGCACCAATCTGAATTCGGTTGTGCCTGTTAACATAGGCATCGTCATACAAACGAGTATGTTTAATTTTTGCAAGTTGCGCTTCCATATCCCGTTTGCTCGAATGACTCTGGTTGATATACACTTTGTAAATGCTTTTCTCGCGGTCATAAGTAATGGCAGTCTCCTTATTTAGTTTATTCGCCGAAGAGTTTGCAAAATACCGAGCCATTTGCAGTGAACTATAGCTACCAATCTGAATAAATTGGGGCTTAAGGGTATTATTTGGCTTGTTTTTATTTCTCAATATTACAAGTGCCGCACTGGAATAATCGCTGTTGTGATAAGAAATAATGGTCTCAATAGCATGATTGCGTTTTGGAATTGGAGCACTGCGTATAGCATACAGACCATTTTTCGTATTTTGGGTGACACTAAATGTGCCCCCTAACTTTGTGCTAGCCTCACTGGCAACCTTCTCTGCTTTATCCAATGTTTTAAAACTGGCCAGCTGAATTTGGTAATAGAATTCTTTTTTAGAAATCTTATCCGGTTGTTTCTTTTTGGCGGTTGTCGTGTCTTTTTGAGCAATTATCTTTTGTTTAGGCTGTGTGGTAACATTTTTTGGGATGACCGAGAAATTGAGATTTTCTACAAAATCACCCTGGGCAAGCGACTTGATCGTAATCTTCATGGTATCTGGCTTGGAAACAGCATCCAGAAAATTCAACTGTTTGGGATCTATAAACAAATTGTACTTGCCGGGGGGGATTTCGTAGGTATAAAATGACCCGTCAGAAAAAGTCCGAATTTCTTTACTAAATGCTTTTCTGGTTGATGAATTGTCGTAATTCGATTCAAGATACAGCCTTACACCACTTAGAGCTTTGGAAGTGCTATCCTGTTTTTCTGTAACATTACCGGATATAACTCCGGATTGGTAGAAAGGAATTTCTATAGTTTTGTATTGATTTGGATCCGTAACAATTGAAAAGTCGTCAACATCCGGGACGAGTAACGGATTGCTTAACTCTGATTTATTTATTGCAATGTCGTAGCGATAATAGGGCAACAGCTGTGAAATATAATTGATACCGTTCTTTACGCTGGTTCGCCCACCGGCTCGGTTCATTTGGACAGCAGGGTCGGTAATCACCGTATCGGTGCTGTCTTCGTAAGTACCGTCGTTGTTTTTATCCACAAATAGTCGCACGGCTGCGCCAGATTGACCGACTTGCTGACGGTTATTAAATAAGAGCTGATCTGCATTGGGATAGAAACCGATAGAGCCGCGGAAGTTTTGTGTTATTGAGTAGTCAGATCTTGAAGTTCGCGTAGTAGTGTTGCTTCTGATATCACTGAAATCTATGGTAAGGTTGAGGCTAAGTGAGTTGAAATCTCCAATAAAATTATGCCCATAGGTAAATTGAAGCCGCCCGGTTTGTTTGAAATCACGCGAAAGCTGAAGCTCGGTGGATTCCAACTTATGCAAGCCCGGCAAATAGGAGAGCTGACCGCGAATGAATATCCCACGCAGAAAACCGGGTATAGAACTAAATCTTCCTACCGAATAGGTATAAGAATTGGTGAGTCGGGAAGAAGACGTGGTGATCAGTGATAAATCACCTGCCTGCTGATCCTGGTAGCCCAAACGCACGTTTAACCGGCCCAAACGAGTATTGAGATCGGCACGATAGCGAAGGAGTTTAGCTGCGCCGGATTGCTGGTAACTTGATGACCAGCGAATATTCAGCGGTATGGAACCAAGCCGAAAGGGGGTAAACAAACTTAGACGTGCCTGTTGATCATAACCGCCTATATTATACAGACGACTGCTGCCTGGGTTGTAATCATATTCAAGGCTCCAGCTGGCGCCGTTGTTATAGACCACGCTGGAAGTAAGAGAATAAAAATTTTCAGAATTGAAATTCGCACTTACCAGGTAATTGGAAAACAGGCGAGCGTTTAAGGTACCGGTTACCGAAGGTAACCCCGCGTTATAATTTGTCAGGTATTCCGAAGAAACTTTAGCCGTCAACCAATCGGCAACACCTGTAGATACGGAAGCAGATCCGACATAGCCTCTTTGGGTGGATCCGAGGATGGGATTATCCAACTGTCCGCCGCTTATGCTGTAATCCACCTGGCCCGGCGGTAAGTAGTCAAATGGAATTTGAATGCGGGAATCGCGATCGATTTCCTGGCCCGAAGGCGTATAAATACGTACCGAATAATTTGTACTTCCATAAGTAAGCGGTACGGTGAAGCGGTAAGTGCCGGATTGATCCACTTTTTGATAGTCAACCATCCGGTTGTTAAGGTAAAGTTCGATTTCTGATTGAGGTGTGGCGTTACCGTCAATTACATATCGATCAAAAAGCAGGCGCGGCTCAATTGGTTTGTTGGATATCTTAACCCCGGTGATCGATCGATTGCTGATACCCTCGGTATATGTTTGGCCGGCAATGGCACTGGAGAAAAAGGGATTATTGCGCTGTACATATCTCCAACGGAGGCCGCTGGTCGTAAAAGTACTTTGTTGGTTTGAAATGGCTCCGAAAAGGTTACCCTGCACATCTCCTCCCAAAAGCTCCATCCCGAGGGCATTACTGAAAGTGAGCAGTCGTGAGTCCCCGGTATAAATTCCTGAAACATTATAGTCCAGAAAAGCACCGTCAATCGTTCCGTAATCCCGGTCATATTTCAGGGGGTAATGACTGCGTTGATAAATCGGTTTTTGGCGATTCAGTTGCTTTCGCTTTTGCTCACGCTCGTATTGGGCTACTACCGGCAATTTGTCCTTTGTCTCCAGGTCCAGCGTCAGATTATTGAAATCCGTGGTGAATTTGAGTCCGAAAAGTTTTTGGAAGACTTCCGGCTTCACAAAATAATCTATCTTTTTGATCAGGAAATCGTCTGCCGAAAGCTGCAGTTGGGTATCGCCGGCGCGGGCTACCTGTTTTTTGAAGTCGAAGGAAAATTCTTTTTCACCCAGGTAATTGCCCGTGATGGAAAGGTTACCTTGCTTAACCTCATGGGGGATCTTGAGCAGATTAAATAGCTCACTGACGGGCAGATAGAACTGCTTATCCTTGTAATAAGTGGTTACATAATTGCTGACGACTCCGCGATACTGAAAAGAGAGATAAACCTCACTGCCTTCGTTATTCTGGGCATGAGATAGCGGTGCAAAGGCAAACAGTAGGATCAAGAAAACTGCCGCCGAACATACTGATCGTCTTATGCAAAGCCATCTGTTCACTCAATAGTGATTTGCTTTTGAAACGAAACGGGTTTGATCTGTAGCAGATTATCGGCGCTGATGTCGCGGCGTTGCGAAGTAATATTCCCCGAGATGGTATACTGCCCGGGTTTAACATCCGACAGGTCAACGTCAAACGTTCGGGTGATGGTAGTATAAACCGAGTTCGTGGTATTGGTTTGATAAATGGTATTGCCATTACTGTCGGTTACCTGCAAACTGATAGAACCTACGAACGGTGCATTGCCGGTTTGTTTCATATTTACGGCGATTTTACCGGTATGGGTACTGTCGATCTGGGTAAAATTAACAGAAGATACATCTATGCCCGTATTTGCATTTTTCGTGCGATATTGAGCAGCAATGACTTGATTAACAACCAGATTAATTTGTGCTCCTACCTGGTTTTTTCCTACGCTTTCGATGGGAGGGGAAACCGGGTTGGATTTTATTTTGACTCTGGACCAGTAGCCGCCGGGCTTAAGCCCGCTGGGCGGACGTGCAACAAAACGTACGACCTGGCGCTGTTGTGGCTGCAGCGTGAAGTTTTTGGGAAATACCTTGATCCAGTCAGCCATGGATTTTTCATCAGCCAAAGTGGAATCCTTAGTGATAACCAGGTTCCCATTTTTTGAAGTGGGATAGCCGAACTCCATGCTTATTGAAATCTCCTGGGCTTGTTGGCCACCGTTGCTTACGGTCAGTGAGCTGAACCGGCTTTGGTTATCAAAGAAAAGAGCCGTCGGGGCAATACTGACCTGGGCTACCGAGCGAGCAGTAACCAAAAATAAAAAAGCCAAGAAGAAGGCTGTAGCAGTCTTTTTTAAATCTGTAGATGCAATGATTTTCATAGTAATAATATTTGATCCCGGTAAATGCTGCTACAATATAGGTAAAGTTGGTTTTTATAAAAAAAGCTCCAGGCTAAATTAACCTGGAGCCCAACAGTGAAAATCCTGTGGTTATTGATAATTAACCGTAAACTGCAAATCTCCGGAACCGTTGGTTGATGTGTAGGTTCCCGCGGTTTGGTTACTTAAAGAACCCAGATTTCCGCCAATATAGATGTATAAGTTGCCTGATGTTGCATCCGTTGCTGTAGCAGCTGATGCGGTATTCTTACTTACAACAGAGGAAGTACTGGCGTTATCCGTACTGTTTGCTGTTACTTTGGGGGTATAGGTTATGTTATTGCCGGCTCCGTCTGCGAGTGTAACAGTAGCTTGATTCCAGTCAACGATTAATTGCGTAGAGGTTGACGCTGAGATAGTAAGCTTACCCATTACTGCGTTGCTGGTAACATCGCTATTTGTTCCATTTGGATCTATGACAGGAGAAGAAGTCTGTTGAATATTACCAAAGTTCACATCGTTGTTGTTTGTTACTGAAATATTAGTAAGTACTGTTGCTGTTGCACTCACGTTGGTTTGTGCAAAAGCACTTCCACTGAGAGCCAATATGAAAGTTAAAACTGTGAGTAATGAGATTGTCCGTTTCATGATATTTAGTTGTTTTTTTGCGGGTAAAAAGCCGTTTTTTTCTTGTTTCAATTCGAACTTAATGAATGTTTTAGAGAGCAAAAATTAAGTTCCATTAATTAAGAATCTTCTAATTAGAATTAAACGCGCTTAATTTTTTTATGCCGTTTTATCCGTTTTTTGAAACCGGCCCAAGCTATTATTTTCAGTAGCTGCCTTCAAATTATAAACCTTTAATGTTTTTGCAGTATAGGTGCGGTCCACCTGCCCTGTGGGCTGCAATTAGGCCGGTTGGATAACCCATAGGTAGAGCGAAATAACATTTCGCTCTACCTATCACATAGCGGTGCTGCAAGCTATAAAGGCTTTATTCGATGAGTAGGCAAAGCTGAAGGCTCAATTATATAAAAAAGCAGTGTCATACTGAGCGGAGTCCGCCAGCTGGCGGACGTAGTCGAACGTATCTCCCTGAATAAGTTCGCGTAGAATCCAAAGGATTGATCCCTCAAAAACCTGCGAGCAATTTCCGGGAGATTCTTCAATTCCGCTTCGCTCTACTCAGAATGACATCATCGTTAGTTTTTATGAAAGGGTATTTTAACCTTACATAAAGCTGGTGTCACCCTGAGCGCGAGTCGAAGGGTCTCCAAGAATAGGTTTGCGTAGTATCTAAAGGATAGCCTCTCAATTACCTGCATAAAAAGCAGAGTCATACTGAGAGGAATACAACGGAGCGTTAGCGAAGGAGCATGAAGTCGAACGTATCTCCCCGACGAAGTTCGCGTAGGATCTAAAAGGCAACGCTCTCATACGCTTGCGAGCTGTTTCAGGGAGATGGATTCGACTACGTCCGCAAACCACGGACTCCGCTCACCATGACATCAACGTTGTTTGCGTAAAATCTAAACCGCTGCCATGCTAATTATATACTCGCATACAATTTTCGGGAGGTAGATCCGATTCCGTGTGAAACACCACGGATTCCACTCTCTATGATATCACTGTTGGTAAATATTGTAAGGAATTACTCCTTACGTGGTCTTACTACCTTATGGGAAAAACTTATTACGTTTACATGATGACCAATAAGTATAATACTGTTCTCTATACCGGTATGACAGGCTTTATTGCCGAGAGGGGATGGCAGCATAAGCAAAAAATTATTGAAGGATTTACGAAAAAATACAATGCTATTAAGATGGTGTACTTTGAGACGTTCAAGAATGTTTATGATGCCATCGATCGGGAAAAGCAGCTTAAGGGATGGACGAGGAAAAAGAAGGAAGGTCTTATCAATAAGGTTAATCCAGACTGGAAGGATATCTACAGGGAAGCCTTTCGTTGAAAATATTTTTAAAGTACCCTAAATAGAATTGATGTCATCTGAGCGGAACGTAGTGTATTCGAAGGATCTTGAAGGACGAGGTTCGCGTAGATTCTAAAGGACTGATCCCTCAAACACCTGCGAGCAATTTCCGGGAGATTCTTCGGCTGTCGCTCAGAATGACATCAACGTTGCTTTTATGTAGGGTTATTCTAACCCTACATAAAAATGGTGTCAGCCCGAGCACAACTACGCCAAAGCTATGATGGGTAGTCATTAGTGAAAGGGTCTCTTATATAAAAAAGCAGTGTCACACTGAGCGGAGTCCGCCAGCTGGCGGACGTAGTCGAACGTATCTCCCTGAATAAGTTCGCGTAGAATCCAAAGGATTGATCCATCAAACACATGCCAGCAATTTCCGGGAGATTCTTCGGCTGTCGCGCAGAATGACATCAACGTTGCTTTTATGTAGGGTTATTCTAACCCTACATAAAAATGGTGTCAGCCCGAGCACAACTACGCCAAAGCTATGATGGGTAGTCGTTAGTGAAAGGGTCTCTTATATAAAAAAGCAGTGTCATACTGAGCGGAGTCCGCCAGCTGGCGGACGTAGTCGAACGTATCTCCCTGAATAAGTCCGCGTAGAATCCAAAGGATTGATCCCTCAAACACCTGCGAGCAATTTCCGGGAGATTCTTCGGCTGTCGCGCAGAATGACATCAACGTTGTTGTGAGTTAACAAGCGGGCAAGATGCTCGCTTTACGTGGAAGCTTGGAGATCCATCCTCATCGCCAAAGATTTCTCAAATACTGGTTCAAGTTTGCAACTTGGACCAGTATCGTCCTGTTTGTTTTGCTGTCCTACATAAAAGTCCCTAGACCACCAACTCTATGCTATATAACTCTCTACTAAGTACTTCCTACTAATAACTCACAAATATTCCACATCCAACACGATATTATTCGAATAGATCCCATCCGGAACGTTGCCGATATTTACAGAACCATACATATAGATATAAATAGTGTTCCAGGGAGTAGGATCCGGATTGGGCTTTACTTTGATAATGCTGGAAGTTTGAGTAAGCCTGAATGAATTTTGGTAGTTTTGGGCTATATATCCATATCGAGAGAAGAGTTCCATGGGGATGGTATCTTTAATAGCTGCATTTTCGTTATGCAGTTTATCGGGTTTAAGCAGGGTAACCAGCAACACCTCATTTTCAAGAGCCGTGATACTGAAAATCCCCATTTTCGAGCTGCCAAAATTGATGGCCTTGCGACCACTGTTGGTTGTAAGGGTACCAAAGTCAAGGGGGCGCACAGTGCTGGCCGTCAGTTTGGAATTAATATTCAAATGAAGATCGATAAACTGGGCACGGATGGTTGCAGAGAAGCCCAAAACGAGCAGTAGTATGATGGAAATCTTCTTCAAAATGTGGCGTTGAAGATTAATCATAATTTATGGTTACCGTGATATCGCTTGAATAGGGGCCGGCATCTACATTGCCTACGTTAATAGATCCGAACAAATACAGATAGGCGGTTTCTTCTACTTTAGATTGATCGAAGGCATTGGTAGGCGGTGCCGGTGGTGGTCCCGGTGGACGGCCTTGCCGTTCCAATATCGGAAAACGCACCGTAAATGAATTTCCGGAAATGTTGTTGATGAATTTGGCTTGCCCGATATTTGGGGTTCCCTTGTTATTAGCATAAGCCGCTTTCAAATTAAAGGGAATCGACTTTTGGGAATTTCCCGCATTTGCAGGATTGCCGTTCAGGTACAGGTCATTAAACGTGACTTCAACAATAACATCCAAATACTGCACGCCGGTAATAGAGATCACTTTACCGCTATTTATATCGAGAGAATACTGTCCGCTGCCGCTGACTACCTGTCCAAAGTCCAGATTATTGCTATTTAATTCTCCGACAGAAAGGTTATAACTATGATATTGGCTAAAATTAATTTGCTGAGCATAGCCTGTCCATCCGCAAACAAAAAACAAAACAGCTGATATGAACAAGCTTTTATCAAACATGGTCAGATATATTCGACATCAACGGTAAATTCACCTTGATAATTACCCGGCGTTGCCGACGAAATGTCTACACTGCCGCCAATCCAAAGATAAAAATGTCCGTTACTGTTAAATTTAAAATCCCGGTTTTCCCGGTTTAACATCTCGGCGGTTGACTGGTCGTCTTTAGAGTTCCCTGCTACCCGGTAGTTAAATATTAATGTTTTTGCCCCTTTACTTTGCGTGAGCTCGCGTTGTCGCAAGAAACTAATTCTGATGTCGGCATTTGGTGTACCTGTAGCGATCATCTTGCCGGCATTGGAACTGGTTTGCGGATCAATGGTAATACGATCATTTCGCATGTTAGCCTTTGACAAACTCATCGATTGAATGGTAATCATTTCAATCGAGCTGATTACTTTGGTCGAAACATTAATCGAAACGTCATTCGTTTTACTTTGAGCTTTGGCAACAGAAGGGGCGGTAGCCGACAGCCCGTATATACAGAGTGCAATTGTTAATAGCTGCTTCATTAAAGCCGATTAGATGATATAAATTTTTAAATCCTTCCGCATACCAGATAACTGGTATAATTTTAGTCACTTCCTAAAAATAAAAAAAGCGGGGGAGATGTTCCCCCGCATTAGTAAATCTTAAACTATTTAAGTAAAATTTATATAACTATCATTTCCAATGAACAACCCTGGTATTTTCCATTGATACCAGCCGAGTATATTTATTTTGTTGAATGGCATTGGCAGCTGATTTTTTGGCGTACTGTTCCGCTGTGCAATCATATTGAAGGGTGAGATTACCGTTGAGATCCACTGCTATGTCCTTAGTGTAGTTATCCGTGTTTCCGATTAATACGGACCCGTTGATAGTTGGCGTCCCATTGCCGTCCAAGTTGTATGCATTTTGAAAAATAACAAGACCGTTGAATTTAAAATTACCCGCAATATCCAACGTGCCGGTACTTGTACTGTCGCCATAAGACATAGCGCCATCGCTACGTACAACCATGATCCCGTAACCTTCACTAATTCCACCAGTCAATTTGGTATTATGATCCAGAAAGAATACTCCCGGATTATCTTTGGATCCCAAAGATCCTTTATAACTACCTTCCGGTAGAAAATTTGCATCCGGCGAATTTTCGAGCCGGCTAATTAATTTGTCAGTTGGATGATAGGTTAAACCTTGGTCAACCTGAACTTTATTGGATCCTGAGGTTTCGATGTTGTTTAACTCGCTGACATAATTAGCACTGTCAAGTCCTGTTGACTTCGGCGGCGCGATCGTTACGGCCGGTTTATCAGTACATCCGCTTCCCGAGGGGGCCGTTCCCTTGATTGCCGCACTCCCTGATGCGCTAAAGGGGGAAACCTGGTTACTGGCTATGGTTAGAGCACTTTTGAAAGGAGGCACAAGATTCGCAAAAGGACTTACAAGGTATACACTCCTTACAACGGCCAGGTATGTTTTATCGATGCTAGCCCTGGAGACGAATTGCAGGGAATCATTATCCCAGAAGTTAGTTGCCTTATAGATGTAGTTGGTATATAGGGTATCCCGGGCGTTATCGATGTCGATTACCATTGGGTTGCTCGGACCATGAGATTGTGCCCATGTAGAATCTTCACTAAGTTTTTGCATGGCAATCTGGATGGCTGTATGGGCAGCATTTGTAGCTGCAACTTTTTGCGAGTAGACAACGGTTTTTTGTGTGAGCTCTTTCCCCTGATCAGCCGTACTTAATGCAACGATACCGAGAGAAATTATGACCCCCGCACAGATAATTAGCATTGCTCTTCCCATAATAATATCCCGTCTGTATTAAAGTTCAAGATTAGGTGGCGAAAATCGTTTTTCCCAAATTGTGGTCACATACCTGCTCGGTGAACTGTTATCTATTTTTTCGCCGTACTGTAGTTTAAAAGATACATAAATTTGTTTTATGCTAGCTAAATTTGATGCTGAGACAGGTGTACTCATACTGTCGCTGCGAGGCTTACCGTAATCGTTGTAATAGCTGAATTGAAATTTTATAACACCGCTTTTAATAGAGTCTTGAGATATAATGCTTCCCGTTGATGCATCTCTAATTGTTCGCAGCAGCAACCTGTCATTTGGGTTTGTAGTATTTGTTATTGCCGAGGATGTAAATTCCCAGGTAACTATTTCTACTGAATTATCAGTGCTATTGTCGATATTGCTACGGAATTCAATTTTATTATTATTTGCCGTAGTCAGAATCGGGCTTGTTTTAGACTTACGGTTATATCCCATTTTCAGCATATCGTTGGTCATCATATCAGAAATAGTTGTAGCTCTCTCTCGCGTAACTTGCGATAGAGTAATCTCATTAGAACTATGTGAAACAGACATGTTCATCGAGAGCATCGCCAATAGAATAATTCCAGCAATTAAATAACTTGTTACCAATCCTATATTCATAATGATGCCGTTTTATTCAATTATACTAATTTAGTCAGCGTAGTAGTTTCGGATGAATTCAAAATGATATTTTGCGGAGTCGCTGCTACTTTTATTCAGGTATTTGGATGAAACAAAAACCTGAATTTTCTTAAATGTTGTTCGACTGGACGACTTTGTGTATGTGCTGGTATTTACATAGAATACTTTAGCCCAAATCTTGAATTGTCCGTGCTCTGTAGTGATCGTATCCTCCCATCCATTATAATCGTCAAAGTCGTCGAATTCACTCCGCTGGTAAGTACCGTCTTTGTTTAAATCATCATCCGAATTCGGGTCATCAGGATCTGCGGCTTCGTCATCCGGGCCAAGCGATCCGGGCGCTGTAAAATCCCCGGGAATGTGGGCGGGAGGAGCTGCTCCTTTACTTAATTCATCAAATTCTTTCGTCCGTGATTCCTCAATAATATTCTGTGCGAGGGCAACTACTTCTTGTTCTACTTCACCCTGAACCTGCATGTTAGTATTTCTAATAATCATGCGATTGGCACTCAATAAGATCAAGGAGAAAATGACCATCGCCGCCATCGTTTCTATCACTTCAGCCGTCCCAACCATAATCGTACCTTTTAGTATGTAAGTTGATGATCAATATATTAAAAAATCTTAATACTCATAATCTGTGATGACCTTAACACAATATTACAATAAACGTAAAACTCGTCTAATTAGATTTAGTTAATGATTGCATCACTATGCAAAACGGTTAAAATTCAAAGTAGCTGATCCCCTGTTCTCTAAATGTTTTGTACATTTGATCGTTATAGAGAAAGAAACCCTCCACATTATTCACCGTTTCTAACAATCAAGAGAGAGATTATTTACAAATGTTACATATTTTTAATATTGATAAACTCTCTCTTACTTTCACAAATATGTCGTTTAGAAACATAATAAAGTTGTGGGAGACTTACAGTTAAGACTGTATAATCTAGATGAGAAAAAGATAATTAAGATTGGAACTACTTAATAAAGGTGATTTTTCGCGTAAATTGTTTGCCGCCTGCCCGCATCACCAGTATATAAACACCGCTTGCCAATTGAGAAGGGGTCCAGGTTGCTTCATGAAAATCGGCAGGCTGACGTTGGTCTATAATTGTTTTTACCTTTCTTCCAAGAATATCATAAACCAGGAGTTGTACGTTACCTTCAACCGGTGTTTCGTATTTAATAGTCGTATGATCGCTGAATGGATTGGGATAGTTTATGTCAAGCGAATACTTGTTGGGTAGGCCGGCAGCATCAGCACCCGGTTTGATATGTAACAGAAAGCGGGCATTATCGCTACCGGTCGATTTATTTTTTGATAAAGGTTCAACAAGATGGAAATTCTGCGGGGTATTTTTGATTGCTTGTTTTTGGCTGGATTGATTTACGTTGAAGCTGTAAAATGTATTCTTGCGTAAGTCAATTTTTTCGCCGGTCTTCTTGTCCTCGAGAATTAACGTCCAGGCTTGAGGTACATCCCCGAATTTGGGCCACGATATGGTGTACCCTCCATTGATGGGAGTTCCTTTTTTGAATCCGCCTATATGAATTGGAATAGATATTTCTTTGCCAAAAGATCGGGCCAGGTTATTTGTTACGACCTGTGCACCATTAGCCAGGGTGGAATAAAATTCTAAATAGGTCTGAGTGTCAAAAGGTAAAAGTCGATAAGCGTCCCTGGGATCTTTATTATTTTTCCCATCGGGAGATAAAGTAATAAACATCTGCTTTTCCAGGGAATCAGCCGTTAGTTTAAATCCGATCGAGGCCGGTTGTTTTTTTGATTTTCCGTAATAAGTGCCGCCCGTAGTTTTTGCGGATCTGTCGACGGATAATTGAGGATTTTGAGCATTGGCTTTTACCCAGAAGGCTTGAAAAGGTTTTATCAGACCGTCTCCCAGGGAACCATCTATCCCATTCCATGTCAGATAACTATTTGTTGTTGGGTCCCAAACATATACCACATTGTCCATATTGGTTTTTGTCCACCCGCTGTTATCCCAATCAAGGGTAGAAGCCCAGGGGTTGCCAACCAAATTCCAGCCGGTGTCGGCTGCCGCCGTGTAGGTTACCGATGAGAAATTAAAGGTTGAACTTTGGTTTTTATATTCCTGCCCGGTAACGCTGAGGGTTACGGGTAGGGAATCATTATAATCTGTGTCGCCCGAAACGTTTCCAAAAACATAAAAGAAAAAGCCTCGTCCGGTTGAGTCGGGATCCTGTATGGAATTACTGACATCCGAAGGTGTCCTCCATCGCTGATTATCGGTGCCGGGAATGGTCTCGTTATAATAGAGTATATTCGGTTGCTTGCTGGGATAATCAGAGCCCGTTGTACCTTGAGTAGTGAGTCCTGAGAAAAGATCGGAAAACGTACTATTGATAGGTGAACTCATCATGACCCATCCTTTACTCTGAATTGTACGCAGGATTTTCAAAGATCCGTTATTATAGATTTGATTTGGAGCGATCAGGCTCTTTCCCGATCCGATAATTAAGGGGCCGTTCTCGAGTGTCAGGGTGCCATTAACAATGATATCTCCATTTGTTTTTACTCCTTTATCGTTATTTATAACGGCATTTTTCATCTGGCTCAGATTTGCAATCTGCTGTTGCGACAGATTGTAGTTTGCGGGGTTTTCTCCCTGTCTTACACCAAAGATTACAGAAGCCTGACTGGCATCCAGACTGTTCAGATCGGTATTTCCCCTAAGAACCAGTGCATTGTCATTGAGTATTAACGACCCCTTGCCGGTAATGTCTTGAGCGATATCCAGGGTATCAGAGATACCGGAAGTAAGTTCAAAGGTGTTGCCTTTCGTTATGGTCAAAAGTGAGGTATCAATCAGGTTATTGCCGGAGATCGCCTGTACGTTGTTTTGTATATTTAAATTCTGCGCAAGAAAGCTGCCGGTTGAAATGGTTTGAGAACTACTACCATTTAAACTGATTTGAGTACCGGATGTGCGTGCTAAAAAGCTGTTAAGGGAGATATTTCCCCCGATACTAATATCAGCTGATTGCCCGGCTGAAAAACTTCCTGCCCCCACTAAATTTCCGCCGATACTTATTTGTGTGTTAGCTTCAATATTCAAAGAGCCGTCAATTTGCGTATTCCCGGAAACAGTGATGGCATTTCCCCCATAAAGGGTCAGTGCGGCTCCGGATTGAATTTCAAAGCTTCCCATAGATATATTCAGATCCAGGATGGGCAAATCGCCGATATTAGGAATAATAACATAATCACTACTGGTCGGGACTCTCCCTTGCGACCAGTTATCCGGATTTGTCCAATCCGTGCGGTTACCGCTCGGTCCCCCCGCATTAGCCGTCCAGGTATTTGGAACTACAATATCAACAGTTGGCTGCTGGGGTATTGGGGTTCCGTTAAAGCTGGCAGTAATTTGAACCAGCTCGATAGTGGAAGTTGCTGTTAGAGTATCTCGATAAATTCCTCGTGACGCCTCGTAAGAGATACTGCCAAGGGATGCATCCGGAGATCCGGAGGATGGATTATTATTTAGTTCCAGCTGATCCAAATTGAAGGTGACAGTATTTTGGGTATAAACCCTGTTTTGATATTGGTCTTTTAAAATGACCGAAATAGCTGATTTTGATCCTGTATTGTTTTGAAGTACGGATGGGTTAGCTATAACTTGAGAGTTACCGGCATCAGGTGAGTTTGCGACGACTAAAAAAGAAGCACTTGTGCCGCTTACATTATAAAGATTATCGGCACTTACAGTTAAGGTAGTGGTTGAATCAGCTTTTGTTAACGTAATCGAATGGCTAGAAAGAATACCATTTGAGAATGTGCCGCTGCTCCCGGAAGATATTACAGAATTTGTGCTGAAGGTGACATTTCCATTAAAACCTGTTACAATATTCCCATGAGCATCAACGGCTTGCACATCAATATTAAAAGGAACACCGGCAGTCTGCATGGCAGGTGAGCCATTATTTTGTGGCAGATTGATAATAAATTTCGTTATCTCTCCGGGATTGAAATTTACGCGGGCACTATCGGCAATGCCGGTAGAATTAACGGTTCCGGTTATAGTTGCGATTTGTCCGGCCGTAGAAGAGGAAGTTAAAACCGCAGAGTAAGTTCCATCGCCATTATCATTGGCCGTAATTGTCGTATCTCCGCTACCGAATGTTCCTGCCGTAGTAAAAAGCTGAACATTTTCTCCTCCGCTAACCAGGTTGTTTCCATACTCGTCTTTGAGTTGTACGGTTATTGTTGATGTACTTGTACCATTGGCTGTTAAATCCGTAGGATTAGCTGTAATGGTGGAGGAGTCAGGTGAGATGATATTTGACGGTAATACGTTAAAACCGTTACTTTTTCCGGATACAGTTTGACCACTGTCAGCGTAGATATGGGTGATTCCGGATGATGTTATAGTTATCGTAGTATCGAAGACACCACTCTGGAAGTTACTTGCAGTAAAACTATCGACCGGACTGCTGTTAATCTGGAGATCTCCATCTGAGGTAACTGTGACGGATCCTGAAAAGTCCGTTTTTACGTTACCGGCCCCATTAATGGCAGAAATTTGAAAGCTGAAGGAAGTACCGGCTTGTTGATCTCCTATATTTCCCCCGCCGGCTGCTTCAATGTTATATTTAGCTAACTGGGTGGGACTGATAATCTCAAAAGGAGCACTATCAACCGGATTATTGATGCCGCTGAATTGAGCTGTCAGATGGAACTGACCGGTTGTTGCGTTATTATTTATTACTAAATTGTCAAAAGTAGCTATGCCATTGGCATCGGTCGCAGTACTCAGCGTACTGCTATTGTTGAAAAAGGATTCGCTGTTTAAAGTGACTGTTATTCCACTCTGATGTACTTCATTACCATAAGTATCGAGTAATCTTAGGGTGACCGGAGGGGTAATTGTGCCGTTTTGAGCCGTATTGGATGGTTGTTGAATATATTCTAAGTCTGCCGCAGAAGCCGGCAATATCACAATTTCATTAGATACAATGGATGAAAGGCCCGGACTTTCGAATTTAAGCGTTACCGTATCGGCGATTGTGGCATAAAGATCGGAAAAACTGATGGTGCCTGCGTTGGCTGTTTTTGTCAGAGTACCTGAGAGTGTGCCATTACCCGAATTAATGCTGACTGTGACCTGGGTGGTATCATCTGTCGTTACTTTATTACCAAACTGGTCCTTTAAGAAAATTATAGGCTGAGTTGGAAAAGCCGCACCGGCAGTCACAGTATCAGACGGTTGGGTGTTAATAGCCATTGATTGGGTAGATCTTGGTAGTACGGTGAGAGTACCCGAGGTGACCGAAGTTGCCCCGCTGTAAGCAGCTTGAATTTTTGTTGTACCGGTCGTTTGGGAAGAGAAAGTGGCACTTTTAAGACTTGCCGAGGGGGTAACAGCGGATTGAGGAATTGTTCCGCTTCCGCCGGTAAGAGACCAATCGCTGGAAGCAGCAAGGGCAATATTTTTTACAAAGTTGTTGCCAACATCTCTTGCTATCGCATACACTGTAATAGATTTTCCCGCAGTTAAATTTTGAGCGGGAACAATCTGACCACTCCCATCTGCTGCGGTTTCAACGCGCACTTTAGTAATAGAGCCGACTGCTGTGCTAAGATTCCCATAATTTTTATCCGGACCGGTTGTCCCGGTGTTACTAATTTGGCCCGTGCTTGGTACGTTCGTTGTCGTAGGGCGTAGTTGTAAACCCTGAATTTCTACCCGGCCCGGCCCCTGTCCATTTCCGTTCGCTATACTGGCATGATCTACATGAAATGTTGCACTGTTGGCTGTAATTGAAGAAAAACTAACCGCCAGCTTGGTATTGGCAGCACCGGTAGGGGCAATGGTGATCGTAATATCATTACCGGTTAAGTTATTATTCCAGGCATAACCGGTCGGCAAGGTTAAAACGATATTTTTCCCGGATGCAAGTTGACCTATGGCCGTTTCACGAATTGTAGGACCGTCTAAAGTGGTATATCCCTGGGTAGCTACCGAATCAACAGAAAGATTGGTACCACCGGAGGCTTTGATAACATCTGCCTGTCCAAATGCCAGGGAAGGCAGCAAGCTTATCAAAAGTACTCCCAATAAAACAGGGTAGAAGCTACCAAGATAAGTAGTAGATGTATAACCTGATCTTTTATTCAAGCCGTCTGATTGTAGGATTACGTAATACTATTGCTGCTAAGATAGCAAGTACAAATGCAAAGATTGAATTAAAATGCTTTAAAGATCAGAATAAAGGGGCTATATTTGACCGTAGAAGGAGTATTGAAATTATATTTTCTTAATACATATTGGAATTTCGGAGTATGAAAGGAATCATTCTGGCAGGAGGCACCGGCTCGCGGTTATATCCCCTTACAAAAGTTACGAACAAACATTTGCTTCCCATTGGAGATAAGCCTATGATTTATTATCCCATTGAGAAGTTGACGGAGGCGGGGATCGAGGAAATTTTAATTGTTACCGGTACCGAACACATGGGAGATGTGGTGAACCTGCTGGGGTCGGGCAAGGATTTCGGATGTCGTTTTACCTATAAAGTGCAGGATGAGGCAGGAGGTATTGCCCAGGCGCTGGGGTTAGCTGAAAATTTTGTCGGTGACGATAGCATGACCGTTATTTTGGGGGATAACATTTTTCAATCGTCCCTGCGAAAGGCGCTTGATTCTTTTTCCGGCAAAGGCGCTCAAATCCTGTTGAAAGAAGTCAAGGATCCCGAACGCTTTGGTGTAGCCGAAGTTGAAGGGAATAAAATTATTGGGATTGAAGAAAAGCCGGAACACCCCAAAAGTAAGTTGGCAGTCACGGGAATATATATGTATGACGCTCAGGTTTTTAATTTTATAAAGAATCTTGAACCTTCCGATCGCGGCGAGCTTGAAATTACGGATGTGAATAATGCCTATATCAACCGGGATGCCATGCGATTTTCTGTCATGGAGGGCTGGTGGACCGATGCCGGTACGCATACTTCATACAAACGGGCAAATAAATTGGTAAGCGGTGAAATATGAACATTGTTTTACTCGGGGCATCGGGACAATTAGGCAGGGAGTGGAAGTCGGTCGTAGATAAGGAATTTTCCAAAACCGATGATTTGATCTTGTTGCCTTATACGTCATCCCAACTTGATATCACAAATCATAAAGCAGTCAGGAAGGAGCTGCAAAAGCAACAGCCGGATATTGTGATAAACTGTGCGGCATTTACTGATGTAGATGGGGCAGAAGAGCAAAGAGATAAGGCTCACCTAGTGAATGTAGAAGCGGTTGAGAATCTGGCAGCGTTTAGTGCTGATTTGGGATTCAAGCTCATTCACTATTCTACCGATTATGTATTTCCCGGTAGACTTGAGGATAAAGAAACATTTCCGGACGGCTATGCCGAAGACCATCCTGCTGATCCTATAAATTATTACGGTCGGACGAAATGGGAGGGAGAACAGGCTATTCTGCGATCTACCCGGAACTATTTGATTGTCCGGGTTTCCTGGTTATGCGGTCAATTTGGCAACAATTTCGTTAAAACGATGCTAAGACTGGGATTCGAACGCGAACAACTTCAGGTGGTCGATGATCAGTTCGGGAGCCCAACTTTTGCAGAGGATGTGGTCCAAAATAGCCTGAAATTGATTCGTTCCGATGAAACTGGAACATTCCATTTAACAAGTCATGGACTTACAAGCTGGTTCGATTTGGCGAAAGAAATTTTTGAACAAAGGGGGATTGATGTAAAAGTTGAGCCGGTTAATTCAGATGCCTTTCCCACCAAAGCCAGACGTCCCCATTTTTCGAAATTGAGCACAAAAAAGTTGGAATCTGTGCCCGGCACTATACTAGTAAACTGGCGCGATGGTTTGGAGTCTTTGTTGAGTCAGGTATAAAACCGTTGAAACGGTTTTGGGGTTGTTCACCCCCTATCGGCTCCGTGATGAATCGCGGGGATAACTGGACTGGGAAGATATATCACCTACTTGGCATTTGTTTTGAAGAAAGTCAGGAATGTTTTTAACCTTGTAACAAAAGGGGATAGACCCGGCACGGATAGGTTGCGGGATTGACTTGATTTCACTAATGTGTCGGATGTAAATTTTGAAGAGAGTTTCTAAAGCAACCATTAATTAACTCCGCGATTTATCGCGGAGGAGAAGAAATCATAATCACAAGAAACCGTTTCAACGGTTTCCATCATCAAAAGGAGAGATGCTATGTCACAACACGCCTATTCCAAGTGCCTGATCCATATGGTTTGGGGTACTAAAAGAAGAAAAGCCATGCTTGCACGAGAAGCGCGTAAAAAGCTTTCAACTTATCTTTACCGATATGCTGAGGGTAAAGAAATCTATATGCACATCAACTATGTCAATGCAGATCACGTACATATCCTTATTGACTTGCCCCGGCACTTGACGCTTCAAAAAGTGGCCAAGTTATTCAAGGGCTCTTCTTCTTTTTGGATTAATAAAAATCGGTTGATTACATCAAAATTTCGATGGGCCAGGGGCTATGGTGCTTTTTCGGTATCCGCTTCTGCAATTAGGAAAGTGAAAACCTATATCCGTACACAAGAAGAGCATCATAGAAAGAAAACCTTTGAAGAAGAACTCGATGATTTTCTTTCGGTTTATGGGTTAGAAGTTCAAAACAGTTGAAACGGTTTTCTTGGGTAGGTACTTTCCAGAACCCCGCGATGAATCGCAGGGTTAGTGTCGAGCCGTTGAGCTAAAGTTGTAAAACGAAGTTGAGTTTTGAATCACCTTCGTTTGGGCACGGCCCATCCGTTCAACTGGCAAGGCGATATAACCAAAATCCGCGATAAAGGGTATATATTATTATAAAGAGGGATGAGCCACTAACTCCGCGATTTATCGCGGAGTAGAAAAGGAAACATTATATCCTCAAATCATTATATTTGTTTCTGAAATTTTAACTGCTATTTGATTACATGATCGAGATAACTGAGACCCGAATTCCCGATGTTTTACTGCTAAAGCCAAAAGTATTTCGAGACGATCGGGGGCTTTTTCTGGAGACCTATCGAGAGGAACATCTGGCTGCCAAGGATATAGATGTTCATTTTGTACAGGATAATTTATCGAAATCTCAGAAGGGGACTGTTCGCGGACTGCACTATCAGATCGAACATCCGCAGGATAAGCTCATTATGGTAATGCAGGGGGCAATACTGGATGTTGCAGTGGATCTCCGCCAAAGTTCTCCCGCTTTCGGGCAATTTACGGCCATGGAATTATCGGCCCGAAATAAATATCAACTGTTTATTCCCAAGGGATTTGCCCATGGTTTTTCGGTGCTGTCGGATGAAGCTCTTGTCTATTATAAATGCAGCGATTACTATCATCCCGAAGGCGAACGCGGGCTGTTATGGAATGATCCCTCATTGGGCATTGATTGGAAGGTAACGGATGCTGTTATTTCGGATAAGGATCAACATCAACCCAGGCTGAAAGAGATTCCCAAAAAAGATCTTTTTTGACACAGAACAGGAAGAAAGTAATCATTAACTCAATGGTTGAGATATGTAGTAAAGTACAGATCTAATCTGCTGTCATCCCGAGTGGGACAGAATCCTTTCAAAATAAAGATCTCTCCCTTGCGGTCGAGATGAGGCCATGAAGTATGATACATGTTTGTAAAAAACAGGCTCAAATCGTATTTCACAGGACAGGAAGAAGATAATCGTTAACATAAGTTTAATATTGAAATTATAATGAGAATTTTAGTTACAGGCGGTGCGGGATTTATCGGATCAAATTTATTGCTTTATTTACATGATAAATATCCGGATTATAAATTCCTGAATATCGACAAGCTGAGTTACGCTTCTGATTTGTCGTACTTGGATCC